>ERZ778496.2580-NODE-2580-length-10520-cov-4.188055_pt1 | contig 10520 bp, 7 predicted proteins | sample MGYA00433099_ERZ778496 | MGnify/ENA primary metagenome ERZ778496 (study PRJEB29527, sample SAMN07138962) | mouse gut metagenome | material: feces | host: mouse | place: China:Nanjing | collected 2016-01-25 ... | reverse complement strand
TTGTACGACAAAGGGATGTTCCGCATCTTCAGATACGTCGAAATAAGCTTCCCCTTTCAACGAAACGTTACGGGTTTCCTCCGTAAAAGAGGCCGGATAGGTTAATTCGCTACAAGCGTTCAACCAGACGTTCGTCCCATCGGACAGGGTGATATTCGCCCGTTGGCCCGGAGGGACGGAAATCTTGTTCATCGCCAAGACAGGAGCCGGTTTCGTCATACGGTCGTATACATACAAGGCAGATACTATCAAAACGGATATTGCAACTGCTATCTTCAGGGATTCTCCGATAACGGAAGGCAACCTGAAACGGCGTGCGGCCTGTCCCGAAGGGCTATTTTTCGCCTGATGCAACAACAGCACATCAAAATATTTCCGCTCTTTAATCAGCTCTTCCCTATTCTTATCAGAAGCATCCACCCAATTGCAGACAGCCTCTTCCTCTTCAAAAGAAGCTGTCCCTGCAAAAAACCGATGTAATACTTTTTTGTCCATATACTATATAAGCACTCCCCGGAAGCAACCCCCTAAAATTTTATCCGGATATTTTCACCTTCTTTTATTTTCCGGTTACAGATCTTCTTTCCGTCGGAGAGAACGGCCACTTGCAATTTATCTCCGGCACGCTTCACCTCGATATCGAAAACCTTTCCGAAAGCGCAAATCTTTCGCAGGTTCATGTGATCCCACTCCTGTGGGAGACGGGGAGTAAAGACAAATGAATTCAGGCCGGTCGGTCGGATACCGAACATGCCTTCCGTGATGATACGGCAATACAAACCGCTTTCGGCCGACAAATGGCGTTGGCTGCCTTCCGGCCATGCCTCGATGGCATAAGGGACATGTTCTCCCAACAAACGCTGGGAAGAGTAGAACTTCAGGTAATCGGTGGCTTTCTCCGTTTCGCCGCAGGCATACACGCCACGCAAAGCATACAAGGTGGATCGGTCCCAGAATGTTTCACTTCCGGCCTGCGTCAGCAAACCGTTTTCCGTCCACAGGCGCGGAGAGAACAAAGCTTGTATGGTTGCATCTTTCCGGTCCTGGATTCCAACGGTGAGCGGAATGCAGATCCAAGAACGCAGGACATCGTTTCCTTCATAATATTTATAAGTATCGAATCCTTCGACGGTCCCGCCGAAATAGCGGTCGATATTTTTCTTCAGGACTGTAGCCTGGCGAGCATAGGCAGCTACCGGCTTACCCAAATCTTTCCCTAAATAACCGGCTGAGATCAAGGCATCATAATATAAGGAAGAAGTACAAAGGTTTGCTTTTCCGGCAGGGAAACGGTTTTCCAATTCATCCGCATCGGAAGCCACAACACCGCCCTCGTTCAAATTACGCCTGCAATATTCCAGACACCATTCGATCAGCGGCCATAGTTTTTCGGCTTTCTCCTCATCTCCACATGACAAAGCATAACGGGAAGCGCCATACGCAACCATTGCCGCATCGCCACGGTCGCCGGCTCCCGCCCAAATATCGATACCTTCCGCTATGATCGAACTGGGGATCGGCTTGTATCCGGGATTCATGAAACGGGCAAAATGCTCATAGGAACACTGTGCGGAACGGTTTCCGATCTCATATCCTAAATAAGGGAAGAAGGGATTGATATATTCCGCCTGGTCGTTCGCCCAGATTGCGGCATAATAGGATTCGCCGCCGGGACCGTGCATCAGACCGCCTTTCGTGTCGTAAATACTTTCAGCCCCACGTATTTTTGCAAAAGCAAACATCGTATTGATAACAGGATCGGGCGTGTCTAAGACCAACTTGTCCCAAAATCCGGCAATCAACGCCTGACGGGCCTGCAATTCCTGCTCTATGTCGAAAAGCTGTTCATTTTCATCCTTCTTATATCCGGCGAAGGTCGCGCTGAAGGTCAACTCCTCGCCCGGTTGCAACTGGCGGGCAACCTGTCCGTTGATGGTCGAAACCAACTTATAACTGCCCTCCACCCCTTTCGCCGGGTCCGTCCCGATCACCGAACGGGAAGAAGGGATTTCCACCGATACGACGGATTCGCCTGTATTCCGTAAAATATATTTTTCACAAAAAGCAGGATTCCTGGTGGAAGGGAACAGGATACGGGTCAAACCAAGCTTGCCTTTGCGGGGAAGCACATATTCGCTCTGCACAACCATCGTCCCGTTCAACGTGATCTCTTTTACTTTTTCGTTCAGCAACGACTGTCCGTTTACTTCGACCATATCCGTCACATCCCAGGCAAAACGGCGCATCAGGCTGGCATGCGTATTGTTCGGAATCGTACGGAGCATCGGCCATACCAGACTCCTGTTCAGCAGAAAAGCCCCGTTCGTATCAACTCCGTAACGCAGGACGGTCGAGACTTTCAACCCGCTCATTTCAATATGGTCTTCATGCGGAACCCGCCCGTCAATCTGCCAGGTAATACCGCCGGCAGGATTAATAACCCAACGATCGGTTGCCGAAACGGAAAGGCAACTGATCCACAAAAGAGATAAAAGGCAATAAATCTGTTTTCTCATATTATTTAATTGATAATGTATTTTTCATGTTCTCTTTATAGTAAGCACCTCAAAAATGATATCCCCTAAAAAAATATCATTTTTTCTGAAATACTTTCATTTCACATGAACAAAACAATCGTCATATAATCCTTCAACTTCACTTTCAATATCTTCAATGCTTTGGATACGTGGAACTCCACGCTCTTGACAGAAAGCGAGAAATAGACGGCAATTTCCGGATATGTCTTATTTTCATAGCGGCTCATGACAAAGATCCGGCGGGTCTTGTCAGGCATCATCGCCAATGCCTCATCGACGAGCCGCCCGGCCTCCGTACTGAAGATTTCCTGGGGATCGCAAGCTTCAAGCGTGGCGATCCTCAGACTGTTCACCCGTTGCTGGTGTTCCCAGATGCGTTGTTCAACATCCTCGCGGACACGAAGATGACGAAGGTAATTCAGGCATTTATGTTTGATCGCTTCCAGGATATAGGCAGGGATATTCGAATCGGATGTAAGCGTGTGACGGTTTTCCCAGTAATACATGATTCCCTCGACAGCAATATCTTCCGCCGCCGCTTCATCTTGTGTGTATGTATTGGCGAAACGCACAAACAATCCGTGATATTCGGCAAACAATTTGTTAAAAGCTTTTATCTCCGAGGTTGTTTCCATGATATTTCTTTTCGCTGATAAAGATAGTATAAATTTTCCTACCGAAAAGTTTCCGGGAACAGCGTTTCCTGTGTATTTCTTTTCGGGATGGCCGCAGAAACAATGTTTACAGGCATAAGCGGAACAATATATAGCTGGAAAAATGTTTCTGAGCCTATTCGGGGGAGGGGAAACAGGAAGAAACAGTATTTCCGGCTTGTCTCCAAAAGGGAAGCGACAAGAAATGGCGTTTTCGGGCTATTTCCAACCGGGAAGTAAAAAGAAACAGTGTTTCCGGGCTGTTTTTTTTGAAAAAGAACCGGAAAACACCGTTTTTAGCTACTTCCTATTCCGAACGGAACCGGAAACAATGTTTCTGCGCATTCATTTTATTTTTTCAAACCAGGGAAGGCGTTCCAAAGGAGCCGTTACTTCGATCGTTTTCGGCCCTTTGAACTTTTTGCCTGCCTCGTCCACCCATACGCCTTTGGGGAGCATCACTTTGCGCGCGTGCTCCTTGGGCAGTACCGGGGATTGATTTACGTGTCATAATATATTCAATGTTGTTATGTTATTTGCCGAATATTTCCACAAATATACGTTTTACTGTCGGAATACAATCTCCTTCCGGTTCGCTCGGATAAACATTTGTTGCTTTCGTCCAGGGTTCCTCGATTGCATAAAAGTCGATAGCTGCCGCTTTCGTGCCATTCAAAAGCCGAGTCTGATAATCGAACCAGGTTTTCCAGCGCATATAATAGAAATCTTTCAGGATGCCGTTCCATTCGCGATGGGCATAATCGCGCAAGCCGCCTTCGTCGGCCGCCAACCGGTTACCCCAAGTCGTAATCTGCACACGGGCGTTCCATTCGTACAGGTCCTTTTCTTCAGAGGTATTTCCGAGGCTGCGGGCACGGGCGATCCAGGTCCCGACCTTAAACTCAGGACGCGTTGCCAGCAATTCGTCCTGCAACAGGATCAAACGCAGGAAACGGTCGGAAGCAGCCTTATACAGCTTTTTGTCGCCAGCGGCAAAAGCAGCCTCAACAACCTTCTCCGTAAGACGTCCTTTCTCGGCGATCGCCTGGCGGACGATATCGACTAAGTCATACTCAAAATTATTGTTTCCCTTGAACTGATCAGAGGCAGACACCATCATGGCGGCAGCACGGATCACATCGTTCGGATCATAATAGTCTTTCATCTCCGACCAGCTTGAAACCTGATACGGATGTTCAGTAGGACGGGCACAGAATACAGATTCATGCGTTCCCTGCTGCGTATTTGCATCTGGACAGTTATAGATGGAATTGCTCAGCAGTATCCAAGCGTCCTGCACCGTGGGATTGCTCTTTCCGTAACGGGCAACCGTATACTCCTTCAACCACTGATCCTTGTCGAAACGCTGCGGGCGCCAAGGCAGTTCCGACAACAGTTCGAACATAACCGGGTTGTTTTCGCTCCCCTCCATCGTCATGCCGACTCCTTTCAGCGTTTTACCGAACGGACTTTCCTTCGCCTTATAGAACTCGTCGATCACATGCTTCATCTTCCCGTGTAATCCAACGTTCCCACCATAGTTCAGCAACATACAATAAATCCAGTCATGCTGTCCGAACCCGTCCTTCCGATACCAAGTAGACGCAGGATCTCCCCACTGCGGACGACTTTCCGCGAACAGATCCAACGCGATCAGATCTCCCGCCTCCAAATTTCCGATCATCTGCGGACGCGGGTTCGCCTGCCATGCCTGAGCCACCCAGACGGCTTTCGGATTATTTTTCTTCATTGCTCGCATAATGGCCTTTCCTGCTGCATCCAGATCCACGCCAGCCACACTTCCGCCTTCGTGGAACGGGTCCATGCTGTAATAGTCCGCTTTGCCGTACAATTTATCCATCTCCTTATAATATAAGGAAGCGATCTCCTCGAAACGCGGATCTGTCGGTTGCAAAAATGCCGGACGGCGATACCCGTTCCATAATCCCGGATCAGAGACATTCAAACCTAACTTCTCTTTTGCGTTATGAGGAACCATGCCGGAGTATCCGGGGAATACCGGTTCGATACCATATTCACGCATCCGCTTCACGATCCGTTTCTGCAAAGCAATCTGCTGCTTATACCAGTTATCCGGATTCGGGCCACCCCAACCTTCCAGATTGTTCATCAACCACCAAGCCTGGAAACCGGGACCGGCTACAAAATCGTTGATTTCTTCCTTCGTATAGCCTAACTTGCCCAGCACATTGTACCAAACGCCATCCGTCCCGACCATCGCCAACGGCAAGTTAATGCCATGCAATGCCATCCAGTCGATCTCTTTCTCCCAACGCGTCCAATCCCAAAAGGCCATCGTATAGGAGAAGGTACAATAGTTGAAGTCATAGCGGTATTTCATATCCGTCTCATGACGTTCCTTCTGCTTTACAGCCGGCAAGACCTCCGGTAATTCGGCCTGCATGCCATTCCAGGAAAGATGAATTCCGGCATGATATTTCAGATACCAGTTCAGCCCGGTCGCGATACTCACATAATTATTACCCCGGATCACGACCTTGTCACCTTTCTGGTCGAGTTCGAAAAAATCGACAGGAGATTTCACCTGTTCAATCATAAATTTACGCGACGCACCTTTATCGATACGTTCCAGCAACCCTTCGATAGGGGAAGCCGCTTTTACGGCAAGCGCAACCAGCAACATGCCGAGGATATGGATAATTTTCATTTGATAAAAATTTTATTTATTAAGAGCCTGTTTAAAAAAGGTCGCAATGTTTTTCATATCAATCGTTTTTAGTTGTTGTTATAATCAATGTAGCCTCCTGCCCTTTCAGCAAGTCATCCGGCAAACCGGTAATCTTCCCGTTCACGATAACCGTTCCGGCATCCTGAACCAAGCGCAAGGCTTTATCATCCAACGGTTCCCATTCCACAAACTGTTGTGTTACCGTCCCGTCGTTATAATGCACATTTACAAACGAAGGCGTGTATAACAACTCGCGTGTCACATGTCCGTCAATATCGCGCAAGATAGCTTTTCCTTCGGATATCTGCAAGCATGCCGGCTCGACAGAAGTGATGCGTAACTCATTTTCTGGTACCGCCTGACAGCCTTCGGGTATCTTCTTGTACATGCGGATATAGTCGATATCGAAACTCTTCGGATACGGGACGGAAGGATCGTAAGTCCCTGTCCAGCCGTTCTTCGCTTTCCGATTGTCATAAAAAGAGATAATCTGGATCAGCGGATAAGTGATCGCCGCCTTATGCGTCATCACCCGTATGCCATCCACATACACAGTCACACCTTCCGGTGTCCAGTCGAAGCCATATACATGAAACTCTTCCGCCAATTTCTTATTGGCAAACCAGGGATGTTCCGTATGATACCGGATCGTCGAGTCTTTCCAACTGTGTACGGTAGACCAGATACGATTGACATCAGTCCCCAATATTTCAAAGATATCGATCTCGCAACTTTGGTTCGGATCATCTTCAAACCCGATCAACCACCAGGCACAATGCACCCCGCCCCCAGCTTGCATCTTGGCACGCATTTCATAATAGCCATACTGGTTTATTTGTGTAGCTTCCGTCTTGATCGAATGAAGGGCTTTCCTTTTCGGATCATAGTGATGCATACCGGTGCGGCTGGCACTCATAAAACCCGATATATACATCCCCTTATCAAACTCATTTTTTGAATCCCGGTCGATCGTCAACCGGACCACCCCGTCTTTCATCTCATACGTCGGTGTACAGACAGTCCGGTCTTTCGGCCAAGAAGGCAGATACTCAGGAATCCATTTCGTTCGGTCGATCTCTTTCCCCTCGAACTCATCATGAAAAATCAAACGATAACCCTCTTTCTCCAACGGGCTGGCGGGATAATCCTGCGCCCTAACAGAAAAGACAGACATTAATAATCCTACACAAACAATTACATCTACTTTTTTCATAAAACAATATTTTCAAGTTCACCATTTTAATAAACCTACTATATTTAGTACAACTTTCTCGTTATACAGATGTTGCAACCCTTGGCTTTCTACCCATTTTATATCATAAGTCGGATGATGGACTAAAGATAATTGTGCATCAGGCATCCAAATAGCAACTCTATAAGTACCGTCCATCAATGAAACAGGAACTTTCCCTTCCATCGTATGTGTGACAGTTTCATATTTTCCTGAAATGACACGATATGGTTGCCAATCTTTAGGATTGATATTTGAAAGCCTTATTTCTAAAGCAATCCTTCCTTCTTCATTAAGAAAAACCAAATAAACAGGATGTGGATTAACAACTGTGGCAAAACCTGTATTTTTCAAACGGATAGAATAGAATAAACTATTATCGCGCCTTTCAAATAAAGAAGAAACCAGATTCAAACGATATCCTAAATGATCCCTAATAAAATCATAAGCAGACCGAGACAGAACACTCCCATTTTTTCCCTGAAAATATTCCATATCATAAAGGATGCCGAGTGAATCCAGTTTTTGAGGACACACTTCATAATTTTTCCAATTCCGAATGTTCAGTTCATTATTTTGAGTGATATCAAAAGCCGAATAATGATGATCACGCAAAATTTGTAAAGAATGATCTACACTGATCAGATCATGTAAGCCCCATTCCGTATTTTCTGCATATGGTATTTCTCCACTCATAAAGAAACCAGAAGCATCTTTTAACACCATTTCGAAATTTTCGTCTCCTGGAACAAAATCATTTTCAGGAGCATGAGAATGCTCTCCTGCTGTAAAATAATCGTTAGAAAAACCGATTCTTTTCCAATCATCAGGATGATCCAGCGTTAGCAATTCTTTTTGCCTCGGATACCGCATCTGCAAACAATACTCTTTCGGAAAAATATCCAATAATGTATTGACCAATTTATTTTTCGCCTTTTGATTTTTGCTAAGCGGAGAATTATGCCACTCCCCCCATGCACCGATAAAGCCCATCTGACAAGTTGCGATCAATCCTAAATTCTTCCGTAAAAAAGGGCGGAGTTGTTCCAAATGTCGAGACATGATAGTCTCCGTTTCACCTCCAGAGGTATTCAAGCCCGTATAATTATATGCAAACCGTAAGATCGCTTTAAAACCCTTAGCCTCCAAATTATCAAAAATCACCTGCATCCGTTCAAATGCTTCTTGTGGAATATCCCGATCTACATAATCAGATAAATACAAATACAACTGTGTCAACGTAATACTGTCTTTCTCCGCACCAAATTGCTTTAAGCGTTCATCTACAAATCCTCCGGGATAAGTTTCTGAACGATTGAAAGGATTGATATAATTATGCACAAAATAATTGGATTCCAAATGAAAACCCCTATCTGGATTTCGAAGAGGGATTGCCGGCTCCAAACGTTTCGAAATATTCTGTGACTTTAATTCAATAATATTGCCACTTAATAAAAAACTAATAATACCAAACAATATTTTATGTCTTTCATGTATCATCATTACTTTACAAGAAAGGCCGCTCTCTTCGCGGCCTTTCCCATTTATTAAATACAAACTATATTAATAACCCGGATTTTGAATGATCTTACCTTTACCTTCATTGATAACAGCTTGAGGAATTGCAAAACGTGTACGGATATCTGTTGAATTTTCACCCCGATCAATCGCCGACTGGATAAATTTGCCATGACGGATCAAATCGGAACGACGGTTTCCTTCCCACCAAAGTTCATGACCACGCTCCAACAACACATCATCAAGGAAAGCCTGTACATTTGCATAATCGGAAACTTTTCTTGCCGGAAGTTTTGCACGTTCACGAATCATATTCAATAAATCGACAGCTTCCTGCGTCACGGCATTACCATTACGGACAATTGCCTCCGAAAGCAAAGTCACAACATCGGCATATCGATATACGATCCAATCTATTTGGCTACCGTCTCCCGTAGAGTTGGGGTCCTCTCCATATTTTACAGGAACAGCACCCTGACGATAAATTTCAGTATGATTCACTTTGTCAATTGCCTCATTAAAAATCACATTGCCATCTGCATCAGTATATTTACCAACCAAAGCAGTCGTCAGACGATCATCACCTTTTTCAAAGGTATTATAAAATGCCCAAGGCACTTTATAACCATCCCAACGTTGGATAGATTTATTCTGTACAGGGAAGTTACTCGGCAGCGCATGATCATGCCATAATTGCAAACTGATACCTCTTTGTTCAACACAAGCGAAAACAATTTCTTTGTTTCCCTCATTTTCCAACGTAAAAATATCAGCATATTTATCCATCAAGCCATAACCATAATCAGGCTTCATCAGTTCACGACCACATTCTTCCGCCTTGCTCCATTGTTCCGTCGCCATATAAAATTTCATCAATACCGTATATGCCAACCCTTTATCAAAACGTCCAAATTCGTCTTTTGATACTTTTTTCGGCAAGGCAGTACTTTCTATAGCAGTTTTCAATTCTGTCTCAATAAACGTCTTCATCTCTTCTTCGGAAGCACGAGGAACAACTACATCATTCAACGGACTATTTAACTCTTCCAAAGTTGCTAAAGGCACCGGACCATAAAAATCGTATAACAGATAGCCTAACCAACCACGCCCTAAATGAATTTCCGCTTCAAAACGCGCTTTTGTATCATCGCTCATCGGCACGTTTTTAATACGGTCTTGCGTCAAAAGCATTTTACCCAAATCTTTGGCAAAATTCGTATAATTCATTGTCGAATAAGAATGATTCGGATCCCAATTGTGCTGTTGAAGCGGAATCCAAGCCACTCCACCCCAACAACAAGCTGCAACATCCGTTGTCATTTCACCAATTGTCTGAACACCTGCTGCGTTATTGAAAATGCCACCATAAGAATTATTTCTAAATGTGGCATACACATTCGCAGTCATCAAAGCCAAAGCATCTTTTTCTGTTTGAGGGAAAAGAGTCGTATTAATCTGGCTATAATCCTCCGGTTCCAAATCCGTGCAAGAAGTTGCAACCCCCAACAACCCTGCACATATATACATATATATATTTCTCATTTCGTCTATCTTTTATAAATGATTTAATTAAAACGTAATATCAACTCCCAAACTGAATGAACGTACATTCGGATAAGACCAATTAGCGGAACTGTCCGTTTCAGGGTCAATGCCACCATATGTTGTAAACATAAACGGATTGTTTACATCAGCATATACACGCAAGTTTGATAAAATATGACGTGTTGTCTTAATCGGTATGTTATATCCCAAAGTGATATTGCGACAACGGATAAACCATGTTTTCTCCAAGTAATAATCGCCTGTACCATAACTGCTGTATTGTTTAAGAAAACTTGGCAACTTTCCGCACGGATTCTGAGAACTCC
>ERZ778496.2565-NODE-2565-length-10561-cov-4.320103_pt1 | contig 10561 bp, 6 predicted proteins | sample MGYA00433099_ERZ778496 | MGnify/ENA primary metagenome ERZ778496 (study PRJEB29527, sample SAMN07138962) | mouse gut metagenome | material: feces | host: mouse | place: China:Nanjing | collected 2016-01-25 ... | reverse complement strand
TGTCATCCTATCTTTTGTTACTTCTGATTTTTTGTCTTTATGTTTCATTATATCATTATCCCCCTCGCCACGGCCGACAGAATTTTTTTTGTCAGTTCCGGCGGAATGTTGTAAATTTGTATTCTATTGGCAGACACTCAAATTTCAGATTATGGACAACGCCCCGCGCCTGGCTCCCGCCGAAGAGGAAAAAATGATACAGGATGCTTTCGACGAGCTCCTTGCAGGTTATCTAAACAGCAACCACCGCAAGAAAGTCGAAATTATCGAACGCGCCTTCAATTTTGCCAAGGAGGCCCACAAGGGCGTGCGCCGTCGTTCGGGCGAGCCCTATATCATGCACCCGATTGCGGTGGCACGTATTGCCTCGCGAGAAATCGGCCTCGGCTCCACGAGCATCTGCGCCGCGCTCCTGCACGACGTGGTAGAGGACACCGACTATACCGTCGAAGACATAGAGCAACATTTCGGGCCCAAAATCGCGCAGCTCGTCGACGGCCTCACGAAGATTTCGGGCGGTATCTTCGGCGACAAGGCATCAGTCCAGGCCGAGAATTTCCGCAAGCTCCTCCTGACCATGAGCGAGGATATCCGCGTGGTGCTAATCAAGATGGCCGACCGCCTCCACAACATGCGCACCCTCGGCAGCATGGCCCCCAACAAACGCTACAAAATTGCCGGCGAGACCCTCTATATCTACGCCCCCCTTGCCCACCGCCTCGGCCTCTTCGCCATCAAGACCGAGCTCGAAGATTTAAGTTTCAAGCACGAGCACCCCGACATATACCGCGAAATCGAGGCTAAAATCCAGCAGAGCGAGGCCCGGCGTTCGGCGGTCTACTCCGACTTCTCAGAGCCGATTAAGCAGAAGCTCAATGAACTGGGCATAGAGTACGACGCCAAGGCCCGCCTCAAGTCCATCTATTCGATTTATCGCAAGATGGAGACCAAGCACCTGCCCTTCGAGGAAGTCTACGACCTCTATGCCATGCGCATCATATTTAAGTGTGACGACCAAAGCAAGGAAAAGGCAATCTGTTGGAGCATCTACTCGGCCATCACCGACCTCTACCAGCTACACCCGGCCCGCACACGCGACTGGATTGTCACCCCGAAGGCCAACGGCTACCAGGCCCTCCACCTGACCGTCATGGGCCCCGACGGCAACTGGATTGAGGTGCAAATCCGTTCGCAGCGCATGGACGAGATTGCCGAGAAGGGCTTTGCCGCCCATTGGAAGTACAAAATCGGCGAAGGCGACGAGGAGTCGGAACTCAACGCCTGGCTCAAGACCATCAAGGATATCCTCGATAATCCTGAGCCGAACGCGATGGACTTCCTCAACACCCTCAAGCTCAACCTCTTTGCTACCGAGATTGTTGTCTTCACCCCCACCGGCGAACTCATCACACTCCCAGCCGGCGCCACCGTGCTCGACCTCGCCTTCAACCTCCACTCCGAAATCGGTATGCACTGCATCGCCGGCAAGGTCAACCATAAACTCGTGCCACTCCAGACCGAGCTGAAGAGCGGCGACCAGGTAGAGGTGCTGACGTCCAAAAACCAGGTCGCCCTGCCCGAGTGGGAGCAGTTTATGGCCACCGCCAAGGCTCGTACACGCCTGCGCAAGGGCTTGCGCGCACTGCGCCAGCCAGTCATTGTCAAGGGTGCCGAAACCCTCAACAAGTGGCTTGCCGACAACAATATACCCGACACCAACAAGGTTATCACCAAGATGCAGGGCATTTTCCATGTCACCAATCGCGACGACTTGTGCTATGCCCTCGGTGCCGACGAAATCGTGCTCGGCGACTTCTTGCTCAAACCACTACGCAAGGCTGCCGGAATCGAAGAAAAAGGCATCATCTCGAAGCTCATCACCATCGGCAAGAAAGTGGTGCCCGGCACCGGTAAAAGCAATCCCTCGCCAACCTCGCCCGAGCCGGTGAATACCAAGCAAATCTATAGGCTGCAAGCCACTGCCGACGGCAACAACTTCCGTGTGGCCGACTGCTGTAACCCCATACCAGGCGACGACGTGATGGGCTTTATCGCCGACGACGGCATCGTCGAAATCCACACCCTCGACTGCCCTCAGGCTCAGGTGCTCAAAGCCGCCTACGGTTCGCGCATCGTGGCCACCGAGTGGGATACCGACGGCAAGCAGCGCTTCTTGGCACACGTGCACATCGAGGGCATCGACCGACACGGCATCTTGCAGGAAATCACCCAACTCATATCGAGCCACCTCGGCATCGACATGCGCAAACTCGACATCGAGGCAAGCGACAAGGTCTTCCATGCCGACCTGTGGGTACGGGTCAGCGACGTCGACGTGGTCAACGACCTCTGCTCACGCACCAAGGCTATCTCGGGCGTCACACTCGCCACAAGGATACATTAATCGAAGTTCTTTGTCATGAACCATAATATATTAAACAAAATCCTCATCGCCCTCGCGGCGCTCATAGTCATAGTATATTTCTATCCGCACCCCGAGGCCAACCGCTTCAACTACGAGGAGGGGCGCCCTTGGAACTACACCAAGCTCATCGCCCCCTTCGACATACCCATCCACCCCGACTCGGCCACGCTGCTTGCCGCCCGCGACACGCTCGATGCCCGCTTCGTGCCCATCTACCAGCTCAACCAGTTGCTGATTGACACCATCATCAGTCATCTGCCGGCATCACCGGGCACGCACCTCGACAGGCGTCTCGGGGCCGAGTTGCGCAAGGTATATGCCTCGGGCGTGGTGGATATGCGCACAAAGGACGAAATCAGTTCGCACCGCCTGCCCAAGGTGCGACTGCTCGAGAAAAACGTACTCAGCGAGATGTCGACCTCGGGCTTTACCTCGCCGCGCGAGGTCTACCTCTACCTCGACTCAGTGATTACCGACAGCGCCCTGCACCAGTATTTTGTACGAGCCAACCTCCAGAACCTCCTTCTCCCCAATTATACCCGCAACGAGGAAGAGAGCCGCCGTCACTACGAATACGATTACCTGACCCTTACCGCCGACAGGGGCATAATACTCCAGGGCCAGACGATTATCGACAAGGGCGCAATCATAACGTCGCAGGACTTTACCAACCTGCAGACCTACGAGCACATGCTCACCCAGCTCAACACCAACCAGAACCAGAGCAAATGGCTCATGTTCCTCGGCCAGGCCCTCTATGTCGGGCTGCTGCTGGCTATCATGATGCTCTATTTCTTCTTCTTCGTGCCCGATGTCTACAACAATCTGCGCAAGCTGACATTTATGTACAGCCTCGTCACATTGTTCTTCCTTGTCGGCGTGGGCCTCAACTATTTTGTGGCCCAGGGCGTCTATATCGCCCCGATGATGATTGTGCCCATACTTGTGCTTGTGTTTTTCGACGGGCGCACCGCGCTCTTCGTCACCTGTATCCTCACCCTGATATGTGCGGGAGTAACGGCTTTCGCCCTCGAGTTTATCTTTCTGCAGTTCTGCGCCGTGGCGGCAGCCGTATTCTCGCTTCGCGAACTCAGCCGTCGTTCGCAGTTGCTACGCACCTCGCTCATTGTGGCTTTGGCATATTTTGCATCGTATGTCGCCCTCGACCTGCTCATGAACGGCTCCTTCGAAGGCTTCACATGGCGCATGGTGGCATTCCTCGGGGTCAATGCGGCCCTTACGTCGATGGCCTACATCCTGATGTTCGCAGTCGAACGGCTCTTCGGCTTTATATCCGTGGTGACCCTTGTCGAGCTTGCCGACATAAATACCCCCATACTCATGCGCCTGTCGAACGAGTGCCCCGGCACATTCCAGCACTCAATCGCAGTGAGCAACCTCGCAAGCGATGCCGCCGTGCGCATCGGGGCCAACGTGCAGCTCGTGCGTGCCGGAGCGCTCTACCACGATATCGGCAAGCTGGCCAACCCTGCTTTCTTCACCGAGAACCAGCACGGCGTCAACCCCCACGACGCACTGCCGCCCGAGCGCAGCGCCGCCATAGTCATAAACCACGTTGCCGACGGTCTGCAGCTTGCCGACAAGGCCGGCCTGCCCGAGGTAATACGCAGCTTCATACGCGAACACCACGGTGCCGGCATGGCCAAATATTTCTATATCACCTACTGCCGCCAGCACCCCGGCGAGGATGTCGACAAGGCTCCGTTCTCCTACCCGGGCCCCGACCCGCAGAGCCGTGAGACATCGGTGCTGATGATGGCCGATGCCGTCGAGGCCGCCTCGCGTTCGCTCAGCGAACACACGCGCGAGGCCATAACCGAACTCGTAAACCGTATCATCGACGGGCAGATTGCCGACGGGCTGCACAACGAGTCGACGCTCGAGTTCCGCGACGTGGCCAAGATTAAAGAGGCGTTCGTAAAACGGCTCATGACAATCTACCACTCGCGCATCGCCTATCCCACCGCGCCCAAACCGGCCGCTGCACCGTCGGCCGCACCACAATAAACCGCCACGGCAGGCGTTAAATAATTGATGTACGCCAGACTCTCGAGATATGCCGCCATGATATTAGCAGCCATTGTGATGGTTGCCCTGCCGGCATGTTCGACGAAAAAGAACAATGCCGCCACTCGCAACTACCAGGCATTTATTACGCGCTACAACATCTACTATAACGGCGACACCCACTACAAGGAGACGCTTGCCGACATGGAGGGCAAGTATGAGGACGACTACTCGCGCCGCGTGTACATGCACCCCGTCGAGGCAAAGGGCGACAACACCGCACCCCAGCCCTCGGGCGACTTCAACCGCTCGATTGAAAAGGCCCAGAAGGCCATACAGCTCCGCTCAATCAAGAAGAAGCCCAAGGTCAAGGGCAGCCGCAACACACCCAAGAATAAGGAGTGGCTGCGCCGCGAGGAGTATAACCCCTTCTTGCACAACGCATGGATGATGATGGGCCGAGGCCAGTACTACAACGGCGACTTCCTCGGCGCGGCATCTACATTTTTCTACATCAGCAAGCATTTCGGCTGGTTGCCGCCCACTGTGACCGAGGCAAAATTGATGCAGGCACTGAGCTATATCTCGATGGGCTGGCAGTACGAGGCCGAGGTGATTTTGACACGCATCAAGAAAGACGAGCTGACAAACAACCGTCTGCGCCGGCTCTACAACTTCGTCTATGCCGATTTCTATATCCATGCCGACAATTATGCCGATGCCGAGCCCTTCCTCGTCGAGGCCGTCAAGGGTGCCAAGGGCGCGCAAAAGACGCGCCTCAACTTCTTGCTCGGCCAGGTGTACCAGCGACTGGGGCGACCGGCCGAGGCGTATAAGGCTTTCGACGCGGCCGGCAGCTCGTCGTCGGCACCATACCGCACCAAGTTCAACGCCCGTATCAAGCAGAGCGAGGTATTCCAGGGCAGCGATATCGAGCCCGAGGTGAAGGCCCTGCGCCGGATGACGCGCTACGACAGGAACAAGGAATACCTCGACCAGGTCTACTATGCCATCGGCAACCTATACCTGTCGCGCGGCGACACGGCCAAGGCAATCGAAAACTACGAATTAGCAAACGAGAAATCGACACGCAACGGCATCGACAAGGCCGTTAACCAGGTGCGCCTCGGCGAACTATACTTCAAGCGCGGCAATTACGAGAAGGCACAGCCCAACTACTCCGAGGCCGTGCCCTTGTTGCCGCAGACCTTCCCCGACTACGACAATATCAAGCGCCGCAGCGACGTGCTCGACGAGCTGGCCGTCTACTCTCAGAACGTCAACTTGCAGGACTCTCTGCTGCGCCTTGCCGACATGCCCGAGGACGAGCGCAACAAGATTATCGACAAACTCATCGAGGAGCTGAAGAAAAAGGAGAAAGAAGAGGCCGAGGAGGCCCGCCGCCAGGAATATCTCGCCAACGAGGCTGCACAGGGCAACAAGCTGCAAGACAACTCCACTCAGTCGTTCGTCATCAACAGCGACAATTCGTGGTATTTCTACAACACTGCCACCAAGAACGCCGGCAAGACCGACTTCCAGAAACGCTGGGGTTCGCGCAAGCTCGAAGACAACTGGCGCCGCCGCAACAAGGCGACATTCAACACCGACGACTTCGCCGAGGCGTCAGATGCCGATTCTGACTCGGAATCGGCATCCGAAACCGATAATGCCGCCGACGAGGCCCCGGTCGACACCGCCGCTGCTGCCCGTGCCGCCGACCCGCATTTCCCCGAGTACTATCTCGCCCAAATACCCAAGACTGATGCCGAGAAAGCAACCTCGCACGAGGTAATACAGGAGGGCCTCTACAACATGGGCGTCATCCTTAAGGATAAACTCGAAGATTTCGGGGCCTCGCACCGCGAGTTCGACCGCCTGCTGGCCGACTACCCCGACAATGTCTACCGCCTCGACGCTTACTACAACCTCTACCTCATGTGCCTGCGCCAGGGCAAGACTGCCGACGCCGAACGCTGGCGTCAGCTCATACTCAGCGACTTTGCCGACTCGAAATACGGCATAGCGATGAAAGACCCAGGCTACATCGACAAGCTGCGCAACATGGACAAGGTGCAGCAGGAGCTCTACGAGGCCGCATACGAGGCATATCTCGACAACCGCAACGAGGAGGTCCACGCCGCCAACAGCCGTATGCAGACCGAGTACCCGCTGAGCAAGATTATGCCGAAGTTTATGTTCCTCGACGCCTTGGCTTACGTTACCGAGAAGAACAAGGATGCCTTCAACAGCACCCTGCGCGACCTGCTCGACCGCTACCCCGACACCGACATAACCCCCGTGGCTTCGGCATGGCTCAAGGGCATGGCCCAGGGCCGCGAACTACAGGCCGGTACCGGCGGCAACTTGCGAGGCATGCTTTGGGACCTTAAGCTGACCAACGACACCACGGCCACCGGCGCGGAAGGCCCGGCTCAATTCGAACTCAACCCCGACGCACGCCAGACTCTCGTGTTTACCTTCCCCACCGATAAAGTGTCGTCGAACGAATTGCTCTACGAAATCGCACGCCATAATTTCAAATCGTTTGTGGTCAAGGATTTCGACATAGAGCAGATGAATTTTGGCCGACTCGGCATGATTATCGTGCGAGGCTTCGAAAATCAGGAAGAATTGAACCATTACCGCAGCGTCATGGCCTCGTCGGCCGACTTCAAGCTGCCAGCCGGTGTGCGCCCCGTTGCTATCAGCGAGGCAAACCTGCAGTTGCTCTTCGACCAGGGCCGCTCGTTCGAGGAATATTTCAGATACCTCGAGGAGCAGAACTATATCGACGCCCAGGCCGGACTGTTGCAGCCCGACGAAATAGATACCCTCGACGAAGCCGAAGCCGAAACCGAGGCCATCCTCGAGGCCGAGCGGCAAGAGTCGCAACCCGGAAGCGAGAATGTCGAAGTCGTCGAGACGGAAGAAGAAACCGTGCCCGCTCCGACAGCTACGCCGGAAACAACACCTACGCCGGTGGCCGCCCCGACTACTCCGGCAACCCCTGTGGCCTCCAAACCGGCACCGAAGCCCGAGACACCCGAAAAGCCCACCCCGGTCACGCTCCTCCCCGGCAGCGAAGGCGACGACCCCCTCTTCGATGACTGACGAGTCATTATGAAATTATATCAGGTTGAAAAAGGCCAACAAACACTCACTTCCCAAACTACATTTACACCGAGAAAGTAAGTTTTTATACCTGGTGCCCGAAGCTTGCCTCGGAAATCACATAGCCAAAACCATTAGTGTTATTCCTCATGCTCGAGGAATAATCAATATATGTAACTTTTGTCATTATGTCTTTTGTTTCCTACGATTAACACGCAATCAAGGTCTCGCCTTAGACGGCCTTGATTTTATTTCAGATTGTTCATAATTCTAAAATTCAAAGGATTTCCTTACAAATATGATAAGAGAACTTATGAATTAAAAAATCAGGTTGTTCGACTGATAAAGATTGCTCAACCTCTATCATATCTTGTTGATATCCAAAATCTTCTCTATAATGAGGACAAGATACAGCATAATATGGAGAAGGTTTGCGCGGCAAGTTGTGCTTTTTATAAAGAACACAAATTCTATCCATACCGAAGTCTTGCTTACTAAATTTGCATAAGAAACAATTACGAACTTTCACACCGCGTTTAGAAAATCCTTGAAAAATCTCTTTGAATGGAGTCGCTATCTCTGTTACATAATAATGAACATTGAACGGCAATTTATGACTTACTTCATAACAGTGACAATCAAATGTACCAAACCGGCCCTCTCTATTCAACCATAATACTATTGTATTTTTTCGACTAAAATAGCCCTCAAATTCATCAAAACTTCCTGTTGGGTCAAAAGTTTCTACTTTATTGAAGTTATATAAAGTGATAGCCCCTTTGCCTAAATATCTATTGCTTCTTACTGCCATAAATCTATGGCTATTAATGATATTGTCAATTTGCTCTTCAGACTGAATAGAAATTTCAATAATACGAACCCCTTCTTTAATTTTCTCCTCTGTACATTTATGAGTAACCATTATTTCAATTAACACAGGGGGAAAGTTTGGATGTATAGATGATGTTAAAAGTAAATCTGCCTTATATTGATGATAGCATGCTTCTATCTCGCATGTATCATAGAATTTACGCAAATCGAACTCGACCGGTTTGTCACTCTCGCACTTGTGAGAACTAACATATGGGCATTCGACACGACAAACAGCTCTAGCATTGTAAGCAAGCATAAAATGTTCAGAAGACAAGAAGGCTTGTCTTATTTTGATTTTAGCCAATTTATGAAGATATGATTCATAAGAACAATTTTCAGCATTTTTATGAACAAAATGCCATCGGCGTATTTCACCCATATGTGGAGTCATTAATTCTCCACATATAGGACAAAAATATTTTTCGTTACGTTGAGCGGTAGAAACATTTACAAGTTCAGAACTTGAATTATATGCATAGCTATAATTGGGGGAAAGTATTTTTGCCATAATAGCATGGTTTAGAAGATTAAATTTAACAAAAATACTAATTTATCTCGGCACTTTTGTTTTCGTCTGCAATGATAACTTTCATATGTGCAATATTCAAGCACACAGCAAAATTTTCGTAGAATTCATTATAATTCCATATCATGCTAAACCTAAAAATCAACAATCTTGAAAAAAAGCCAACAACTCCTCTATTCCACCCTTACCTTTGCATCAGAAATCACACAAGCATCAACAACTCATTCAAAATTCAACATTCAAACTTCAAAATTACCACCCCCCGTGACCGAGGCTTGCCTCGGAAATCACATAGCCGAAACCATTAATGTTATTCCTCGTGCTCGAGGAATAATCAATATAATCCATATGCAACTTTTATCCTTATGTCTTTTTGTTTCCTACGATTAGCATACAAGCACCACAATGTCTAAATACACCATCTTCTTCGAACGCTTCTCAAACCGTCCCCTCGCACGCTGGGAACTCGATGTAATCGCAGCGCTTGAGTACATCCGTCAGCATGGCGACAACCACCGCATTGTCTTAGTCGACCCACCCGGGTACGACTCGCGCAAACTACTGTGCGAATATTATTCCTACATTCACCACCGCATCGACTCATATGGCAACTTCCTCGTCATGGCTAAGACCAAACGAGACGCAGCAACTCTTTCCGGCTTCATCTCCAAGTCCAAGACTCCCTGGCTTACCCCGGCTTCCGGCAACCACCCCGACAACATCCGTGGCCTCACATTCAACTACGCCCTTCTCCTCGACTGCCAAGCCTACATTGCAAAAACTCCCAAATCTGCAAATCGTTCACACTCGGCAAACAATTCAACATTCAAAATTCAACATTCAAAATTCGCCGAGGCTCTACGCGCAGTCGCCCCCATCATACTCAACAAAGGCCCCGACAACTTCATAATAATCCACATCCGCAACGAATTTACCAACCAATATTCAACCTGCAACATCAACGACTGGATACCGCCCATTTATATCCGCGACCAACTCGTTCCCGTACCCCCGTTAATCTACGAAAGACTCCCTGGTGGTCCCCAACTCTACTACCTGACACTCAACGCCTCCCCACCAACTTCAACTCTAAACCCCCAACCCTCAACTTTAAACTCTCTTCTAATCACTCTCAATCCTAAACTCTCAACTCTCCACCCTCTTTAGCGGTTGTCGACTCCGCTGCCCAAAGCTAAATCGTCGTCAAAGAGTACATTGACATGTTGAAAAAGCCACCGGTCTCAACACAGGCCAGACATTGCTTCCCAACCCTCAATCCTCAACTTTCCCTAATCAATCAGTCCGAAGAGTGGTGACTGGAGGAAAGTTATTCGATAAATTCCTTAAGCTTGCTCATGATTTGTTTTCCTCGGATTCGCGAGATTTCTTTACTCGTTTCACGGTGTGTTTTATTTTCCCGATAAAGAAATTCAACTCTAATGTAGATTCAGTTTCAGATGTTTCAAGGTCAGGCATTACAATATCTGACAGCATTTTGCCGAAATGACGCAACTGAGCAGTCTGCGATTGAGGGTTATTCTCTTTATGTAGCTCCACTAATTCACGCTTTAGGCTCCTGACCAGAGTGAAAGTCT
>ERZ778496.2561-NODE-2561-length-10579-cov-3.662106_pt1 | contig 10579 bp, 4 predicted proteins | sample MGYA00433099_ERZ778496 | MGnify/ENA primary metagenome ERZ778496 (study PRJEB29527, sample SAMN07138962) | mouse gut metagenome | material: feces | host: mouse | place: China:Nanjing | collected 2016-01-25 ... | reverse complement strand
GTTTCCTTTTATCAGTATCTTAACTCTTAGATTAATATAAATATGAAATTTCTGAAATACGGTGTCTTCGCCCTTGCTGCTTTTGCCCTTGCTGCCTGCTCTGACGACGACCCCAGGATTTTCGGTTCCGACGCTATCGAAATCGGCACCGACAAGGCCGGTAACGGCGGCGACTATCGCGGCTTCTACCTGCTCAACGAAGGCAACATGGGTGCCAATAAGTGTACGCTCGACTATTACGACTACACTACCGGCACTTATTACCGCAACATCTACTCTGAAAACAATCCCAACCAGGTGCTGGAGCTCGGCGATGTAGGCAACGACATTGCCGTCTACGGCAACCGCCTCTATATCGTGGTCAATGGAAGCCACAAGGTCGAGGTTCTCGATGCGGAGACGGCTATCCGCATTGGCCAGGTTGAGATTAACTCGCCTCGCGAAATTGCCTTTGACGGCAACAAGGCATACGTCACCTCGTTTGTCGGTGCCGGCGAACGTGGCACCGTGCAGCGTTTCGACCTCGAGACACTCAAAGTCGACGCCCAGGCAACTGTTGGCTATGGCCCCGAGGATATCGTGCTCCACGACGGCAAACTCTTTGTGGCCAATTCGTGCAACTATGGCAGCGGAGCCTATGACAACACCATCACCGTGCTCGACCCGACGACAATGGGCGTAGATTACACCATCACCACTTCGGCTTCAAACCTTCAGAAAATTGTCGCTGACCAATACGGCGACCTGTGGGTAAGCTCGTTGGGTAACTATGAGGATGTGCCTGCCAAGCTGTTAATTCTCAAGAAAGGCACAGACGGCCGTTATGCCGAAAACCCGATGACGCTCTACGCCAATATAGGCGACATGTGCTACTACAGTAATGAGATTTACTACTACGAGACCACCTACGACGCCGATTGGAACGCCACCTACCGTTTTGGAGCATACGACCCTGCCCGCACCACTGCCGAGCAGATTGGCGACCGCTTCTTCGACCCCCAGAACGCGCAGAAGATACAGACACCATATAGTCTGACGGTCAATCCCTCCACAGGCGACTTCTTTGTCACCGATGCCAAGAACTATACCTCGTCGGGCGCACTTTATTGCTATGACAAGGACTGGAGGCTGAAATGGACTGTTACCACCGGCGACATCCCCGGCCATATCGCCTTCGTGCATAAATAAATCAATAACATCAAATATCACCGACGGTAAGCACGAACATTCGCGCCTACCGTCGGTTTTTATGTCTTTTTATAGTGAGTTAAGCCAAAATTTTTTTTTGCTATTACAGTTTTTACAAAAAAACTCGCTATCTTTGCAATCATAAATATCATTTCATAATGCCAATGAATTAAATAACAAACGTTATCACGACATATTAGGAAAAGCATTTTTGCTAATATCTTGAACTTGAAACTTCCACATTTTCAAATTCTACCAAGAGTAAAGCAAGGATGCTCACGCCATAGGCGTGGGCTTTACTCGTATATTTGGTAGAAAAGGTTGTGGAAGACCTCAAGTTCAGATAGGCTGAGTTAGTCCACGTTTTTTGTATCCGTGCATAACAGTCTCCAATGCAGCAGTTTTTTCTATTAGGTCTTGGTTGTAAATAAAATATTAAACAAATCTTAATATGAAAAAACTATTACTTTTATTCATGGTGTTGTCGGCCACAATCAGCCTCTATGCTGTAGAAGCCGATTTCACTTATCAGGGCGTGAACTACACCGTCCTCGACGAGGACGCAAAAACGTGCAAAACGGCTAAAATCACGGAGACGACTCATTACTCCGGTGCCCTTGTAATACCCGAAACTGTCTATAATGGCAATGATGCGTATACTGTTGTGGAGATAGAAGCGTATTCTTTCTTTGGCCAAGGCGAACTGACTACGGTATCTATACCTAACACTGTGTCTATAATAGGAGATGGAGCCTTTGAGAGAAGTGGATTGACAACTGTCACAATCCCGAATTCGGTAACAACGATAGGTCGTAACACCTTTTGTAATTGTCACAATTTAACCTCGATTACAATTTCTAACTCTTTGGCATCAGTCGGTTCACAGGTTTTCTTTGGTTGCGAAAATCTGACTTCTGCAATATTTGCAGATGGAACAACACATATTGCGGAGGGAGTTCTTCATAGATGTAGCAGTTTGACCTCTGTTTCTATACCTAATTCTGTAATATCGATTGGAGAAAGTGCGTTTGCGTATTGTAGTGGATTGAAGTCGATATCCATCCCAAATTCAGTAAGAAAAATTGGGTCAAAGGCATTTATAGGTTGTAGTGGTTTGACTTCGTTTATTTTCCCCAATTATTTAACTGCGATTGAAGATGCAACATTCTATGACTGTAACGGCTTAGTCTCTATAACAATACCTAACTCTGTAATATCAATTGGAGAAGGTGCGTTTGGAAGTTGTGATGGGTTGACATCTATGGTTATCGCTGATTCGGTGACATCGATTGGCGAAGGAGCCTTATCAAATTGCAGCAACCTGACTTCCGTAGTTATTTCTAATTCTATAATGTCAATTCAAAAGTCGGTTTTCAAAGGGTGTATTCATTTGAGTTCATTGACCATCCCAAATTCCGTAATTTCGATTGGTGAATCCGCATTTTACGATTGTTCGGATTTAACATCATTAGTTATACCTAACTCAGTAAAGACAATTGAATCTTTAGCCTTCTCTGGCTGTCGCGGACTGACATCCGTGACTATCCCAAGTTCCGTAACATTGTTAGAAGGAGGTGTATTTAGCAGGTGTACTAATCTAAATGAAATCATTGTTGAGGAAAGTAATCCTGCATACTGCTCGATAAATGGAGTTCTATTTAGCAAAGATATTACCACCTTGGTTGGTGTACCTGCACAATATTCCGGTTTATATGAGGTACCAAATACAGTGACTTCGATTATAGATTGTGCGTTCTATGGTTGTACAGGTTTAACTTCTGTGGCTATTCCTAATTCTGTAACGACGATTGGAAAGTCTGCTTTTGAGCGTTGCACGGCATTAAGTACTATAGCTATTCCCAACAGGATAACAACTATTGAGGAATCTACATTCTTGGGGTGCGTGGCATTGACAGATTTGACCATTCCTAACTCGGTGAAATTGATTGGAAAGTCTGCTTTTGAATATTGCAGGGCACTAAAGGAAGTTACTCTTCCAAACTCTGTGTTAACTATTGGAGAGGCTGCTTTTTCGGATTGTACGGGATTATCTACAATGACCATTCCAAACTCGGTTAAATCTATTGGAAAGTCTACTTTTGAGAATTGCAGGGTGCTTAAGGAAGTTACTCTTTCCAATGCCATGACTGTAATACCGACCAATGCTTTCTTGCGATGTTTCAAATTGTCTTCAATAACAATCCCTAATTCGGTAAAATCAATCGGCGATGGCGCATTTGCTCTTTGCGACGCCTTGACAGAGATTTCGTGCTATGCGTCTAATCCACCAGAAGGGGATGCTTATATTTTTACACAGACGACATACGAATCAGCCACTCTTAATATACCTGTGGGCTCGAGGGAGAGATATGTTGATAGTAACCTTTGGAGCCCGTTTAAAAATGTTGTTGACCAGCTTCCGGTCACTCCTTTGGCTGAACTCGCATTAAGCGAATCATGTCTATTCCTCGAAAAAGATAAAGAATTCCAACTTAACACCTATATAATCCAAGAAGCCTCAAGTTCATCAATTGCATGGACATCATCCGACGAAAGTGTAGCCATCGTTTCACAAGATGGCAAAGTCTCAACAATCAATAACGGTGTTGCGGTCATAACGGCAACTTACGCTGATATCACTGCTAAATGTACTGTTGTTGTGGATGACCAATATTATTCTATAAATTATGACCCTCTCATATTGGATATTACGCAATCAATCCAACTCGAAGTCTCTTTCGATTCCAGGGCTGCCAATATAGTGACATGGTCGAGTTCTGATGATAATGTTGCCGAAGTATCAGTAGGAGGTGTGGTTACAGGAATTTCGCAAGGAGTGGCGGTGATTACTGCTACCAAGGACGACCTCTCCTGCTACTTTATAATCTCGGTAGGCCAGGCTGAAACTCCCGACGTGAAAATGTCGGCCACGCTCGGTATCAACGATACTATGCAGCTCAATGTAAAAGCCGATGCAAAAGTTGAATGGTCGAGTTCAAATCCGGCAGTCGCAGAGGTGTCGCAGACAGGCCTTGTAACGGCAAAGTCAAGTGGAACGGCTACAGTCACCGCTGTATGGGACGATAAAACATATACTTGTAAGTTTATCGTAGAAGGCACCTCCGGTATCATCGACATTATTAATGAAAATGACACATTAGAAGTCTACAATCTTCAGGGTATCAGGGTCGAAGTCTTCACGCGCTCCGGCCTACGCCAACTTCCCGCCGGCTACTATATCGTCAATGGCAAAGTTGAACTTGTGAAATAAACTAATTGCGCAATCAAAACTAAAAATGACACAAGTCGAAATGTCGGTGCATCAAGATTATAAATGCAGACGGAGAAAAAAGTCGAAGACTGTTACTTTATGACCCCCTTACGCAGTTGGGTGGGGATGTAGACGAAAGCCTAACATAAAGGTCGAAGGCCTTTCCCGTGCCTGCCAGATTTATACATCGATTGGGAAGTGTCTTCGACACTAATCGCCAGAGGAGAGTTCCGTACCCCGGCCAACTTCGTAAGGCCGGGGTTACAACAAAGTAATGCTCTTCGAGCATTTTTTTCTAATGCACCATGATTTCGACTTGAGCCCTAAAAATGAGCCAATGACCGGCTGGTCTTTGGCTCTTTTTAATTGGGGGGTACTCTTTATCCTTTCAACGCTTCAATATACCTGTATAGTCTGCGGTAGAAGGGGTGGGCGGCGCGGAGGGTGGTGCTGTCGCCGATGATGAGGAGTTTCATGCGTGCGCGTGTCATGGCCACGTTGGTGCGCCGCAGGTCGCGGAGAAAGCCTATGTCGCCCTTGTCGTTGCTGCGGACGAGCGAGATTACGATTACGTCGCGCTCCTGGCCTTGGAAGCCGTCGACGGTATTGACCGACACAAGCCCGCGCAATTGTTTGGCCCACGGCTGATGCTTGACAAGGTAGCGAAGATAGCGCACCTGGGCGCGGTAGGGCGAGATGATGCCTATGTCGATACGCTCGTCGATAATCCGCTGGCGGCCTATACGCTCGATATATGCCGTCAGGGTGTCGATTGTCAGCCGGGCCTCGGCACGGTTGATGCGCCCATAATTCTCGCCTGCCACTGCCTCGCGGAAGTCTGCCATATCGTCGGTGGCCTCGCTGTCGATTGCCGATGTGTCGACCCACTCTACGGGTATGTCGAGGTCGAGGATGCCACGGTCGCGCACCTCGGGGGCCGCTGTAAGCTGTCCGCCATAGAAATACTCGCTCGAAAAACGCATGATGTCGCTGTGCATACGGTATTGCATCGTCAGCAGGGTCACGCACTCGGGGTGACGCTCGATTATCGTTTCCATCAGCGAGCGCCCCAGGCCGCCCTTCATGGCCTCGAAACTCTTGACTGTCGGTGGCAGCTGGCAGTGGTCGCCGGCCAGGATTATGCGCCCGGCGCGGCGCATGGGTATCCAACAGGCAGCTTCGAGGGCCTGCGCCGCCTCGTCGATAAAGACAGTGCTGAAGCGCATACCCGTAAGCTGCCGCGAGGCACTCCCCACGAGTGTCGAGGCTATGACCTGCACCGAGCCGAAGATATCATTGTTGATGCGCAACTCGAGGCCGATTGCGCGGTCTTTGAGGCGTTCGATTTTCTGATGCCACTGGTCGCTGCCTCGATGCCGTGCCTGGTGCAGGCTGCGCATGGCCTGGCGTATGCTCCAGAGCTCGGGATAGTCGGGGTGCGCCTCGAAGCGGCGTTCGTAGGTCGAGGCCAGCATCTTGTCGTCGACACGCGAGGGGTTGCCGATGCGCAGCACGTTGATGCCACGGTCGACAAGTTTTTCGCATATCCAGTCGACGGCCTTGTTGCTTTGTGCGCATACCATGACCTGGCTTTCGCGTCGCAGGGTCTCGTAGATGGCCTCGACCAGTGTCGTGGTCTTGCCTGTGCCCGGCGGCCCGTGGACTATGGCCACGTCGCGGGCCGACAACACCTTGTTTACTCCTCTTTGCTGCGAGGCATTGAGATAGGGGAAAGCCATGGGCGTGAGAGACAGTTCGCCGAGGGGCCGGTCGGAATAGATGTTGTCGCGCAGTTCGCCGAGGCGTCCTTTTGCCGAGGCAAGGACGTCGAGCGTTTCAAACATCACGCGGTAGGTAGTCTCGTCGAACGACAGCATGACCCCTGCCCGTCGGCCGTCGGAGTCGAGAAGTGATGTGTCGGTCGTGTCGGCGATGGCGACAGCCATGCGGTTGCCGTCGACATAGCTCACCGTGCCGCCGAATAGTCGGCGCGGCGTGTCGCCGGCAGTCCCCGAGGTAGTGAAGAAGACTACCGAACGGCCGTAGTCAAACTCGTGCTCGGTATCGGGGTCGGTGTCGGCACTGCGGTAGACCTCGATTATGCGCTGGTTGAGCGAGTTGAAATAAACATTGCCATGCGTTATCGGCCACCATGCCATGCCCCTGTCGACAAGCCTGCTCACCTCGGTGCGGTCGGCGATGCGTGTCAGGGCTTCTTTCTCGGCCTCATACTCGATTTTGAGCAGCCGCTTCAGTTGGGCAATATGCGTGGTAGCTGTCTGCGTCATTTCTCCTTGTTGATAATCAAAACTGCTCCGGCAAAGTAGGCTGCGGCATCGGTGAGGTCGAGGAACTGCTGCCACTGCGCGGCCGGGATAATGTAATCGCGCATCTGCTGGCTAACGTCGATAGAAACTATGTCGTTGTCGGCGGTGGCACTGACTGTAAACGACCCGGTATTGTTGCTGACAGACCGTTCCAGTGCCGCCAACGCTTCCTGGCTTACAGAATGACCCTCCGGCAGTCTCAGACGGAGCCGTCGGATGTAGTTGTTGGGAAATGAGGCCACAGCGTCGAAGTTTCGGTTTCTTTCGGCACCGCTTATCCGCTCGGTATCTGCGAAGAGTTTGCCGATATTGACTACGGTTTCGTTGTCGGCGTCGGCTGTTATGTCGTCGAATGTGGCGCGGTAGTCGCAGGCAAATGATTTTGCCCCGGGCATCACGCCGCGCGAGGTGATTGTTACAGTGTCAACTTTGGAGGGTGTAAGACCGGTCGACTTGGCAAGCTCGTCTTTCATCGCCTCGTATAGCTCTTCATGGGCCGCCTCGGGGTCGTATGCTGTGTCCTTGTAACGGTCTTCGTCGGCTATGCCGAGGTAGTCTTCGGCTTCGTTGAGCCATGAGTGGCGGTCGTTGAACCGCGAGGCAAGGATTTGTTTGTGGCCGCCGACAGCCGAAATGGAGCCGGTCAATGTTGCCTTGCCTGTGGCGGAGTCGAGGGTCAGGGTCATCTCGTCGATGCGGGTGTTTGCGTTTGGCTTGGTCGGGGGGATGGTGAACATCTCGGGGCTTGTCATCGCATCTTCTGGAATTTTACGGTAGCAACCTCCTTCTTCGGCCTGGTAGGACAGCGGCCATTCGCCGGGGGCGCACGAGAGGACTGCCCCCGGGTTGTATGGCCGGTCGCCAATCATGGCTACATAGTCGGGCGACCGCCACGATGTAATCATCGACAAAGGTATGTCGTGGCTTGATTTGATAAATCCTATACCCGAGGGGATGGTGAACTTCGCCTTGTCGGCGGCATCACGGAGCATGAACGACAGTCCCGTTGGCGAAAATCTCTCGTCATCGATAAGCGATAGGTACATCACGGCCACGTAGGTGTAGTCGGACAATTGGCGCGCCCCGGCATCGGGTGTGGCCTTGCGGTAGGCCTTGGTCATCGAGGCTGCGCGACCAGGTATGCCTGACTTATAGTTGTAGGCGCGCAGGAAGTAGGCGATATCCTGGTAGTATGTTTGTGATGGAAGAACATATACGCCTCCCTTGCGGGCACTCTTGGGTTTGAACGTTATGCCCGAAACCTGTCGGCCTAAAAATGCGTCGGACGATATAGCGTAACCGCCTATCATGTTCGCTCTCTCGGTCGAATAGCGCGGCTGTGAGTTGTTGTTGAGTATGCGCATCTCAAGGAAAGGCAACTGCCTGGCCGCGTTGATATATTTTGTCGACGGTACCGCGCCTAGATTGACAGTGTACAGCCTGAACTTGTTCTGACCGTCCTCAAGGTGTGCGACCGGTACTGGTGCGCCGTTGTTTGCCCTCATCTCCAACGTGAGTGTTGGGTCGACCGAACACTCCACAATGCAGTTGAGCATCGGGTAGCGGGCGGCAAAGGCGACTGCGCGGACCGATATGTCTAACTCGTCGCACATTTCCTCGGTATAGTAGAAATAATCGAGTACGTCGCCAACCTCGAGGTCGGGGATTGCGATGCGGTTGCAGCGTTTCTTGTTGCCTTTCTTACCGTCGGCTATCGGCAGTGCCTGCGACAGGTCTACCTCGTGCATGGTGCCGTCGGGCTTGTAGACGCGCACCCCGAAGCCTTCCTCTATTTCGGCGAGTTTGATGTTGCCGAGCCATTGTTCGTCTTTTTTACCGAACTCGAAATTGGCATGCCTCTTGACTGCGTCTTTGTCGAGCAGCTTTATCATGACGCGCTCTATCTCGCGGGCACGGGTGATGTTGCTACCGTAGTCGGCGCGCTGCTCTTTCACAATCGAGGGGGTGTATTCGTGTACGGCGCTAAGACCGTTGTAGTGGGCGATGATGACGGCGGAGTTAGACTGCGCCATGCTGTCGGGGATAGGGGTCTTGGGATTGAATACGGGCGATGCCATGTCCCAGGCCGCCTTGGCTCCGCGCTGGTTGATTTTTGCCACCGGCATTGCCTGTAGGCCGCAGGCGAGGCTCAGTGCCACCAGTGTGATGATAAATCTGGATTTCATGATTATTTGATTTTTTCGAGCACCATTCGCGAGTCTGATGCCCTAATTATTGATTTTAAAGTGTCGTTCCATTCCTTTACCCTGTCGACGGGCACATACTGCTGTTTCATGCGCAGACGGCTGTGGCATTTGACCTCGCCGTCGCTGATGGTGTAGTCTATTGACGCCTCAAACCATTCGTTGTCGGCGGTAAAGGGCCGGGGAACAGATTTTACGGCCATGCCGTCGTGAAGTGAGAGGGTGATGTCGGTATCGGTATTTTCCAAGTATCCGAATTTGGCCGCTGTGCGCCGTTTGTCGGTATCGAATGGTTCGCAAAACATGGTCCATACCGGTGACAATTTGACGTATAGGCTCGTGCCGACGGGCTGCGATGCCGACATGTCGATAAAATCGGCAGTTATTACATCCTTGTCTTTCGTCACTTTGTCGGTCTTCATATTGCTACGGCCATATGAGGCGACATGGCGTAGTACCTTGTCGCGACGGTCGAGCGGGGTGCTGTCATAGACATTGTCGGCAAACGCCAGATAGTCGCCCGAGAACGTGTGGCTAAGTTTTCCGTAAAGTGCGTGCCCGTCGAAGGCGGCCTTGATTTCGATAGAATGTCTTGAGTCGGCTGCCGGTGTAGGCACTATGCGCAGCAGGTAGCCTTCGCCATCCTCGATGAGGGCCTGCTGTCCGCGTATGCCGGCGGCGATATACCCTGCCGGTACGTGGCCGACGGTGCCGTCGACGTATATTATGCTGTCGCCCACAAGGGCAGCGGCAATCATGTGGTTGCCTGTCGACCGTGCCGTATGCTCTTCCCATGTGAGGTCGGAGTGACCCGAGGTGCCAATCCACACCATGCGGCCATCAATTCCGACGGCCCGCATCATGCCCTTGATGAGCGATGCCGACCCTTTGCAGTCGCCGTAGCGGCATGCAAGCACCTGCGCCGGGGGTGCCGGGCTGAAGGCATAGTCGCCGTGCTCTATGGCGACGTAGCGTATGTTTCTGCGCACCCATGCGGCGATGCTGTCGATTTTGGCTATAGTGTCGGGTGCGCCTTGTGTCACTTTGCGCGCAAGTTCGCTGACTTCGGGTGATACTGCCGTATAGTCGGGCAGAAAACTACGTAGATGTGAATATAAATCACCGACGCTGCCAAACATGCCTTTTACCAGCAGGCATGGCATGGCGACGAGGAGAGTGCCGTATTTCTCGCTCCGAAGCGGCTCTATGTCGCGGGCATCGACTGTATAGGTCACATCGCCCTTGGGGCTTACTGCCTTGGAAAAGTGCATGTTGCCGCTTAGATTGCGAGGCTCTATGGTAATAGTGGCTGCAAGTTCGGCCGGTATGGTGACGTTGGTAGCCGATTTGACGGTAAACTCACTGCAACCTAAGGGTATTTTGCTGAACTGCTCGGGTACTTTGATGGTGCTCTTAAACTCGGCCTTGACCGGCTTGCCTTTTTTCAGCTCTAAAGGCAGGGCGCAGATGCGTTGGTCGTCGTAAAAGATGTCGTCGTCAATCCACTGGCGGTATATAGGCTTCGACCCGGGTGCCGATGCCTTGTCGATGCTTGTGTTGTCGTCGTAGAATGTCATGGCGATGGCGTC
>ERZ778496.2560-NODE-2560-length-10579-cov-3.722444_pt1 | contig 10579 bp, 7 predicted proteins | sample MGYA00433099_ERZ778496 | MGnify/ENA primary metagenome ERZ778496 (study PRJEB29527, sample SAMN07138962) | mouse gut metagenome | material: feces | host: mouse | place: China:Nanjing | collected 2016-01-25 ... | reverse complement strand
CTATTTGTAAAATAACTAGTTATGCTTATTTATTATTTGGGTATAGTAGGAATTTTTCTTAGTTTTATTTGTTGATATCAATGTGTTTTAGTTAGATTTTGATAGCATGGTAAATTGTTTGTTCTTTATTGAAATCGTATGAAAATTTTTTTTGATTAGTATCTTATATAAGAATTATATATAACTCAATAGAATAATCAAGTTTAAAATAAAGAGTGATGGTTTAAGTCTATTTTATTAATCGCGTTGCTTGTGTTAGCAAAAAAAATTATGTTACCGTATTAAACTAGGTAATGTGATTTTTTATTTGTTTGATTATGAATCATAACAGATTGTTAGTTGACTTCTTATTATTGTCAAGTTTGCAAAAGATTTTGTGGGATTGTATGTAAAATTAACGTAGTGATTAAAAAAATAAAATTAATATTTGTCCAAAACTTGACTTATTTGTCCCAAGTAATTATTGTTTTCTTATAGGAGAAAGGCAATGAAAAAAAAGAATATCATAAATCTTATTCGTTATCATAGTGAACATAATGATATTGGTTTTAGGAATGAAGCTTATGAAATTGCACGGGAATTTGATGAATTAGGAGATATACAGCTTGCTCAATATATAATGTCTTTGCTTTCCAGTGTAAATACATTTGTTCCGCAAATAGAAAACAATAATGATAAGTTATCAAGCTATTTTGAAAAGGTTGAGTCACAAGATACTCCTCTTCTTTTTCCTGATATAATCATTAATGATTTATTAGGGGTAGTGCATGCAGTTCAACGGCAAATAGGAATACATAAATTTCTTTTTCAAGGAGCGCCTGGAACAGGAAAGACGGAAGGGGTAAAGCATTTAGCAAAAATTTTGCAGCGAGAAGTTTATCTTGTAAATTTTACAAGTATAATAGACAGCAAATTAGGACAAACACAAAAAAATATAGAAGAAGTATTTAATGAAATAGCAAAGTTTCCAATGCCAGAGCGTTTAATTATTTTATTTGATGAAATTGATGCACTGGCAATGGATAGAACAAATTCCAATGATTTGCGGGAAATGGGGCGCGTGACATCAACTTTATTGAAGTGTTTTGATAAGCTAAATGAGGAGATAGTAATAATTGCAACAACGAATTTATTTGTAAATTTTGATAAAGCATTAGTGCGGCGTTTTGATTCTATTATTGATTTTAACCGTTATTCACGTGAGGATTTGTTGGCAATAGCAGAACGGCTTGTGGATATGTATCTTGCAAAAGTAAAAATTGCTAATAAAAATATGCGGATATTTAAAAAAATAATCAACTTATATAAGGAAATTCCTTATCCGGGTGATTTGAAAAATATTATAAAAACTGCTGTGGCTTTTAGTGATTTGCAGGATGATGCAGATTATTTACGGCGTTTATATTACATGGTTTGTGGTGAAAAACCGGAAGATTTAAAAAAATTGCAGGAGCAAAAATTTACTGTTCGTGAAATAGAAATATTAGCCCAAAAGCCTAAAAGTACAGTTGCAAGAGAATTAAAAGATGAGGTAACGAATGAATAATTTATTACAATTAAAAGGACAGTTGACTTCTATCAGTAATAAATCAAGTTTTGATCCTTTATCCATGCCTCCGAATAAGACTGTTTCCTGCCGTGACATACAAAGATTAGCAAAGCAAATAAAAGATGTAATAGACTATTGGGAAAACGGGCGAACAGAAATAGAAGGCACATTAATAAGTGTGCATTATAATACTGTTGTTGCAAAAAGTAACAGATTAAGAGCGTTATTAAAGGTTGGAAATAAAGTTCCTTCTGAAAATATTTGCGGTGCCAAGTTTGAACGTGTAAACGGGAAAATATGCCATGTTTTTACGTATTATGTTCCTTTAGAGGTGTTAAAAAACGCAGTTAATCAGCTTGAAATAACTGAGAGAATAATTCAAGAAAATTTTTCTTCCGGTGAAATTAAGTCAGAAGATTTTAATACTATTAGTTCAAATAAACAAAGAATTGATTTGTTTTCATTCAGCAAAACAAATTTTTTAAGTATAATACTTGATGCGTACTATGTTAGAAAATTTGCAGTGGAAGAAGTTTTTCTTGATGTACGTGAAAATATGCTTGTGACTGTTTATCAGACAAATGTTGAAACAAAAGAGCTTTTATCTCGTTTTGGAATAACCATTCATAATGATAAAATGCTTAATGATACGACATTATTGCTTGAAAAGGAAGAATATCAAAGATTAGCAGAAAAAGCTCCCTATTTAATTTCAATGGGAATAAAAGATTTTGCTAAACTTGCAGATGTTTGCCTTGAAGAACAGCGTGAGCAAGAGCAAAGAGAACGTCTTATTCCTCCCCCTGCCGATGAACCTGTTATTGGGATTATTGATACGCACTTTGATAAAGAAGTGTATTTCCATGAATGGGTAGAATATGAAAATCGACTTGATGAAAATATTGAATTGACTGCAAGGGATTATGAACATGGAACAGCCGTTTCTTCCATTATTGTTGACGGTCCGAAGGGCAATCCCCATTTAGAGGATAACTGCGGAAGATTTAGAGTAAAGCATTTTGGCGTTGCAACGGCAGGCGGATTCAGTTCTTTTTCCATTTTAAAAAGTATACGGCAAATTGTAGCTGAAAACAGGCAGATAAAAGTATGGAATTTGTCCTTGGGGTCAGCGTATGAAATACAGGGAAGTTCAATTTCTCCAGAGGGCGCAGAACTTGATAAAATTCAAAATGAATATGATGTTATTTTTATTGTGGCAGGGACGAATAAGTCTTCAGACTCTTCTTTCAATCAAGAAAAAATAGGAGCGCCGGCTGATTCATTAAATTCTATTGTTGTTAACTCTGTTACGTTTGATAATGAAAGCGCTTCCTATACCAGAAAAGGTCCTGTGCTGTCCTTTTTTTATAAGCCCGATGTAAGTTATTATGGTGGTGACGGTGCAAGGCAAAGGGGAAAAATCGTTGTTTGCTGTGACAATAACGGAGCAAGATATGTTCAGGGCACTTCTTTTGCTGCCCCATGGGTAACACGAAAAGTTGCGTTTTTGATATATAAAATGGGACTTTCCCGTGAAATTGCCAAGGCTCTTCTTATTGACGCTTCTGCACGCTGGGATAGAAAAGATGATATAAGTTTTAGTATTGGGTATGGCATAGTTCCGAAAAAAATTGATGATATTATTACGACATCAGACGATGAAATACGTTTTATTATTTCAGGACAGGCAAAAGATTATGAAACATATACGTATGAATTGCCTGTGCCGTTAATACAAAAAAAATATCCGTTTTGGGCAAGGGCGACATTAACATATTTTCCAGATTGCAATAGAAATCAGGGCGTTGATTATACTAATACGGAATTGGATATAAAATTTGGGCGGGTTACGCCTGACAGGAAAATAAAAGCGATTGATAATAATAAGCAGACGGATGAAGATTTTCACGGACTTTATGAAGAAGACGCCCGTAGGTTCTATCGAAAATGGGATAATGTAAAATATATTTGTGAAGATATAAATAAGCGTCCGGTTCCAAGGGCTAAAATATCAGACGCAGGCTTATGGGGATTGAATGTAAAATCAAAAGAACGTTTATCGAGTATGGACAGAAGCCATTTAAACTTTGGAATAGTTGTAACGCTTAAAGAAATGTTTGGAGAAAACAGATATTCGCATTTTGTGCAGCTGTGCCAAGCCCGCGGCTGGCTTGTTCGTGAATTGTCTGTTCAAAACCAAATTGATATTTACACTCAGGCAGAACAGGAAATTATTTTTGAATAGAATGAATGCAGGAGGAAATTATGTCACAGCAAATTGCTTTTGGAATAAAATATAAGGATTCTGGAAATGCCACATGGGAAGATGATAAACTTGGTAGAGCAAAATATGCAAAACAATTAACTCAGCTAGTGAAACATATGGATAAACCATTTGTAATGACGTTGTCAGCACCTTGGGGAAGCGGTAAAACTTTTTTTCTGAATGCGTGGCGGAATGAAATAGCATGGAAAGGTAAAGCTGGTGCAGATGAAATTCCATGCGTGTATTTCAGTGCGTGGGAATATGATTGTGTGGATGACCCGCTTCTTGCGATTGTTGGCAAAATGCAGGAAGAGTTAAATATGGTCTTGGCAAAAGAAGAAAATGAAAGTTCTGCCCTGGCTAAAAAAGAAATTGAAAAAGAGCTGATAAAAAGAAGTAATAAGACTTTAATGAAATTAGGAAAAATAGCAAGAAGTGTAGCAACAAAAGAAACTTTATCAAAGTGGGGATTAAAATCAATCAATAAATTATTTAATAAGATAATAGGTGAATCGCTTTATGATGTCTTAGAACAAGGTGATTTTGATGAATATTTTACAAAAGAAGATTTGAAAGAACTTTTAAAGGATGTAAAGAATGCTATTGGTACTCCTCCAGAAAAGAAATTGCAGGCAGTATTACAAGAAAAAAATGAATTTATTGCAACTGTAAAAGATGTTATTGCAGAATGCAGAGAAAAATTAGGGTATAACTATCCTATTCTTATTATGATTGATGAGCTTGACCGCTGCCGTCCTGATTATGTGATAAGTTTATTGGAACGGATAAAAAATCTGTTTGAAGTGGATGGAATTTTCTTTGTTTTAGCCATAGACAAAGAACAGTTATATTCCGTTGTCGAGCATACTTTTGGAGTAAAGAAAACCGAGGAAAGGGATAACAGGGCTATTTATCTGCAAAAATTTGTGAATATGGATTTTGAATTATATAATCCTAAATATAATCTAAGTAAATATGTAGAATTTTATTTGCAAAATGCAAATTTATCATTTACTGACCATCGTCAAATTTTTGAAATAGGGTATAGGGTTTTAGACTCTGATTTTGCACATGATTTTTGTTATCTTTGCGAAACTACTAGAATAGTTTCAATAAGAGAATTTGAAAGAGTTTTTGAAAAATTTTCTATTCTTGTGATTTGTTATCAATTAAGCTCTGTTGAAGCATTAATTATTTGGAAAACTCTTTTAGATAGTAAGCCGATGTTATATTTATTTAATGAAAAAACTTATGAGGTTACTGAAGATTACTATAATAGTGAGTTAAATTTTATAGATAACTTCATATTAAATTTTTCAAATTGGTATAAAACAGGTTATAATTTTACTGAAAAAGTGCAAAGTTTAGAAGGAGTGGAAAAAATTTGTTGTTTGTTATTAGAGCGTTATATCAGACAAAATAAAATTTTTAATTTTGAATCTGAAAATAAGGTTAATCTTGTAACTGTAATTACAGAAGCACAAAAATCTAAATTTAGAAAAATAATAAGTATGGCTCAAGCAATAAGTTTTGATTAATAATTATTGCTCAAAAATAGCTTTTAAGATAATATTTGCAACAAATTTTTAGAGGTTATGAATAATGGTAAAAAAGAAAAGTGAAATATACAGTGCATTATGGAAGGCTTGTGATAAGCTGCGCGGCGGAATGGACGCAACGCAGTACAAAGATTATGTGTTAACCTTATTGTTTATTAAGTATATTTCAGACAAAGCAAAAGTTGACCCCGATTTTTTGATTGATGTGCTTGCGGAGTGCAGTTTTGATGCAATAGTAGCATTAAAAGGAAAAACGAATATCGGGGAAGAAATCAACAAAAAGATTTTGCAGGGCTTAGCCAATGCCAATGAGTGTTTGGCGCGTCTTATTACCAAAGTGGATTTTGATGACCCTGAAAAGCTTGGTAAAAATAAGGAACGTGCCGATAAGATAACTGATTTGATAGCCATTTTTCAAAGTGATGATTTGGATTTTTTTTAGAACACGGCAGAAGGTGATGACCTGCTTGGCGATGCGTATGAATATCTGATGTCAAAATTTGCCACGGAGTCAGGAAAGAGCAAAGGACAGTTTTATACTCCTGCAGAGGTTTCAAGGGTAACTGCACAGGTTTTGGAAGCAAACAAAATCACGACGGCGAGTACAACTCTTTATGACCCTATCTGCGGATCAGGTTCTTTGCTTTTAAAAGTTGCAAGCGAGGCTCAGGCGGATATTTCCATATATGGTCAGGAAAAGGATATCACAACAGCAGGTTTGGCTGTCATGAACATGTATCTGCACAATAATCCCACTGCGGAGATTGCGGATGGCAATACCTTGGAAAGCCCTAAGTTTTTAGATAATGACAAACTCAGAACATTTAATTATGTGGTTGCTAATCCTCCGTTTTCCGCAAAATCATGGACTGATAGGGTAAATGTGGAAAACGACCCCTATGAGCGTTTTGCCAACGGCAATATTCCCCCTGGAAAAAACGGGGATTATGCTTTTATGCTTCACGTGTTAAAATCTATGCGTCAAGACGGCAAAGGCGCGATTATTTTGCTCCATGGGGTACTTTTCAGAGGAAACGCGGAATCCGCAATACGCCAAAATATCATTAAGAAGCGTTGGATAAAAGGCATTATCGGTTTGCCTGCTAACCTGTTTTACGGAACGGGTATTCCTGCCTGCATAATTGTATTAGATAAGGCAGAAGCAGGAACAAGGCAGGACATTTTTATCATAGACGCAAGCAAGGATTTTATAAAAGACGGCAATAAAAACCGTCTTCGGGAATGTGACATTAAAAAAATCGTGGATTGTTTTGTCAATCAAACAGAAATCGAACGTTATTCCCGTTTTGTGACCGTTGAAGAAATTAAAAGCAATGAGTATAATTTAAATATTCCTCGTTATATTGATTCACAGGAAAAAGAGGATATTCAAGATATTGAAGCTCATTTAAGAGGCGGTATCCCAGCTTTTAATGTGGACGATCTGCAAAAATACTGGGATATTTTTTCTAATGAAAAAAATCGTTATTTCAAGCCAATGAAAGACGGTTATTATACGATACAAGAATTTCCGGAAAATTGCGGCATAAGAATATTAAGCCCAGAATTGGAGGCTTTTGTTACGGAAAATGAAGAAAAATTCAATAACTGGTTTGAAAGCAAGGAAGAAGATCTTAAAAATATTCCTTTGCATGTAAAGCCCAAGCGTTTTATCCGTGATTTAGGACAAAGCATACTGGGTACATTTGCAGGAGCAAAACTTATTGATAACTATGCCGTGTATCAAGTGCTTATGGAATATTGGCAGGATATTATGCAGGATGATTTATATTTTCTTGCGGATAACGGGTATAAGGCGGAAGTGGCGCTGTCAGAAAAAGGCAATTCTCTTTTCTGTGATTTGATACCTGAAATTCTTCTGCATAAGCGGTATTTTTCCGATAAATTGAATGAGCTTTTTGAGGCACGTCAAGAAGCCGATTTGGCTGCCGATAAGGTTGCAGAGTTTACGGAAGAAAATTATTCCGAAGATTCTCCACTTTTTGATACAATGGGCGGTGAAAAACTTTCTAAAGCTGTAGTTCATCAAACTATTTTAAGTTATGAAAAAGGAAAAACTAATCCTGAAATTGATTTTTTTGAAAAAATATCCAAATTAGGCTTTGATGTGCAGTATATTATTACTGGTGAACGCTCTGATAATGTTTTAACAGCCGAAGAAAAAGAATTTTTAGCCCTTTTTCGTTTATCACCGGAAACGATAAAGCAGGCTGTACGAGCTGTTCTTTTAAGCGGGGGTGTGGCGACTGTTAAATCTGTTGATTTTGGCAACAGTAAAAATTTAACTAATATCAAGATAAGTCAGTAAAAAAAATTGCCGATATGTCGGCGGTTTAAAAAAATAAATGGCAGGAAAAACATGTATACATCTCAAAATAAAATTGTTATTAATAATATGTCAGAATTATTGGCTTTTATGGCACTGGCAACATATTATGAACCGTTATGGAATTTAATTGATTTTGAAAGATTTTCAGTAATAATTAATTTTGTATTTAAAGGCAAATGTTGTGATTCTTTTATTAGAAAACGTGATGCAGTTTATGCTCAAAATGTACAAAATGCCATAGAGAAAAATTATCTTATTTATGCAAATAAAAAAATGAAAACTGATTTATTGTTTTCTTTCGATGATAGTCTTTTATCACAACAAATTCTATCTATTCATTTGTCTGATTGCTGTATAGAAATAATAAAATCGCTCAAAGGTAGAGAAAGGATAATTTGTTTATTGAATACATTATTAATCGCAGTTGGTTTTAAAGAATTTTTTTATGTAAAAGAAGACATTATTAAACAAGAGTTTTTAAAATTTATTCCTCTTGATAATAAAATCAGCAATATTGTTTCTATGGGGATAAATAAAATTGTTGACACTTTTCATAATGATATTATTGAACTTTTTTCTTATGAAAAGGAAAATGGATTATATTTTTATTTTGAAGAATTATCTTAAGTCATTAAATGATATTGAAGCTGTTTCTTTTAATCATCGTTCATTTACTCCTATAAAAACTGCTCTTCAATTTTTATATAATGGCAAAAGGATAAATAAATCAAATATGATACCTGTAACTAAAACCGAAAAAGGAAAAGAACTCTTTAATCCGTTATAAAAATCAAAATTTCCAAGTAATGCTAATAATTTTAACAGGTTAACAATTCAATAATAACTTGAACTATCATAAAAAACAGGATATAAAGGGGAAAAGCATGGATATTTACCGCAAAGAATATTCTTTAAAATTTGATGGCGCAGAAGTAAAAAACCATGAAATGTCTTTAGATTTATTTGTTTCTCAGCTTGATAATATTGTAAAAATTGTCAATGAAACGCAAAAAAAGATTTTAACCAAAGAGCAGCATGCTGAATTAAAGATAAAAAGTGAAATTAAGCCCGGTTCTATTGATATAAGTCTTTTATTTGAATTGACGGGTAAAATTTTACCTGTTGCTCCTGATCTTATAAAAATAATGATTGAAATTATTAATTTTAAAAAATTTCTCAAAGGCGAAAAGCCTAAAAAGGTCTCACCCAATAGTGACGGAACAATGAAGATTATGAACTGCAATAATGAATATCAAAATGTTAATGGTAATGTGTATAATATATCCATAAATAACAGCGTTATTAATGGTTCATTGGACAGACTTACAACGCCTTTGCAAAACGGTAAACTAAACAGAATATCTGTTACCGAAAAAGCTGAGAATGAAAAGCTTCCTGTAAGTTTGGAACGTGCTGAAATTTTACATAGTGATATAAAAAGTCTGCAATTTAATACTGTAGATGTGCCAGACGTTATAGAGGAAGAAAATAAAATTGTGGAAGTTCTGACCGCAAATATTGACGGGAATAAAAAGAAATGGCGCTTTAATGATGTGGAAGAAAATGTTGAGTTTGTAGCCAATATAGAAGATGAGGAATTTTTAAATAAAATAACGAATAAAGAAATCAGCTTTAATAATGGTACCATTTTAAACGTTGTTTTACGCACCATAACTAATCCTAACAAAAAACGATTTAATAAACAGCGTGAAATAATAAATGCTGAATTAGAAGAGTAAAATTACTAAGCGATAACTCCTTGTAAAACACCTCTCAACTACTCAAAAGCTCCCTTTTCGGGGGCTTTTTTCGTTTAAAATGCCTTTATTTCTCTTTTTTTTGTTTAATACAATTATTTAACGTGATTAATTGATATTGTTTGATAATTTTGTTTTTATGACCTTGTGACGAAAACAAATAAGGAATATCAATATGGATTTTATACTTTTTTTAAAGACCAGAAGACATTTTATTTTTCTAACAGTTCTTTTCTTTGTATTGGCAGTTTTTTTGCTGCTTTTTTACAAGAGCCATTTCGCCCTTGCCATGTATAAAGTAATTCTTTGTATGGTCGGCTTTTGTATTGGGGCAATTTTTGACGGGGCACTGTTTTCCTTCGCAAAGCCCTGCGGCTACCTCTGCTATAAATGGCAGGAGTCTTCAGTTGAAAATATTAAACCGCGCTGATTTTCCGGTTGTCGAAGGGCAGGAATGGCTTTTTATAGCCGCATGTCTGAGAAAGACTGTTTTTGCGGTAATGGGCATGCTGGGCATGTGTCTTGCCTTATGAAATATTTAGACAGCGCCCTTGAAATTCTCCTCAGCATTTACCTGTGGCTGTGCATATTCCTGGCTGTCTTTTACTGCTTTGACAAAGCGTTTGCGGCGGAAATCAAAATACCGCAGAAAGCCTTTGAGTACCGCGAGTACCTCATAAAAGAAAGCCGCTTTATCTGGGGGCTGGAAGCCCCCAGTGCGACTTTCGCAGCCCAAATCCACACGGAGAGCGGCTGGAACGAGAGGGCGAAAAGCCCGGCTGGAGCCATGGGACTTACGCAGTTTATGCCGGCAACGGCAAAATGGATAGGCAATATTTATGCGGATCTTGCCAAAGCCGACCCGTACAACCCCTACGGGGCAATCAACGCCCTGGTACTTTATAACAAGTACCATTTTGACAGGATACAGGCTGTTGATTTTGCGAATAAAATGGCGTTTGTGCTGTCCGCGTACAATGGGGGGCTTGGTGGGTACTGAGGGATAGAGAGAAGGCGAAAGAGTACGGCTATAATCCGTACCGTTATTGTGCGCTTTAGCACAAAAAAACCACCAGCTAAGCTGGTGGAATAAAAATC
>ERZ778496.2558-NODE-2558-length-10584-cov-3.196315_pt1 | contig 10584 bp, 17 predicted proteins | sample MGYA00433099_ERZ778496 | MGnify/ENA primary metagenome ERZ778496 (study PRJEB29527, sample SAMN07138962) | mouse gut metagenome | material: feces | host: mouse | place: China:Nanjing | collected 2016-01-25 ... | reverse complement strand
ACAGCTACTTGCTGATATACACACCACTGAACCGAAAACACAGAAGAAAAAGATTATATTTTCGGTTCTTGGAAACCAAGGAATAGGATAATTCTTGATGCTTTGCATTCAAACTAAGATGCACACGATTTAGCACTCCTAACTACAAAAAGGGAAGATGCTACTCACACCTTCCCCCTCTCTTTCTTTTTCTTTCTTACTGGTTAAACATTCACACCGTAGTTCTGACAAAGTGCCGCAAGACCACCAGAGAAACCACTGCCAATCGCATTGAATTTCCACTCGCCATTGTTTCGATACAGTTCACCAACTACCACTGCCGTTTCAATAGAAAAGTCTTCACCAAGGTCGTATCTTATCAGTTCCTGACCATTTGCATTGTCCGCAATCCGAATAAAAGCATTACTTACCTGACCAAAGTTCTGATTTCTTTTCTCTGCTTCATAGATAGTTACCGTAAAGGCAATCTTTGTGACATTAGCAGGCACCTTTGTCAAATCAATAACAATCTGCTCGTCATCTCCATCGCCTGCACCTGTAAGATTGTCTCCTTGATGAGTCACTCCACCGCTAGAATGTGCAAGATTTCCGTAGAAAACAAAATCTTTCTCCGTTGCACACTTCCCATTTTCTCCCAGTAGAAAAGCAGCTGCATCCAAATCAAAAGCACTGCCACCATCGTAAACATTGACATCCCAGCCCAGACCTACCAATAGATTTTTAAGACCTGGATTTCCTTTGGTTAAATCCACCTTTTGCCCTTTTGCTAAACTAATTGCCATTTCTTTTTTCCTCCTTGTTTTCTTTTATTCTTTGTTTTTAAACTTTGTAGAAATTCTCTACAAAACGTGGAGTGGGAATCGAACCCACGATCTCTGATACCTCCTCAGCGAGTTAACCAACTTACTCTATTCCACACATCATTCTTCTATGCAAATCCTTTTTTCACTGATTCACACAATCCTCAACTCCAATCACCAGAACAGGTGCACCAATGTCTGGTATCATTTCTTGTTTAAATTTCTGCCGCAGGATGAGTTTAACCAAATCTGGGAACACCAAATCATTACATACAGAAGTTACCAAATACTGCTCCGCCAAGTTGTCTACCAAATTTTCCACTTTCCCCACATACACCAAATTGTTTAAATTCCCATTGAAAGCAACCACTAGAAATTGTCCATTGCTACCATTACTAAGCAAGGAAGCAAACGCAGCTAGGGATACTTTACGCTCCGTTCTATCGGTTTTTCCACAATGGTACTTCTCTAAAACCTCTCTTGGTACACTGTACTCTTGGCAATCAATCAGAAAAGTCCACCAAAGAATCCCTTTCATCTCAACAGTACTGGTGTTCTTTTCACTATCCTTCAAAAATTCATGATAGAATTCTACAACTTCCGTTGGGCACACAAACTCCTCCGCTGTCATTCCCTCTGGAATATTACTACAATCGTTGTCCAAACCGTTTAATTCAAAAACAATGCTATCCCCCTTTGGCTGTAACCAGCCTTCCGAGTTCTCAAAATCAAATGTTACTTCGGTACCATCCGCATACCGAAAAGCAAAACCACCTATGGTAGCGTAACTTTTCTCCTTGTCAACAGACTGTTCCAAAGCAACCTCTACCCTCATAGATAGAATCTTCATACCCTTTCTCCCTTCTAAAATACAATGTCCATCTTTTTGAAAAACGTGGACTAATTTTTCTTTTCTTTCAATTTATTATAAAACTATAATTGCTACACTTAGGTTCTCAAAACTGCTTTACGTTATCGAGTAATTGCTTCGCAATGTTCCTTTAAATTACCAAGTGTATCAAAATGCTCTATTCGATTTTCAAAGAACTCTGCCTCTACATCCTTGATTGCTAACTCTTTATCAGAAACAGTCTCTGTAAAATCCATAATGGTATCGTAAGCTTTGCGAAGCAAAACACCATTCAGGGTATAACTTATTTTTAAATCTTTCATGGAATCATCCTCCTCACCTGTTCATAAACAAACTCTGGCGACTCTCGAAACTTCTTCGGAATCTTGTTTTTATAAGCGTGCTGCAATGTGAAATTCTCAGCAGTTTCCATACAATACGATACCTGAAATCTTTTCTGGGTTAAAGTTATTACAAAATTCTGAAACTGGTTAAAGGGAAGAATAACACAAATGGAATTGATGTACTTAATTGGTTTCGGCTCTGTTGTAACGAACTGCTGAATTAGCTGAAAAAACTTGTCCGTTTTCTCTCCGCTTGCTATCAACATAGTAATCGTATCTACCTTGTCCACTTGCAGAATATTACAAATAGCACAAGGAATCTTGTCTTCACTTGGCTTACAATTAAAAATAACATCATGTTTAAAATAAGATTCTACCGAAGTAATATTCTCAATAACAGAATTAACTTTTGCTTTTCGAAGAACCATGCGGTTTTTGTCTTCATCCCATTTTAAGTGCTTTATCTCTCTTCTTTTTACCAAAGAAAGAAATTCTTCATAGGACACATAACGCCACTCAGTATCATTCTGCATCGTACCTTCTTTCACAATAGCACCTGTAATTCGGTTTCCTTCTTTTACAATACCAACCTCATGATACTTTGCTCCAAATTGAGGTTCGACTTCTTCTGGTAACTGTTCTTGCAAGGAGTTCCCTGCACTACATAGGGCAAACAAAAAAGAAACACTTTGTATATCCTTCCAAAATTCATACATTATCGTAAGCACCTCCACACTGTCTTAAAAATACGTTTAAAGTATCTGCTAATTTAGCTTTTTCTTTGAATTGCTCTAATTGTTCTGGTGTTAAATCTTTCAGTTCCATTAATTGTTGATTTGCCTGTTTCAACTGTTCATTCTCTTTCTTTAACTCTTGTACTGTTTTAGCTAATTGATATGTTTTAGTTAATTCCTCCTGTAGTTGTACCTCCAGCTTCCGTACTTGCTGCCGCCATTCTACTCTCTGCTTTTCAAAATGTTTCTCAGCCGCATCAAATTTTTTACCCTTTGCCATCTTTTTTACCCCCTCTTTTACTTCTGCAAAATAAAAAGAATGAGTCATTACTTCGACTCACTCCTTGATTAAAGTTTTAATTTTATTACTATTTGTTTTATGATTTCCATTTTTTTAGTACCTGCAATACTTTTCCACAATGATTTTTGTAGGTGCCAGCTATCCGTGTTTTTTGCCCTGTCTTGCGAATAGAACATATAGACTTGTTTTCTATACGTTCTGACGTTGTATTACTATTCTGTTGTAATTGCGGTAATGGTTATTTAGACAAACTGGAACTTAACCTTTCAATCCTCGTGATTGTCTATCCATATCTTCAATGACAATATCATAAATTTCACCCAAAGATGCACAATATTCAAGAACTTTCCATGGTTCATTTGTATGAAAATGTATTTTTATCATTTCTTCATCTCCAACTGCCAATAAACAATCTCCTTTAAAATTATTTGTAAAATATCTGCTTATAATATCTTCATCAAGGTTCTCGCCCTCAATCAATAATTGTGTATCATATCTAAATTCTAACATTGTCTTCCCCCTCATAAATTTTAATTTATATCCCTGATAGAATACCACAATTACACTCACATTTCTATTAGACTCCCATTACCTCACTATCCGTTCTGCCTCCGGCGGACGGGGTGTGTCCGAACGAAGTCATTGATTTTCTTTCAGAAAGTTTTGAAAGGCTTCTTCCGCTTGTTCTCTGGTTAAAGGGTTCCTTTTCATTGTGGTTAAATAACGGATAATTTCAGGTTTGGTTCTTCCCTCCTCTAATAAAATGGCTATCATACCTTTTACTCTGCCCCTTCTTTCGCCTCTCTGTTCGAATGATTCTCTAATTGACATCATCTCATCGACCTCCTCTTCGATTTTATTTGAATATTCATAGTATGGATTAACCTCTGGATTACCCACCTGTTTAATAAATACAGATTGCAAATACTTAATTAAATCACTCTGACTCTCTTCTACTTTGAAATCTTCTGATAAATATACTAGACTCAAATGAATTAAATCTATCTGTTCGTTCAACTGGCTAGCACTTGTAGCATAATTATCGAAACTTCCTAACAGCCCAGCAGTGTACACCGAATTTTCAAACTCCTTTGGAATATCATTTATCAAAATCCATACGGAGTAGACAGGCTTCAATTGATTATAAGACTCTTCTCCTAAAGCCTCAATCTGTCTACTAATTAATCGACAACAATAATAAACACCACGTTTTGGAATAGGATACCCAGGCTTATTTTCCCGTTGCATTTCCAAATCAAAGAATAAATCTACGCATACTTCCACTCCACCTGGTAAAGCACAATCTACTAAAACGTCATAACGGGTCACAGTTTCTTCGCCTTTCCCAGAATCTTCGGAATCATAGGTTCTGGGATTTACTCTTGTATCACCGTGTGGATTAATGAGAGCTTCTATTGTCTCCAAAGGGCAATATTTATATTCTGGGACAATATTCTTTAAAATTGGTGTAAGAAATTCCTTCTTCATAAATAACTGTTTAAACTTCTGGTCGTAGGTCAAGTCAGAATCTTTAAGAGCATCTTTTTGTATGGTATTGTTATTACTGATGATATTACTGCTGGTGTTACTACCACCAAAAGCACCTATTGTTTTCAATTCCTTTGACATTTCTTATAATTCTTCCTCCTTATAATAATTTTTTAAAACTTCTTCTAATTGTTCCCTTGATTAAAGGTTTTAACTATGTAAAACTATAACTACAACTTCCGGTCTGTTATTAAATCGAACTGGAAGAATACTGTTTCCAATTCCTCTGCTGACAACCATAGTAGTGCTTTCCTTCCTGTAAAGTCCACCATCGTATTCCGGAAATAACCCTTGATTTGGTGCAACAATGCCGCCAAGAAAAGGAAACCGAAACTGACCGCCATGAGCATGACCACATAACACTAAATTAATATTTTTTTCTACATAAGTATCGAATACTTCTGGACGATGAGAGAGCAAAATCTTATAGTCTTCTTCATCACCAGCACTTTCGATTTCTGATAAAATAATGTCTGCCGTAAAATCAAACATTCCGCTATCGGACTCTGAAAAATCAGGATCATCAATACCAATTAACTGAGTCCTGTCATCACCAGAAGTAAGAATTTCGGATTGATTACGTAGAACTCGTACACCACAATCTTCTAATTTCTTTTCTAATTCGCTGTATTGCTCTTTTAGCCATGCCTCATGATTGCCTGTAACATAATAACAGGGAGCGATTTCCATAGCATGTTTCGCAAAAGAAACTGCAATCTCTATATCTGTATGACCAGAGTCTACCAAGTCACCCGTAAAAACAATGATATCGGGTGCCTCTCTTTGAAGTATTTTCAGTAATCGAGAATTCTCTTGACCAAACTCTGCATTATGTAAATCTGAAATTTGTGCAATCTTATATCCCTCGAAACTGCTTGGCAAGTTGGTATCATGAATATCCCATAACGTTGTTCCAACCGTAATATTTCCCCAAATAATCCAAGAGGTAAGTATCACAAGGATTACAAGGAAAAGTACCAAAAGACATCGATGATTTCTTGTTTTCTTTTTCAATACAAAATCACTTCCAATCACTCTGCCATACCCCTGTTCTCTAAATAAAATAGCTACACTTGTCAAAATAAAATTTCTGTTCCTTTTCAAAAAGTTCCATTAATTTAATAATATCCTTTTCTTCCCTATAAACTTTCAAAGCATCTATATATTCGTTTCTATTTATATCTTCAATTATAATTGGTATCATCTCTTTTTTTAGGCATTCTCTAAAAAGAAGTAATCTACCTGTCCGACCATTGCCATCCTGAAAAGGATGGATACTTTCATACCTTGCATGAAATTCAGCTAATACAGAAATATCTACTTTCTGCTGATGATACCAATCCATAAGGGAACACATTTCTTGATCAACATTTTCAGGTCTTACTGTTGGATACATTCCAATCATATTCGGACGCTTCTTATAATCACCAATGGCATATCCATTGGCACGATCATCAAAAACACCTGATTTCAATTCATAATGAAATTGCTTTATCAAATTTCTTGATAGAGGTTCTTCTAATGTATCCAACATTTTATTGAACATCAAAAAATGTCCATTCATTTCTTCCACATCTTTTGCTCTATAATAATCATTCGACTTGGGTAAAGTTCCATTATCAAATAAAGAAGCAGTTTGTTCCTCTGTTAAGGTACTTCCCTCAATCTTATTTGAATTATAGGCCAGTAAACGTTGCGTATAAGCGTACACACCAGAACGATCAAATTTTTCTCTTTCTATTTTAAATCTTTCAACAAGAAACTTTAAAAACTCTTCCTGACTCATAACTTTCATCTGCTCCCCCTTTACTTTGTTGGTCTCATGCTCTATTTTACTATATTAACTCCTTTCGTGCAATCCTATTTTCTGCTTTTGATAATTTATACAATTTTACTTCATTGTAGATTCCTCTGCTAGCAAAGTCAAGAATAACAGAAATAGCAAAACCAACAGGACCCCAATTCAGAAGAAATGTCAACAACACCATCGGGATTCTGACTGCAATTCCTATCACTCCATCAAATTTCAGAATATCTGTCCGTTGTGCAGAAACAAGACACGCACCCGATGTCTCATAGAACAACAAGGCTACAGAATCCAAGCAATACACAAATACATAAGGAATACAATTTTTCACTGGAACAGAACCATGCAATAACCATAATGCTGGCAGAATAGAGATTGCTACGAGCAACAAAATTACCAAACCATACCTTTTGAAAATCCAGATATGCGTTTTATACTTGCGTAAGAAACCTTTTACTTTACTCAACCGATTTAAAGTAAAGACATGAAGAGCATTGGTGTATGCTTCCATCAATACAGCAACCGTATAACACACACTATGAATGGCAAACAATTCTGTTCCTAACCTACTTGCAAAACACTGAAAGAATAGGGTAGCAATCTTACCAGTGACTCTATCAAACATCATGTTACTTCCATGTCTGATTAAAGTGATAGCGTTCTGGAAGCTGAAAGTGCAACTTGTCTTTCTGAAATCAGAAATAGCAAGAATAACAAGAGAATAAACAGCCTCACATACAACTGTACAAGCAAGTAGATCACTCAAATCAAGCCCATTCCTTACCACTACATAATCCGTTAGAAAAAGAATGGCGTAGTAAAATACATTCATGCCATATACCATTTTCATCTGATTAGAATACAACAAATACACATATAAAAACTCGCTGATGGAATGTATGACTGCCCCCACACTATAGACCGCCAAGCACTTCGAGAACAACACATACTGTTCGGAAGTCAGAGAATACAAGTAAGGAATCGCTCCTCTCAATGCAAAAATAGTGACTCCTGTTACTGCTCCTGCCAATACATTCAAAAGCAAACACAATTTTTCATCTTTCAATACAACATAATACCCATACTTACCTAACCCTAACAATTTATCCAAAAACCATTTTATTACGGTAAAAGCAGATAAGACACAAATAGAATCAATTCCTAAACTGTTCCCAAAGGCAGTATCAACACTACCGCCAATTTCCATTAATACTTCATTCAAAATAAAACCAATCAAAATACCCATAACTTTTCTCCATAACAAAAACCGAGGCAGAGCAATTGCCTCGGTTCTACTCCATTACCTATTTGCGGAAACACAACAAGAGTCTATCAATCAAAACCATCGAAAATTTAATAAGCATACAACTTATAGAGCCTTACAAGAAACCACGCATTACAGCCAGCGAAAAATGGTAAAATAACCATCAAAACTCTTGTGAATGCTTGCATCTCTTTCACTGGGTTAAAGTCTCGTTTTGTTTCCTCTTTTTTCTTCGTTTCTTTCTTTGTAGCTTCTTGTGTTGTCGTTTCTTGCGTTGTGATATCACTTTCTGGGATAAGCTGAACACCCACAAAAATTAAAATTGCTGTCAGAATAGCACCAACTATCATAACAGGAATACTAGGACAAGGAGAACCCATAACCATCACCCCTTTCTCGTGTTTTCATGAAAAAACTCCTTGGAATTTCGAAACTTTCTCAAACTTCTGCAAACATGAAAAAGTGCAACTCCATTGGAAACTGCTAATACAGACAAAAGAGCTACCAAGAGATTATTCACCGTTAGTAAATTTCTCATTTCCTTAACGTCCTGCGTTGTAACCACTACCTTTGGAAACTCCTTTGTAGTTTTCTCTGTTGTAGATTGTGATTGCGATTGTGATTGTGTTTCTGCTGTACTATATCTTTCCGTAAATAATGCAATCCCTGACATAATCAATACAGTAAGTAAAAGTACACCAGTGCCTAAAATTAAAATACGAAAATTGTAATTACCATCCATTACATTCCCTCCTTTTGATTCGCTTCTTTGTACAACCTAGCAGCAGACTTTTCTGCTTCATACTGCTTGAAACAAAGAGAAATTAGAAAAATTAAAACACCATTGAATACAAATAATACTAAAATAAGAATTTCAAAAACGGTATTCTTAGCCATCATAACACTTACCTGATTCCCGTTCTGGATTACCTGCTCTTTTCCAGTTGCTTGCTCGACTACGATAGGATTTTCTCCTATCCATAACTCTCCAGCGGAGAAACAAAAGATAAAGAGCATCAACAGTCCTACAATTGTAACAAACTCCAGCATTAGTCTATTGTCACCCATGGCATTTGCCTCCTTTCTTAACATAGCAACAGAGTGCTAAAGTAACATTTCTGGGTAGAAATCATACAAATAATCTCCAAAATCCCCTCCGTCATCAAAACTACGTGCTACTTGCCATTCTGCCTTCCATTCTTGACCTTCTTTTGTTTCCATAAAACTATGATATTCCTGTTCTAATTCTTTTAATTTTTCTTTTCTTGACATAAGGAAAACCTTCTTTCTTCAAAACCTAACTATATGCACATCCAAGCCCTTGCCTCTCGCAAGATTAATCATGTGCATGGTTCCTCTGCTGCTTCCATCCCAAAAAGCAAATAACACACCTGACTCCTGTGCAGCATACTCTGCCATTGTAGCATTCCTTCGATATCCTGCAGACTTCCCATAAATCTCCCATTGTGCAGGAAATCTTTTTACTTCATAGCCATTTTCTTGTGCAAATCTCTCCCCTAACTTATCTGCCCCTCTTGCAGTACCTGAGACAAACTGAATCTTCGCACCAGAAATCTTGCTTTCTAAGTAACTGTTTAAAGTTTGTTCCATGAGTTGATAATCACTAAAATCCCGACTACCTGCCACAATAATTCTTATTTCTTCCATCTTTCTTTCCTTTCTACTTTCCTGTAGAACCAAAACCACCAGTACCACGCTCTGTATCGTTCAATTCTGTAACTTCTTCAAAATTTGCATGAAGGAAAGGTGTCACAATAAATTGTGCAATCCTCTCACCATACTCTACGCAGGCTACCTTGTCCGAATGATTGTGCAATGCCACCATGATTTCTCCACGATAATCGGAATCTACCACACCCACTTTGTTAGCTGGAGCAAGTCCTTTTTTAGAAGCCAATCCGCTTCTGGCATAAATCAATCCTGCAAAACCCTCTGGAATTTCCATAGAAAGTCCAGTTGGAATCATAGCTGTCTCTCTTGGAGCAATTTCTATGCTGTCTGCTTCCAAACAAGCATACAAATCAGCTCCTGCAGAAGAAGTCGTTCCATACGTTGGAATAACTGCATCCTTTCTTACTTTCTTCACTTTCACGTTGTCTGTTAAAATCATCTGAAATCCTCCTTGTTAAATAATTACATAATCCTCTATACTTCCCCTTCTCTCCACGCTGCACACTGAGCAAGAAAATATTCAAAAATCTTTGTGCCTTCTTCCTTTCCCTGGCTAAAGTCTGTTTCTGGATGCCATTGAATTCCGTAAAGATTGCCCTCTTTTGATTGAATGGCTTCGATTGTGCCATCGGAGGCTCTCGCTACTACTTTGATAGAAGGTGCTACTTTGTCAACTGCTTGGGAATGAAAGGAATTTACCTTGAGAGTGCTTTTTCCATACACTTCTTCCAAAAAAGACCCTGAAACCACATTCACCTCGTGTTCTACTCCACGATGATTGGGAATATCTCGCTTCAAAGTACCATCAAGAAATACATTCAATGCCTGCATACCACCGCACACACCAAGAATCGGTTTCCTTTTCTGGTAAAATACTTCTATTACTTTCCTGTCAAAAGCGTATTCATCTACAGGTTGTGGAATCGAAAAAGGCTCTTCCCCATAGTAAGACGGGTCAATGTTAATAGCACTTCCCGGAACAAGCAAGCCTTCGCACAAAGTACGGGCTACTTGAAGATGCGAAGTTGCAGTTAATGGAAGCAGAGTAACACCAAACCTTTCTGCCATCTGTATAAAATGGTTAGACAAATAATATCTTTCATGGAAAGGTTCTCTCCCTTCCACTACTACATACCTTAAAATAGTTGCAATTGTCATATGACACCCCCTTTCATTTTATTGCATAAAAATAGCACTGCTCATTACAGTGCTACGGGTCTGTTTCTTTGCCAGTTGTCTATTCT
>ERZ778496.2546-NODE-2546-length-10616-cov-3.708740_pt1 | contig 10616 bp, 7 predicted proteins | sample MGYA00433099_ERZ778496 | MGnify/ENA primary metagenome ERZ778496 (study PRJEB29527, sample SAMN07138962) | mouse gut metagenome | material: feces | host: mouse | place: China:Nanjing | collected 2016-01-25 ... | reverse complement strand
AAGATATTAACTTAAGTTTCAACTACTTCGGTAATTTTTACCGAATCATTGTAATGATTATCCAACATATAATCAATATTTTCAAACAATTTTAATTTATCTGAGAAAGCAGGGTGAGAGTCATAAGTAAAAGAATTAGAACACAGAAAACTCTTCTTGATAGCACTGTCGACTTCATCAGTATAATTAGTACGGTAATACTCCGAGACGGAAAAAATAGCATAATCTTCGATAGGGTCAATAGGTATTGTAATATCTGAACATAGACGGTTACGATATATTTTATCAAACAATACATAACTGCGTATAACTTCAAGATTATATTTATCTTTGTCGAACTGATAGTAATCGACAAGAGCTGAGATTTCATTTACTTTAATATCTACATCTTTATTCAGGCGAGAAGTACGTAACTCGATGCCTTTATCATTGAGGATATATTTATTATTGCCAACACCATCTTTGACGATGTCGTAATATAATTTACGATAGAGGTATAACGGAATAGTTACCTGTTTTATACCTTTCTGAGGGTCGGGAAGAACAATCGAAATACCATCTGAAGAAACTTTTTCAAGAGCATAGAGACCGACACCTTGAGAGCAGCGCACACGGGGAACATGTAAACGCATTATATCTTTTTTATAAAGACGCTCATAAAGTCGGTTAATTACACGTTTAACCTCGGGATTATTAAGAGGGTCAAATTCGAAACCAAAATAACGACGATATATTTCACATGCTTTACGATTTGAGGATAAACGAACGGCAATTAATTGCTTTGCTTTAATTTCTAATTGAGCAACCAATTTACGATAAACAGTATCTTTCAATACATATTTGGAAGCATAGCGTAAGGCAGAAGGGGAGGAGACCAAACCTAAATTATCACCGGGCATAGCTATTCCGTATTTATAGTTTTGCGGGCGGGTAGAACGGTAATCCTTACCGCACCAATATTCACGGACAAGATGTTGAAATATAGCAGAGTTAAAAGGTTTTTTCTGAACACCATCAGGAATAAGAAAAAGAATAACATGATAATGAGGATTACCTTCAAAGCCTCGGGCACCTTTGCCATCACCGAGTTCACAACTTACAAAATACTGTAATTTAAAACCGTAATCTCGGGAAAGTTTTTTGTCAAATCCACTCGAGCGGAAAAATTTCTGTATGTGTTCATGGTTGAAACAGGGGATACCATGGAAACGTGGAAGCGCAACGTTATTGTAAGTAAGGGTATAGAAATAACAAAGACCACCAAGTTGTTTTACATGGAGATAATGATAATAGAGCCGTACATAATAGCTCATTTGCCGAGATTGTTGAGCTACGAAGTGTAACGGATTAATTAGACGAAAATGAGTTTTAAAGTCGTTAGTAACATAATGGCTTTTATTAGGGATATTCAAATAAATTTCATAACTTTAATGGTAGTTACGAGTACCGTTTTTAAGATTTTTCCCATAATGTGCATTATGTAAAATTATGCGTTTTGGGGGCTCCTTTTATATCGGCTTTTATAGATTTTGTTTGTAGGGTTGAAAAAATATGGCACTCTGTAGGTTTAATATCCACAGAGTGCCATATTTTTACGGATGAAATATTATCTAAGGTTGCAGTTCCCTTCGTAATAATTTACGAAGGCTCTATTAACGAGTCTGTTTCCGCCCGGCGTTGGATAATCTCCAGAGAAATACCAATCTCCGGGGGCTGATTTAAGGGTTTCTCTTGTTGGTTCAATCTCAGGGTATATGATTTCTACATTAGCATGAGTTCCTTCGGGAGTAAGCATTTCAGCAATTTTTTTTGAGATTTCATCGGTGGTAAAATGCTCATATATCGCTTTAACGCAATTCCGCTGTTCGTTAGCCGGTTTGGCGAGTTCTTTAATGCAGTTGTCATATACAACCCTAATCTCTTGCTCTCTGCCTCGTTCTTTCATAAGTTCTATGGCGGCTCTGAATGCAATAAACTCATTCATTCTTGACATGTCAATACCGTAGTAGTCGGGATATCTTACCTGCGGTGATGACGACAATATGATAATACGGCGGGGATGCAGTCGATCAAGCATTTTTATTATTGATTGCTGCAGTGTTGTTCCTCGTACGATGCTGTCATCGATTACAACCAGGGTATCTTTGTCATTTTTGATGCATCCATATGTTACGTCGTAGACATGTGCGGCAAGGTCATTGCGGGCAGAGCCTTCGGCTATGAATGTGCGTAGCTTTATATCTTTGATAGCGACTTTCTCAATTCTCAGCTTCTCTGACATGATTTGTCCCAGATTTTCGGGCGTCAGATTATTTGTGTCTCTGAGATGAAGAATCTGTCGGCACTTAGTCGCTTCCATTTGCTCTGTCAGACCTTCTATGAGTCCGATAAACGCTACCTCCGCAGTGTTTGGAATAAATGAGAACACTGTGTCTTTAAAGTCATTTCCTATTGCTTTAGTTAACTTTGGGACGAGGTTCTTTCCAAGTTGTTTCCTTTCCGGATATATATCACGGTCTGATCCTCTTGAGAAATATATGCGTTCGAATGAGCAATGGGCATATTGAGCTTGTGGTAGTATTTCCTTAACTTCAAATGCGCCGCTCTGCCCTACTATCAGGGCATTTCCCGGTGGCAGGATCTTGATGTCTGAATATCGGGCGTTAAGCACAGTCTGTATTACAGGGCGCTCTGAAGCGACAACGATTATTTCTTCATCCGCATAGTAGAAGGCCGGTCTTATGCCATTGCTGTCGCGCAGAGCGAACATGTCACCCGATCCGGTAGCGCCGCAAATGACAAATCCGCCATCCCAGTCAGTGGCGGTTGTTTTAAGTATATCTGACGGATTGATGAGTCGTTCGATCTCCGTCTCTATTCTATATTTTGGAGTTGTTTCCTTCAGGGAACGAAATATTTTATGACATTCGTGATCAAGTGCAAAGCCCAGTTGTTCGAGAAGTAAAAATGTGTCGGAATACATGCGCGGGTGTTGCCCCTGCCCTATTATTTTATCAAACAACTGGTCTACGTTTGTCAGATTAAAATTTCCACAGAGAAGAAGGTTGCGTGATCGCCAGTTGTTGCGCCGCAGAAACGGATGTACAAATGCGATCCCGCTTTTGCCGGTGGTGCTATAACGCAGATGTCCCATGTACACATTGCCGATAAAGGGTGCGGTGTGCTCTATTTCCTCGTCTGACATCTGTGACAAGTGATATTCGTCAAGTTGTTTGCCTATATTGGCGAATATTTCTGTAATAGCATTTGTGCCGAGGGCTCTTTCACGAAAAATATATTCATTTCCCGGAGTAGTGTTTATTTTGACTACGCCCACTCCGGCGGCTTCCTGTCCGCGATTGTGTTGCTTCTCCATCATCAGATAAAGCAGATTCAGTGCGTAGGAATACGTACCATATTTTTCTTTATAATACCGGAGTGGTTTTCTCAGTCTTATCATTGCCACTCCGCATTCGTGTTTGAGTTGCTCCATGTATTTATTATGATGTTTTTTGATGGAGATGTGGTTGTAAAATGAAAACGGAGGAGTGCTCCAGAAGTGTGCGCTCCTCCATTTTATCAAATTATCTTATAAAAAGCAGTTCGCGATATTTGGGCAGTGGCCACATTTCATTGTCAACCATGAGCTCGAGTTTATCGATATGATAACGTATGGTTTCCATCCGGGGAACTACGTTGTCGTGATATGCGATAGCTTTTTCACGCTCATCGGTCAGACGGTTTGCGTCTTTTCTTGCATTGACCATTGCTTCTACCTCATCTTTTATCACTGACATGTGTCGAGCCATCTTTTCAATCGTCGAAAGATCCTGTTTTACAATCTCGGAATATTTCTCGTCGTTGAACAATGTCTTTATTTTAACAAGATTATCGACGAGTATCGACTGATATCTTGTTGCGACAGGGATGATATGATTTATCGCAAGGTCGCCAAGTACGCGTGCTTCAATCTGTATCTTCTTGGTGTACATTTCCCATTTCACTTCATTACGTGCATGAAGTTCTACCTTTGTGAATACACCGGTTCGATCAAACATATCCACTGACTCATCAGACATGTATGCATCAAAAATTTTGGGAACGGATGTCTCACAGTCAAGACCACGTCGCGCTGCCTCTTCTTTCCATTCGTCAGAGTATCCGTTGCCATCAAAATGGATAGGCTTGGATTCGATGATAAGGGCGCGAATTTCATCAAGCAATGCATGTGTCAGGTCATCACCATTTGCAATTCTTTCGTCTACTTTGGCCTTGAACTTATTGAGTTGGTCGGCTACGGCGGCATTTAGAGCTATCATTGCAGATGCACAGTTGGCCGATGATCCTACCGCGCGGAATTCGAAACGGTTGCCGGTGAATGCAAACGGTGACGTACGGTTGCGGTCGGTGTTGTCAAGCATGATTTCAGGAATCTGTGACACACCCAATGACAAACCTGATTTTGACGCAATGTCAAGCATATCGGTTGTTGTGCTCTTTTCAATCTTGTCAAGAATGTCAGATAACTGAGTTCCGGTAAATATCGAAATGATTGCAGGGGGAGCTTCGTTTGCGCCAAGTCGATGTGCGTTTGTCGCAGAGGAAATGGATGCCTTGAGGAGTGCATTGTGATGGTAGACGGCAGCCATTGCATTCACGGCAAATGTTATAAACTGGAGGTTGGCTTTAGGTGTTTTGCCGGGACTGAACAGTAGCACACCAGTATCGGTGCCGAGACTCCAGTTATTGTGTTTGCCGGATCCGTTTATGCCTGCAAACGGCTTCTCATGAAGAAGTACGCGGAAATTATGTCGGCGGGCAACTTCTGAAATCAATGACATCAGAAGCAGGTTGTGGTCGTTGGCGAGATTTGTTTCTTCGAAAATAGGCGCAAGTTCAAACTGATTTGGAGCAACCTCGTTATGGCGTGTTTTTGCCGGAATGCCCAGTTTGTGGCATTCGATCTCAAGGTCGAGCATGAATGCTTCTACGCGAGAAGGGATAGCTCCGAAATAGTGGTCTTCAAGCTGCTGGTTTTTAGCGCTTTCATGTCCCATGAGTGTACGGCCGGTCATCACCAGGTCAGGACGGGCGCTGTATAGAGCCTCATCTACAAGAAAATATTCCTGCTCCCATCCGAGATATGAATTGACATGCTTTACTTCCGGATCGAAATATTGAGCAACTCCGGTTGCGGCTTTGTCAACTGCATTAAGAGCCTTGAGGAGCGGAGTCTTATAGTCAAGTGATTCGCCGGTATAGGATATGAAGATTGTGGGAATACAGAGTGTCTTGTCAAGAATGAATGCGGGTGAGGAAATATCCCATGCCGAATAGCCTCTGGCTTCGAAGGTGTTGCGTATGCCTCCGTTGGGAAAACTTGAAGCATCTGGTTCCTGCTGCATCAGAAGCTTGCCTGTAAACTCCTCCACAACGCCGCCTTTCCCGTCGTGATCGATGAAAGAGTCGTGCTTTTCGGCAGTTCCGTCAGTAAGCGGGTGAAACCAGTGGGTATAGTGGCGGGCGCCATTGTCAATAGCCCATCGTTTCATGCCTTGAGCTACAGAGTCTGCTATTTCGCGAGACAAGGGCTCCTTGTTGTCGATAGCATATACAAGTGCGTCGTATGTTTTCTTGGGCAAGTATTCAAACATTTTTTGACGGTTGAATACATATTTCCCATAATAACGCTCCGGCCGTTCGGCAGGAATCTCTACTGGAATTGCTTTACGGTCGAATGCTTCTTCGACAACTTTAAATCTCAAATCTGACATAATGTTTAGAATGTATTTTGAGTTGATAAATGTCTGTTTGTGTTTGCTACAGATTTAATAATGATAAGCGGTCAACAGCAAGCTGGCAGTCCTCAAAAGAGCCGAATGCGGTTAGCCTTACATACCCCTCCCCTGCCGAACCGAATCCTACTCCTGGAGTGCATGCGATATTGCAGCGATTCAGGAGTATGTCAAAAAATGTCCATGAGTCAATTCCATCAGGAGTCTTGACCCAAATATACGGGGCGTTTATCCCTCCGTATACTGTTAGTCCGGCTTTATTCAGGCCGTCACGTAGGATTGCTGCATTGCGAAGGTAATAGTTTATTGTTTCACGTACTTGCATTCTGCCTTTTGCGGAATATATCGCTTCTGCCGCACGCTGTGACAGGTATGACGCACCATTGAATTTTGTAGATTGTCTCCGGTTCCATAATTCGTTAAGACTTATCAAGCTGCCATTGACGCTTTCGCCTTTTAGTTCTTTAGGCACAACTGTGTAGGCACAGCGTAGGCCTGTAAATCCGGCGGTTTTGGAGAAGCTCCTGAACTCGATAGCGACCTCTTTCGCCCCTTCAATCTCATATATGCTATGTGGCACATCGTCATCCGTAATGAAGGCTTCGTACGCTGAATCAAAAAGAATAAGCGCTCCATGACTTTGTGCATATTCTACCCATTCTTTTAGTTGTGAACGAGTCAAAGTCGTCCCTGTCGGGTTGTTGGGGTAGCAAAGGTATATCATGTCGGGGTTGCTTTCCGGCAGTGCCGGCACGAAATTATTGTCAGCGGTGCATGGCAATAGTTCGATGTTGTTGTCAGAAGCTCTTCCTGACATTATATTCGTGTCCCGATATACGGGATAAACCGGATCAGTGAGCGCTACTCTATTGGATAGTGACAGGATATCGCCAATGTTGCCCGTGTCGCTTTTTGCGCCGTCAGAAATAAAGATTTCTTCGGGTGAAATATCAATGCCGCGGGATTGATAGTCGTTGATGGCTATTACGTCTGTTAAAAAACGATAACCTTGTTCAGGTCCATAGCCGCAAAACGTATCGAATGAAGCCTGCTCGTCAACAGCCTTATGCAAGGCATCAATGACTGCGGGAGCCAGCGGTCGTGTGACATCGCCAATGCCCATACGTATTATTTCAACCCCCGGGTTGTCGCTTTTGTATGCATTGATTTTTTTTGCTACCTGTGAAAACAGGTAGCTTTGATTAAGTTTTAAAAAGTTGTCATTAATCCTAAACATCTTTTTTAATTAAACCGACCTCCTTATGTCTGTTTTTTACGTTGCAAATTTACAAAATTTTCTCAGCAAGGGAAATAATTCCCGGTAAATACTTCTGTGGCACTGCCCTGCATCATTACATGTCCGGATGATTTCTCAATTGAAATCGTCAGGTCACCGCCAAGTAGTTTCACTGTTACGGGTGATTTAGCCCGTCCGGTGCGGATTGCCGCTACAGCTGTGGCGCATGCACCGGTTCCGCATGCTAGTGTTTCTCCACTTCCCCGCTCCCATACTCTCATTTTTATTGTATGCTCGTCTACAATTTCGGCAAATTCGATGTTTGCGCGGTCTAGCCACATTTTATGGTTTTCAAGTTCGGGGCCAATGGCAGATATACATAAGTTGTCAATCTGTTCCATAAATATTACTCCGTGGGGATTTCCCATTGATACTCCGGTAATATTTAATTTTCCTGTAGATGTTATGACAGATTTTTCGATCATTTCGTTTTGCGGAAATTCAACTCCAATTATCTCGCAGTCGAATGATGGCAGCCCCATGTCAACTGTCACTTCGTCAACATTGCCAGTTGAGTCATTTACGTGTAAATATAAATGTTTAACGCCCGAAAGAGTTTCGAGCGTTATTTCTGTTTTGTCAGTAAGATTATGGTCATATACATATTTTCCCACACATCTGCTGCCGTTGCCGCACATAAGTGCTTCTGATCCGTCGGCGTTAAATATGCGCATTTTGAAATCTGCAATCTTTGACGGACAAATTAATATTATTCCGTCAGATCCGATGGACGTATGTCGAGGACTCATTCTTATTGATAATTCTGCCGGATTTTCCGGCATTGTTTCAAGACAGTCGATGTATATATAATCATTCCCTATGCCATGCATTTTGGTAAATGGGATGAATGATTTTAAATTTGCCATATTGCTATATTTTTGTTGCAAAAGTAGGCGTTTTGAAATTTAAAACCAAATTTTATTGGCAAAAAATAAAAGTAAGATGGTTTTTGTTGTTCATATTGCTTGTGATGCAAGTGCATGATGATTATAAAATGGTTTAATTAAAATTGATTTTTAAAGTAAAATTGATTAAATTTGTAGAAATCATAATGCAGACGTGGTATTATATTACGATTGCATATTTTATATTAAAATTATCATAATTACTTTTCTTTAATCATGAAACAACGTTTTATTATGGGCGCCTTGGCGCTTGGATTATGCGGTGGAATATGTTCTGTCAATGCAAAAGACCGTATGACCCACAATCCTGATGTTACTAACACTGATGCGATACTTCATGCCTGGAGTTGGAATTTCCCTGCAATTGCCGAGAATATGGCAAAGATAGCCGAGGCCGGATTTACAATGGTGCAGACGTCGCCTGTGCAAGGCTGTTATAATCCTGAGGGTAGCTCTAAAAAGATTTTTGACGACAATGTGGCAGAAGGCAACTGGTATTATTATTATCAGCCGGTCAATTGGAAGATTGGCAATCAGATAGTCGGCTCACGTGACCAGATGAAGCAGATGATGGATTCTGCAGCAAAATATAATATACGTGTTATTGTGGATGTTCTGCCAAATCACACAGCTTTTGATGTGGATTGTGTTGACGCTGAAATGGTTAAGGCTGTTGGCGGAAGAGATAAGCTATATCATTCTCAGGGGCTTAATTCGGTGCGCGATTACAATGACAGATATCAGTGTACGCTGTGGGGCTCGGGAGGGCTACCAGATGTTAATACCGAGAACCCGGATTTCCAAAAGTATTATATGGAATTTGTAAATGATCTGTTGAGTCTCGGAGTCGGCGGATTCCGTTACGATACAGCCAAGCATATCGGAGTGCATTCTGATCCGGTCGATACTGCTTCCGGAGTCAAGGAGAATGATTTTTGGGATGTGGCCACCGGACGTAAATCTGTGAAAGGTGTGAAACTGGCCGTACCGTATGACGATTTGTTTGTTTATGGAGAGATTCTTCAGGATAAGAATGTTCCTGAAGCGGAATATGCCGATTATATGGGTCAGACAGCATCAAGCTATGGATATGTGCTTCGTGAAGTTCTTGAAAAAGGCTCAGCAAAAGACAAGGACCTTAAAGACTGGTATCATCAGGCCGCCCCTGAGTTTTTGACTACTTGGGTCGAGAGTCACGACACCTATTGCAATGCCCATGAAAGTGCGGGAATGACTGACGACCAGATTCGTACAGGCTGGGTATTCCTTACTGCACGCCAAAATGGAGTGCCCTTGTTCTTTAGCCGACCGATGGGTTCTACACGTCAGAACTATTGGGGTGATAATGTGCTTGGAGCGAGAGGTAATGACGAATTCTTTCATCCGGAAGTTGTGGCTGTAAACCATTTCCGCCAGGAGATGTCAGGTCAGAAAGAAGACATACAGGTTTCTGACAATGGAGAGGTGCTTGTCGTGAACCGAGGTAAAAAAGGCGCAGCAGTAGTCAATATCTCAGGTAGTGCGAACTTTGTAGATGTGCCCACGGGGCTTCCCAACGGCAATTATCAGGATGTCGTTTATGGTAAAGAATTCAAAGTGAAGAAAGGACGTCTTACCGGTATCGCAGCACCCCACCGTTCTTATATAATTAAGAAGAAATAGAAAATCTGATTATTCAGGGCATTTTATTTGTCCATTCTGTAATATTTACGGCTGCCATATCCCGCATTTTGCTCTTCTGAGACAATGCGACCGGATATGGCAGCCGCCTTTTTTGTCCGATTGTCGATAACTTGAAGCGTCAAAAGTAAGATGAACCAAGACTGCTGTCAGTAGATTGCAAGCTGCCGTTGGCATTTTTGTGAGAAATGCGATGACATCAGTTGGCGCATATGGAAAAGTTGAATGAACGCATAGTTTCTTGCTAATGATGCTAAATTTTTGATGGCATATTTCAATCGTGATGTCGAAAAAAATCGCTATTTTTGCGATATAGTAACCTGAGATTTTGAAAATGACCGAAAGGCTTAAGATATAACGGATGTAATTCCACTAAATACGAAAAAATCTATTGCTCCAACGCAGCCGTTACAGGCTCGGTCAGCCCTCATATAACTGCCACGGAGTTTTGTTTATAAATTTCTCAGATGCGCCAAAACTCATTTATAACGAATAAGAATAGACTTATGTCCGAAATAATTCATGGTATCCTACCTAAAACAGATGCCGTGGATATCCTAGTGGGGTATTTTTTCTTCTCCGGTTATTATCTATTGTCGCAAGGGCTTGCCGACAAGAAACTGCGCATCCTTGTTGGGCTCGATGTAGATACCAATATTTCAAAGAGTATTCAGATAGTAAATACGCTTTCGGCAAACAAACTCTCGCTTGGGCAACTTAGAGAAAAATATTATCAGCAATTCGTTTATCTATTTAATAATACAGATTTTCTTGACAGTGAAGAAAAACAGAAATCGTTTACGCTGTTTTATAACAAGATAAAAGATGGTTCACTTGAAATTCGTAAAACCGATGAACCTTGTCATGCCAAAATGTATATTTTTGGGGTCAAGCCGAAAGCACGGTGCATATGTTAAATTGGGCAGTTAGAAGTGTTAA
>ERZ778496.2540-NODE-2540-length-10634-cov-4.958219_pt1 | contig 10634 bp, 17 predicted proteins | sample MGYA00433099_ERZ778496 | MGnify/ENA primary metagenome ERZ778496 (study PRJEB29527, sample SAMN07138962) | mouse gut metagenome | material: feces | host: mouse | place: China:Nanjing | collected 2016-01-25 ... | reverse complement strand
AAGTTAGAAAGGAGTGAAAAAGGATGTATATTCCGGTATTTTGGAAAGATCGGATTGTGGAATTTCCGCGCCGCGTTTCATCGGAAAGCCTGGGAAACGGGCTTTACAACTGGACACCGGCGCCGGGTGAGATTTTAGAGAGAGGAACACAGCAGAGCGCAACCAACTTCGGGAATATGGATTTCGGCGTTTTGGAAAATGCGCTGATGTCCGGTTTTGCTGCAATCAATATCCGCCTGGCGCAAGAATCCGTTGACGATATGCGCGGCCAGGTTATCAGCGTAGACCTGAAAAACACAATGAAATTTCCGGCCACAAATGCAGAAAAGACAGTGGCGCTTCCGCGGACGGTCAACAAAGTTGATTATGATGTTTTCGCGGAAGTCGTATCAGCTGACGGGCCAGTGGAGCGTGTGGAGGTTTACGGAAAGGCGCTGAACGCCTTTAAAGTGTGCTATTCCGGCAGCGCAAAGAATGTAACGGTAAAGCTGCATGTGACAGGGGGGTTGTACTGATGGCAAATGTAATTATTAAATCAGACGAACGCCGCGCACAGGAAGCGGCCGTATTACGGCAGTTTGGCGGAGGTTCCCCGGACAATTCAAGCCGGGAGAATCGGGAGTACGCGGAGGAAATCAACGCGCGAATGAATGAGGTAAAAAAGGAGGTAGGGATCAGATGAAAGTTATCGAAGCGAACGAAGGGCGCAAGGTTGAGTATGAGGAAAACGGAAGCTGGCTGATTTTTGACGATCAGATCAGCCTGAACCTGAAAAAGCTGGAAGCGGATAATGATGTACATATCGACATTACTGCAAACGCCTTCGGGAAATTGCAGACCGGCGAAGGCGTCTACTATGTGGCACAGCTTACCATACCGGCGCGGCGGTATGAGGAAACGGAAATTGAAAATCCGGATTATGTGGAGCCGCCGGAGGATGAAGAAGCGGAAGATTCCGGCGCCGGGCATGTAAACCGGACAATCACAAAGAAAGATCCGGTTCCGTTTTCTATGGACAATGTAACATTGACGCTTTACGCGCTGAAGGAAGGGGTGTTATAGGATGAAAACATATGATTTTGACAGCTTGAAATTTGCAACGGAAGGGCTTTCTGGCGGCGCGTGTACCGTCATTCAGGATAACGCGGCGCTTCCGTCCTTCATGGTTCCGGTCAATCAGCGGACAAATGCACAGCTTTTTGAGGGAGGATCACAGAAAACACATTCGGCCTTTATGGTGGATGATGTGGAATACAAGCGTTTCTTTATGAGCAAATTTGTGAATTGCGTGATCAATGGCCGCGCGTATTCCTGGCCGCTGATGGATCCGAAAGCGGTTATCAACTATGATGATTCTATGGCGGCATGTAACGCAAAGGGGAACGGCTGGCATTTAATGAGCATACCGGAAAGGGCCGTTATTGATCACCTGATTTATAAATCCGGTTTTGTTCCGCGCGGCAATACACAGTATGGACACAGCCACACGCACACATATGAAGCCGGAGAACAGACCGCGGACGAAAGCGACGGCAGCGGCGGCAGAAGGACAACCAGGACAGCGGCCGGATCAGGCCCCGCAACATGGTTCCATGACGGAACCAGGAACGGGATTGCGGATTGGGTTGGAAATGTCTGGAAATGGGCTTCCGGTATGCGTATAGTAAACGGAGAAATTCAGATCTTCGTTGGAAACCTGGCTGCAAGACAGGTAAGCGCCGCCCCTGAAAGCACATACTGGAAAGCGATCCTTCCTACTGGCGCCCTGGTAAATCCGGGAACGGCCGGAACGCTGAAATATACAAAGGATTTCAAGATCGCGACGGCGACAGGGGAAGCCGGTTCCACGTATACGGCAAATTTCGGAAATATTACGGCCGCTTCCGGCGTAACCATTCCGGAAATCCTTTATGAATTACACCTTGCGCCGAAAGCTGGCGTTACACACCAGGGCGCCTTCTGGATCAACAATGAGGGGGAACGCTTGCCGGTCGTGGGTGCGAGTTACCACAACACTTCGGGTTCCGGGCCGTCGGCGCTGTCTTTGAACTACCCGCGTTCTCTCGTGAACACGAGCATCGGCTTCTTTTCCGCTTTTATGGAATTGGAATCTGTAATCTGAATACTGTAATCTGTTTGGGGCCGCGATAGCGGCCCCCTATGTTTTGGCATGACGAAAGGGAAATAAAGGAATGGGCGGTTATCAAAGGCGGTATGACAATCAGCCGCGCGGGAATCCGGAAACGGACGAAGGAAAAGAACAGAAAAGCGGATTGATCATATTGCAGAAATCGAAAGACCTTATGCAGTATCTTTATACTTCATGGGTAAAATATCCGCGGAGTGAAAAGCCCGGTTTTGTGGCGGATTATAAACAATGTCTTTTTCAATTCCTGATATACATTATCACGGCGCAGAAAAAGTATTTCAAGAAAACCACGCTTCAGGACGCAGATGTGCAGCTGGAATTGTTGCGGCTTTTCAATCAGCTTTCCTATGACATGCATTTTATTGATGAAAAGCGTTACAAGCTGATTTCTGAAAGGTTGTGCGAAATTGGACGGCTACTCGGCGGCTGGATAAATTCGCAGAAAGAAACCAGCAAAACAACTGGAAAATAATTTCCGGTGGGGATAGATCATTTAACGCTTGCCGATCGTGGGTGCGAGTTACAACAACACTTCGAATTCCGGGCCGTCGGCGCTGAATTTGAACAACCCGCGTTCTAACGTGAACACGAACATCGGCTTCTTTTCCGCTTACCTTTTTAGCCAGGAGGGAAATGTTTACGGACATTTTCACAGCGCAAGAAAAGGAAAGGGATCTATTCCCATTCCGGCCGACTGGCCGGATAAATTGACGTTGCTGTTAATGCAGTTAGTACCGATCATGCAGCTGGCTTATGGGCTGCATGGGAGGGCCTGAAGGGTGCAACGAACAGCGCCGCGCCGACGGCCGAAAGCCGCCAGCGCAGCCCCCGCAAAGCGCAAGCCCGCAAAAAGCGGGGGATTTTTAGAGAAAGGAAAAGGCTATTGAAAACCTTTAATGTAACACATGAAGAAATAATAGATTTTGAAAATCTTTTGGAAGCGGACAAAAACGCTTCAAAAAGCAAGCATTACCGGGATGAAAACCTTGCATTTGCCGCGCATAAAAGCGACGAACTTATAAACCTACACAATGAACTGACCTATTTTCCGAAAGACGGGATTCCGGGAAATCCGTTGGAATCTGCATACCACGTCGGAAGATACCGGCGAAAGAAAATCTATGAGCCGAAACCGCGGATCATTATGGCGCTACAATACCGCGATCGCGTTGTACAGTGGGCGTATTATCAAAAATTAAACCCGTTGTTTGACAGGCAGTACATAGAACATAGTTACGGGTGCAGAGTAGGCAAGGGAACCACAAGGGCGCGGGCGCAGCTACAATACTGGCTTCGCATGGCGTCAAGGAGCGCTAAAAAGTGGTATGTGCTGAAGCTGGATATTGCAAAGTATTTTTATCGCGTGGATCATGAAATCCTGATGAAAATTCTATCTAAGCATATCAAGGATCCGCTGATTCTTCGGGATCTGTATAACCTGATAAATTGCGAAGATACAGCCTTCGGGCTTCCGGCTGGCGTACAGCCTGAATTATGCAATCAGGAAGAATGGCTTTACAACCGTGGTATGCCGATCGGGAACCTGACAAGTCAAATGTTTGCAAATATCTATCTGAATGAGTTGGATCAATTCTGCAAACATGACCTTCATATCCGGCATTACATCCGCTATATGGACGATATTATCATCCTATGGCCGGATAAAAACGAATTACACCAAATTCAGGCAGAGATTGAAAGATTCCTGGATGAAAAACTTCACCTGGAATTAAACAAGAAAACATGTATCCGCCCGGCCTGGCTGCCTGTTACGTTCGTAGGCGCACAGATCACGCCGAAAGCGATCCGCATGAGGAAAAGCACAAGGAAGCGCATGTTCCGCAGAATGAAATATATCCGCGGCCTGTTTGAAATCGGGAGGATCGCATTTGAAAAAGTAAATAATACCATGCAAAGCTATTTCGGGCTGATTGGAACCTTTACAGCCAGAAACCTTTTACGGAAAGTCATTGATGAATTTTCGTTCCGCATTATCAAACATGACAATTCAACCGGGTAAAGGCCCGGTTTTAAATTGTTTAATTCTGAAAGAAAGGGGGCTTTTCTATGTCGGAAGTAGCATTTGAAAGAGAAGTGTTAGACCGCTTGACCAAAATCGAAGCAAAGCTGGACAGCTTCGACGCCGCGAAAAAAAAGACATACGACAATGAAAACGACATTATCCGCCTGAAGGATGAAGTCAAAAATCAGGGCGATCGTATAGTCAAGCTGGAAGATTCTAACAAGTGGCTTCACAGGACGACGGCCGGAGCCGTGATCGGAAGCCTGGTTGCTATTGTGTTCGCATTAGTCCAGGCGGGGATCGGCGTATGAACGGACACAAGCGCAGCAGAAAGAAAAAGCCGGAGTTTTCAAAACAAATTCTGACAACCGCAAAATGGGAATGTTGGATCATTACTGCCTTCGGCCTGTTTTTTACTGCAAAGGGATATGACACTTCATTTTTTGCATATGTGATCCCGGTAAGCTGGGGCGGGTATGCAATAGCACGGGCCTTTTACTACAATAAGGCAAAATCAGAAAACGCGATTAAACTTCGCACGGCGTACCGGAAAGCCGGGCTTGATCCGGAACCGGCCGATCGGCAGTTTGAATCAGCGCTTGACGAAGAAATCCGTTCAGACTATTAAGGAGGTAAAAAGAAAATGGATGTAAACGCCACAACACAAACACTGATCAATGTCCTGGTTATCGTGGTTATTCCCACGCTTACCAAAGCGGCCGTTGATTATATGCGCCTGAAAATCCAGGGAACCAGGATCGAACAGGCGGGGCAGATCGTTCTTGACGCGGTTGATCAGACAAATCAGACATTCGCGGATAAGTTGCGGGAAAGCGGCGATTTCACAAAGGAAAACCAGAAGAAAGCCCTGGAAATGTCGCTGAAGGCGGCGCTGGAAAGGATGAACGATCGCACGATTGAATTATTGGAAAAAGAATTCAACGGGGCGGAATCGTGGATTATTTCCAAAATTGAAGCGGCTTGCAAGTCGAACAACGAAAACAAGAATTTTTTTGAATTAAAATAATTGAGGGCGGCCGCGCGGATGATGTGCGGCCGCTTTTCTCCATGAAAGGATCTGATTTTATGTCAAATAGTGCATTAGTAAGCTATACGCGGATTTCACCGAACAAAAACAGCCCCCGCAATCATGCAATAGATACAATTTCAATTCATTGTGTCGTGGGGCAGTTATCCGTTGAAACAATCGGGAATGTATTTGCGCCGTCGTCGGCCGGGTGCAGCGCTAACTATGGAATCGGCGCAGACGGCCGGATCGGTATGTATGTAGAGGAAAAAGATCGTTCGTGGTGTACATCCAGCAGCGCAAACGACAACCGCGCAATCACGATCGAATGTGCTAGCGATACCACTTCGCCGTATGCCGTGAATGATAAGGTATACAAGGCCCTGATCAATCTGTTAGTGGATATTTGCCAGCGAAACGGCATTAAATCCCTGAAATGGCAAGCAAACAAGGCCCTGATCGGACAGGTAGACAAGCAGAACATGACCGTTCACCGGTGGTTTGCAAATAAAGCGTGTCCTGGGGATTATCTTTACAATTTACACGGGCAGATCGCCGCGGAAGTCAATAAACGGCTGGGGGTATCATCCGGAGCCGCCGCGCCAGCTGCAAAACCGCAGCAGACCAGCGGAACCGCAGCAGAAAAAACAATCTGGAAATTTCTTTCCGGAAAAGGGCTGAATGATTTCGCCGTGGCCGGTATCATGGGGAATCTGTTTGCAGAAAGCGCCCTGAATCCACACAACCTTCAGAACAGTTACGAAAAAAAGCTGAATATGACGGATGATAAATACACGGCCGCAGTAGATAACGGAACCTATAACAATTTTGTGAGGGATTCCGCGGGCTATGGCCTGGCACAGTGGACATATTGGAGCCGGAAACAGGGGCTTCTTGACCACGCCAGGAAACAAGGGGCTTCCATCGGGGATCTGAATATGCAGCTTTCTTTCTTGTGGAAAGAATTGTCCGGATATACAGCCGTAATGAACACGCTAAAAACGGCGGCTTCCGTCCTGGCGGCGTCAAACGCCATTCTAACGGGTTTTGAAAAGCCAGCGGATCAAAGTGCAGCCGTACAGAAAAAGCGGGCTGAATACGGCCAGAAATACTATGACAAGTACGCAAAGAAAGCAGCCGCAGCCCCGGCAGCATTTACGCCGTATCTGGTAAAGGTGACAGCAACAGACCTTCGGATTCGCAAAGGCCCCGGAACAAATACTTCTATTGTCCGTTATTGTCCGCCCGGCGCCTATACAATCATTGCAGAATCGGACGGCCCCGGCGCTTCAAAATGGGGCCAGTTGAAAAGCAAGGAGGGCTGGATCGCGCTGGACTATGCAAAGAAAATATAATTCGTGTATAATGTAATTTAAACTGATTATAAAGTAAATAAAGTAATTACAAAATACACTTGACAGTTTTCTATAAAGTGTGATACAATGGCGGCCAGAGGGGGTTATAAAGGGGGTACGGGAAAAGCGGTATTTCAGAACGCGCCAGGCGCCCATATAGCCGCCTTTTTCGTTTCCTGGATAAAATCCCCGCTTGCGTCCGTAAAATGCCACTATGGGGCAAATAAAGCGCCCACGCGGGCAGATATGGGCGGCGCCAGTCCAGCTTGCTTCCTGAATACCATTCAGAACGCGCCAGGCGCCCCGTGTAGCCGTTTTAATGCCTTGCATGATAAAATACCCACATGGGGAAGAAAAGCCGTCCACGGGGCAAATAACGCGCTTGTACGGCGTCATATGCTGGGGCCGTCTGCCTGGACGGTTCCGGAAATGCCGTCCAGAACGCGCCAGGCGCCCCGTAAAGCCGTTTTATTTACTTACACAATAAAATCCCTATGCAGATTCCTAAAATGCCGATACGGGGCAAATACGGGCTTTCTGCATAGGGATTTTTTATTTTGCTGGCTTGTATGTGTATTCCGTTCCGTTTTCATTGGCGGTTATAGTATCAAGCCGATTCTTGAAACATCCATTTTCGCCTATCTTGCGGGCCTTGCGTTCCGCTTCCGCCTGGCTTCTGGCTTTTACATTCAGCCATTGAAAAGGATTCCCGGTTTCGTCGTTTATGGTGATTTTATATAACTTGTGTTCCGTCCTTTTCAGCTTTCCGCTTCCGTTGCATGAATAACAGGGGCCGACAGCGCCGGAACGGTAGATATATTTTCCGGAACCGTTACACTTTTCACACATAACTATTTCTGACATTTTCGATCGCCTTCCTTCCTGGCGGCCTGGCGGCCGCCGCCTGTTTTATGCTTCAGCCAAAATCATGTTAGCCACTTTTTCAAAATGTGCCTTTATCCTTTTACTTTCAAGCGTTGTTTCGGATGTTTCACCAAAATTCCAGGCATAGTCTTTAATTTGTTCATCCATGCCTTCCGCTTTTTCCTGGAAATATTCGGCTATTTCTGACCGGTCAATATCAGTCTTGACTTCGATCGCGGCGTGTTCTTGATTCCAGGCTTTAGCCGTTACCCTTATTTCAAAGCTGTTTGTTGATATGCTGATAGGCCAGAAACAAATATTATGTTTTGCCTTGCTGATTTTTCCGCGTTTAGAAATCTTTCTAAGGGAGTGATCACGCCCTGACCATCCAGGATCCCCGGCAGAATGTTCCACATAATAGAATCCGTTGTCATTCTTAAAATATGCGCCCGTGATTTCTACAACGTCGCCTGTTTTAATTTCGATACCGTTTTTATCTAACATTTTTATTTCCTCTCTTTCCTTGCTTTATCTTATGTTTACATTATACACTAGAAAATGTATTTTGTCAAGAGAAAATGTAAAAATATTTAAACTATTTTCAAGAAATCTTTTCCGAAATACACGCAAGAATGAACAATAAAAAGGGCCTGGCGGCCCTATGCTGGGAACAATTTTCCCCTGGCGAAATCCCTTGCTTCTTCGAATGTGTCAAATCTGATATAAAATCCGGTTTTCTTCCATCCGGAACCGTTGTTTCTCCATTCCTCAACAGTCCATTTATGTTTGCAGCACTCACTATATACGGCAGAAAAGGCCCGGCTTTCCTCTTTGTTGTGCCATTCCCACATAGCGATCCCCTTCCCGGCCAGCGGCGGAGCCGCCGCCAGCCTATCAAAATCTATCTTTTTACGGTTCTTGTGTCCAGCTTCAGGACGCTTTCTAAAATCTGCATACGGATTTTATAATTTTCCCTGGCCGCCTTCGTCAACGTGGCGCGTTCTTTCTGAAATGGGATGATTGAAAGCGCGTACTGGATAAGATTTTCTTCAGCTGTTTTCAGGGATTCTTTTGCAGAAAGAATCTTTTCCCACAATCCGGATTCCTCTTCGATTTTTCCGAAGTCGTCAATAGCTTTTTCTGCCATTTCGTCATTGTCGATCATCCAGGTTTTTTCCGGTGTGGTTCCGTCGTCGTTGGTGATTCCAAGACTTGCCACAAATTCAGCTTCCATTTTTGCTTCCTGGGATTCCAGAATGTCCAGGGCTTTTTTGCTTCGATGTATGCCTTTTGCTCTTTGTTATATGTTCTTCTCATTTTTATTTCCTCCCTTTCTTTGTTTCATCTTATGTTTACATTATACACTAGAAAATGTATTTTGTCAAGAGAAAATGTAAAAATATTTAAACTTTTTTCAAGAAAATATTTCTAAAATACACGCAAGAATGAACAAAATAAAAAGGGCCTGGCGGCCCTATGCAGAAAATTATTTACGCTGTCAAGCTGGGAGCCATCGAGTACCGGCCCAATGGGTAAACCGTTTCCGCGTTGCTATATTCAGAAATCTTTTTATTGATCCGGCATTTCTTTACTTCGGTTCCGTCCGTGATTGTGATTGTTTGCGCCGTCCGCGCGGTAACGGTATATGTCCAGATACAGTTATGATCACAAATACTTGACATGCTATATTGCTTACCTACTTCAAATTTTTTCATTTCCTTTTCCTCACTTTCTTTTTATAGGCGGCCCCGGATTCCGGGGCCTAATGATTTATGCTATTTCGATTTTTTCATCGTCGGATTCCAGGAACAATCCGAACGCTTCACAATACTGATTTTTTCCACAATCAACTATTTTACAGCGTTTTGTTTTTTCATACCGGCCGCCCTTGTGTATTGTTACGGTTACGGTTTTTTCAGTTACCTTTTCAATACAATATGTTGCTTCAAATGTTCCGGCGTATGTTTTATATGTTCCTACTTCAAATTTTTTCATTTTTATTTCCTCTCTTTCTTGCTTCACTTTATATTTACATTATACACTAGAGAATGTATTTTGTCAAGTAAAAATGTAAAGAAAATTGATAAAAAATAAATATATAATTTCCTATTGACATTTTAGAGTGTATATTTTAAAATAAATGCACAACCACAGAAAGAAGGTGATATTATGTCGAACCTGAACACGGCCGAAAAAATAAGAATCGCCGTAACCAGATCCGGAAAAACAATGTACAATGTGGCAGAAGAAACGGGCCAGACACGGCAGAATTTTTCTAACAAGCTAAAGCGCGGCGATTTCAAAGAATCAGAATTGAGGGCGATCGCTGAATCGGTTGGATGTGAATTGAAAATTTCATTCATAGACAAAGAAACCGGGGAAGAAGTTGGATGAATAAAGACAGGGAAAACCGCTGAAAATGCGGCTTTTCTTTTTCCTAGTTACTCACATAGACGGGAAGCCGATTGAATTTGATATGGATGCATTTGGCAGGCAGTTGGATAAGCTGTATAAAGCTGCTAATTTGGACTCGGAAACTATACGAGAGGAAGTGAAAAATATTGTGCCAACATATCGGGCAAAGAGGGTTTAGGATTGGCTGAAGCCGTATTATTTCAGACGTTGTATCATTAAGAAGAAAAGCTTTGAAACTAACTGGGGATGATGTAACCCTATCGGCAAGATGGAGAGAGAAATTCGGCAAGGATAAGGAGCAGAGGTATGTTCAAACGAAAAGATGATTTAAAACCGTTTGAGTCCAGGGTGTGGCTGGCAAGTCCGACTATGCATGGAGAAGAATTGAAATACATGACAGAGGCCTACAAAAGTAATTGGATGAGCACAGTTGGTCAGAACATAAACGAAGTGGAAAAGATTGCTGCTGAAAAATCTGGCATGAAGTATGCCGTTGGCCTTTCTTTCTGTACCGCTGCTCTCCATCTGTGCTGCAAGCTGGCGGGAGAGAAGCTGTATGGAAAACCTGCCATTTTTCACGGCGCGTTGGAAGGCAAACGGGTGTTCTGCTCTGATGTGACCTTCGACGCAACCCTGAATCCGGTGGTATATGAAGGCGGCATTCCTGTGTTCATCGACACAGCGTATGATTCCTGGAACATGGATACAGCGGCATTGGAGAAAGCGTTTGAAATTTATCCAGATGTGAGGCTGGTAGTGTCCGCAGAACTCTACGGCTTTCCAGGGCGCATGGACGAAATC
>ERZ778496.2530-NODE-2530-length-10693-cov-4.964655_pt1 | contig 10693 bp, 9 predicted proteins | sample MGYA00433099_ERZ778496 | MGnify/ENA primary metagenome ERZ778496 (study PRJEB29527, sample SAMN07138962) | mouse gut metagenome | material: feces | host: mouse | place: China:Nanjing | collected 2016-01-25 ... | reverse complement strand
AGCCCCAAGCAAGCCAAAAAACTTTTGCAAACGCTTTTCAAATCATGGACGACGGAACATGTTCTCGCCTTTATGCATGAAATGGGCATGGAATATGAAGAACGCGATTTCGGACAGATTTTCTGCAAAAAACCGGTAAAAAACCTTATCGACACACTCGTACAATCACTTGCGAAAACCCGCATTCTGACAAATGAAAAAATCCAAAGTTTTTCTTATGAGCAAAAAGACCCAAAAAAACGTTATATCATACAAACAAAAACGCACACCATTAGATGCGGCAAACTGATTATCGCAACAGGTTCAAGCGCGTATCCACAATTGGGAGCAAGCGATTTCGCCCTGCAATTAGCCCAAAAATGGGGGCACAAAACATTTCCGTTCCGTTCCGCCCTCGCCCCGCTGCTTTTGCCGGAACACTCCCCTTTGCTCGGCTTAGAGGGCATATCTTTGCCCGTACGCATGAAAAGCATTCGGGACGGACAGGAAAAAGCGGACCCTTGCGGCATACGGTCTCTTCTTTTCACGCATACCGGTTTAAGCGGTCCCGCAGGCTTGGTCATTTCCTGCTTATGGAAAGACGGAGAAACAATTTCCATAAATTTTTTGCCGGAAGACAATCTTTTGGAAAAAATGCACGATACGGCAAACGGGAAAAAATTAGTCAAAAATCTAATCCTGCCCCTCATGCCCGACAGACTTGCTTATGCGCTTATGCCAAAAGACTTGCAAGAACGAAAAATAGCCGAACTTTCCAAAAAAGACCGTGAACGCCTTATCGCATCCATACAAAATTATCAGTTCATTCCCAAAGGGATTGACACATTCAAAAAAGCCGAAGCCTGTATCGGGGGCATTGACCTTGACGGCGTGACGGCGAACCTTGAAAGCAAGCTGCACGAAAATCTTTATTTCGGCGGGGAATGTCTTGACATTACGGGACTTTTGGGCGGATACAACATCCATTTCGCCCTTGCCTGCGCCCATAAGATAGCAAGCAAAATATGATTTCTTGCTTTTTTTTATAAAATATTTTAATCTGATCATATTCTTTTTAAGGAAATACCATATGGAACCCATAAAAGCTACAAGAATAGCAAAGATTGATACTATCGCGCAAAAACTCTGCGACATGGATTCACTGAAAAACGTGCTCCATTGCGGAGAATGCGAACATCCCATGCCCTCTCATGAAGCATTAAAAGAAATTGTAAGCCGCATCAAAGCTATTGTTTTTCCGGGATATTTTGGACCATCGCAAGTCCATATCGAATCACTCGGCTACCATATCACGGCAAGCCTTGACAGCACCTACCGGCTTCTTACGGAACAAATACGCCGCGGCGGCTGTTTCGCTTGCGCCGATTATTCCAAAGACAAAAGAGGCTGTGAAAAGGCCTCCGCAGAAATCGCCATGCAATTTATGGAAAAATTGCCTGAAATCCGCCGCCTGCTCGCTCTGGACGCGCAAGCCGCCTATGAGGGCGACCCCGCAGCGGTAAGCCCCGGAGAAACCATTTTCTGCTATCCGTCAATGCTTGTCATGACCCACCACCGTATCGCCCACGAACTGTACAAACTGAATGTGCCCATCATTCCGAGAATGATTTCCGAAATGGCGCATTCCCATACCGGAATTGATATTCACCCCGGAGCGAGCATAGGCGAACGTTTCTTTATCGACCACGGTACCGGTGTCGTTATCGGCGAAACCTGTATCATAGGTTCTAACTGCCGTATTTACCAAGGTGTGACATTGGGCGCTTTTTCCTTTGACAAAGCAGATGACGGCACGTTGGTTAAAGGAATAGCCCGCCACCCGATTTTGGAAAACAATGTGACCGTTTATGCCGGCGCTTCCATTTTAGGACGCATCACCATCGGCGAGGGCGCTGTTATCGGCGGCAACGTATGGCTCACCAAAAGCGTGGCTGCCGGTGAAAAAATAGTGCAGAGCCACGGCTCAAAAGCAAAAGAAGGCGAACCGTTAAAAGGACATGCCTAGGAGTTTTCATGCAGGAACGACAGCTTAGCACGATTTGGGCTTTTTTGCTCGGTTTATGTTGGCCCGGAGCTTCATTATTATGTGTAGGAAAAGCCAAACATGCTCTCCTCATCGGATTTTTACTTGTGTTTTACGCTTTTTTCCTTGCATTCATGCCTGTCCGCTTCATCATCCTCACCCTCTACCTCTATATCATTGTTCACGCCATCGCCCTTCTTTACGGACTCACCATAGGCTTGTTGGAAGCGAGAAAACCCAAAAAAGAAATCATGGTGCAGGATATGGCTTCAGAAATGTTTTTCTTTCTTGTTTTCATGCTCTCAACAATTTTTCTGATCTTCAATACTCCGGTAAAATTTTACAAAGTGCAGCAGGATTTTGCCCATGTGGGCGAAAACGATATCGTTGTCGTTCAAGAAAAAATTCCCCTTATCGGACACCATTACAACGATTCCGTCATTTTTTACACGGATAATTTCGAGGAACGCTTGGGGGTTGTCAAAGCCGTTGCAGGCGATGTTTTGGAATTTAATGACGGTATTTTATACAGAAACGGGAACGAACTGGCTAAAATCGCCTCATTCCCTATTAAAAAATTCATTGTTCCAGACAACTTACTGCTTATTGAACATGATAAGGAAAAAGATATTCATGTAAAAAAAGATGAACAGTTTGAAACCCAAGACACAAAAACCCTTACATTCCTGACCGCCCACCGGATAAAAGGAAAAGCCCTGTTCGTCCTTTACAGCACTTCCTTGAAAAACATAGGAAAACGGCTGGTCTTCGCCACCGTCGCAAGATAAAATCATTTTTAAATTAACCAGTTAATTTTTATAATTAACTGGTTAATTTAAAAGCAAAAAGCCCGATCTTCATGAAACGTATCGGGCTTTTTTTCATAACATCATTATCCGACGAAAAAAGATTGTTTTCCTATACAAGAAAACAATCTTTTCATCAATGAATTTTCAATTCAATCAAACAATCAATCTAACTTGTCAGCATAAACGGAGTTGCATTCCGGTTCCGCGTTTGCGCATGGCAGATTTTCCCACATCACGGCAGCAGGAAACTCTTCCGGAGAATGCTTGCTTAGCATTGAACCGAAGAAAAGCCCCAAGAAACTGAACAGGAAACCGAAAATCGTTTGGTCGAAAGTTATGCCGAGCAAAGGCCAGATTAACGTTGAAACCAATCCGCCGACCATGCCGCACAAAACACCGGTTTTTGTCGTTCTCTTTACAAACATGGTTGCGAGGAAAGGAAGAACGAGCGTTGTCGCCGTAAGACGCAGCACCCATTGGTAAATAGCCAGAATACCGCTGAAATACATTGCAACGATGAATGCGGCAAGAGCGACAAACAACACGGTAATACGCGATACAAACAAAATTTGCTTATTGGTTGCATCGGGATTGATCAATCTTCTGTACAGGTCGTGGGTCAAGCTTGAACTGCCTTGCAGGATAAACGAATCCGCACCCGTCACAAGAGCGGCGAGAAGCGCGCAATAAATAAATCCGCCGATATAAGGAGGAAGCAAATCTTTCACCACCCTTGAAAAGATCATGTCGCCATTGATGTCCGCCGGTAAAAATAAACGTGAAGCAACGCCGATAATGCAGGGCATCAATAAAATGAATGAACAAATCAAAACAGCCGTCACGTTCGCTCTAAAAGAAATTTTTTCTGTTTTGGCGGCAAAAATACGCTGCCAGCTTGATTGCCACATCAAATAAAAAGGTCCCACAGACAAGAAATATAAAAACACTTCCTGATAGCCGAACGGTCCCGCCGGTGATAAATATTCTGGAGGGGTCACTTCTATGATATGTTCAAAGCCGCCTGCAAATTTTACGGTTGCCACGGCAAGAATAATAATGCCTGTCACAATGATGATCGCCTGCAGCGCATCGGTAATGATGGTTCCCGGCAAACCGCCCAAAACGGTAAAGGCAAAAATAAGCACCGTGGAAAGGATAAGCCCAGTAGTCGGGTCCAAACCGAAAATAGTCGTCCAAATGGTGTTCATTGCGATATACTGCATCGCTGTTGTCGGAATGGCATAAATGAATGCGGACAAAATAGAGGGAATGATACCTACTTTAGGACCGAAACGCTGTCCGAAAAGATCAGCCAAGGTATAGAGCCTTTGTCTTCTCAAACACTTGCCGAACACAATAATCAAAAGAAGAGTGAAGAAAATGCTTGCGAAAGAAAAACGAAGGTATGCGGACATACCGACATTAAACGCAAGTCCTACCGTGCCGATAAATACGGACGCGCCGCACCATGTGCTGATAACCGTGCCGACAATAGGCCAAAAGCCCATATTCCAGCCGCCGATAAGATAATCGTCAGCTGATTTCACTTTCATAAAATAGTAAAACCCGATACCGAACATAATCGCAAAATAAACGACTATGTAGCTTAAATACCAAGAAAATCCTTCAATCATAAAAGCCCCTCTCTATTTTTTTATTGGTTTTATGCTTTATAAACAATCTTTCCGCCGCAAACAGTCATGCAAATTTTCGTATCGATGATAGTTTCGGGAGCAATTTTTTCAATATCACGTTCAAGAACAACCATATCGGCGTAATATCCCGCTTTTAAGGCTCCTCTGTCATTTTCCGACAAACAGCAAAGAGCCGCGTGAGTCGTATACGCCTGCAGCGCTTGATATGGAGTGATTTTTTGATCTTCACCGTAAATTTTTCCGCCGCTGCTTTTTCTGTTTACCGCCGTATTGATACTTTCAAGAACCATGATAGGAAGAACGGGACTGTCGGAATGCAGGGAAAACGGCATATCGCGGCGGACGGCGGAACCTGCCGGATTCATGCGTCCGGTACGTTCCGGTCCCAAGAAAATACTTGCGTGCCTGTCGCCCCAAACAGAAATATGCTGTCCAAAAAACGACGGTATTATTCCTATGGCTTTCATGCGGTCCAGCTGATCTTCCCGGACGGTTTGAGCGTGAATAAGCAAGTGGTTTAATCGTACAGGCGACTTTTCATACGCCTTTTCAAAGGCTTGGATAACCCCTTCTGAAGCTTGATCTCCATTGGTATGAACAGCGACTTGAACACCCATCAAATGATATTTTTCAATAATTGCGTCAATTTCTTCCTGAGGGAATAAAACGCTGCCCTTATATCCCGGTTTTGAATAATAATCTTCGCTTAATGCGGCGGTGAAAGCCTGAATCGAGCCATCGGTAAAATATTTCAATCCCCCGAATTTCAGGTAGTCGCTTCCAAAATTCCATAAGCCGTATTGGGCGAATGTTTCCATAACGCCGGGCATGAAATGCAAATATGCGCGGGCGGTCAATTTTCCCTGTCTTTCCAAATCCAAAAAACAGCGCATTGTTTTTTCCGGATTGGCGCTAAGCCCGATACCCCCCACATGGAATGTGGTGATGCCAACAGCGTTATAGTTATGAACCGCTTGTTCGATTAATTCTTTTAAACGCTCTTCTGTCGGTTCGGGCAAATATGCTATGGTTTCAAAAAAGGCGAATTCCAATAGCAAACCCGTAGGTTCGCCGTCTTCGCCGATAACATATTCCCCGCCCTCAACCTTATTGTTTTTTGTTATTCCTAATTTTTTAATCGCATAGCTATTGATATAACCAAGATGTGTTGAAATATGGAAAACAATGACAGGATGTTCCGTACTTACCTTATCCAAATCATGCTTATCCAAATGCCTGTTGTCCTGCAGTCCGGTATCGTCGTAACAATAGCCGATAACCCACTCGCCCTTGGGGGTTGCATGAGCTTTTTCTTTTAATTTATTGATAACGGTATCGATTGTTTTAAGACTCAAATCGCAGGAAACCCGTTCCAATGCCAATGCGCACATATCCAAATGGCTATGGGTATCGATAAAACCGGGATAAGCGACTTTTCCCTGCAAATCTATCACTTCATGCGGAACATTTTTCACATATTCCAAAATTTCGCTTTTTTTGCCCAATGCTTCAATTTTTCCGGCGCTTACGCAAACCGCTTCAACTTCCGGATTATTTAAATCCATAGTTTTAATCACACCGTTTACGAAAATCGTCTTTTGCTGAACAAACATACTCCCCCCCATTTTTTATTGTGAAACAACAGAAAAAAACATCAATGAAACGAATAATGACAACAGACAGCAAATATGCACAACCCGCCTTTTTTCTTGTCTAACCTATATATATATATATAGCAAGCAAATTTTCTCATCATCAAAAGATATTCCGCATTATAACAGTGTTATGATTATTGTTCAGACAGTCCCATAAAAGACCAATTCGCTTTTCATGGTTATTTCACAACACACTGTGTTAAAAACAAAAAAACACATCCCTAAAATAGGATGTGTTCCTGAATGCCGCTTTTGATTGCTTGTGCGAACAGTCGGGTTTCAATAACTCATTTGATAAAGAAAGGAATTTTTTTATTCCATGAAAAAACAAAAAGAAGAATTAAGAGAAGTCAAGCTTGATGAAAGGTATCAATGCAAAAAAAGTTGGAAAAAGCCAGCATATTACAGTAGTTCAATATCTCCAACCATAAAAAAAGCCCCTTTTTCATATGTTAACAAGGTTACCGCAATACGTTTACAAGAAACAACGATATTTGAGGGCATACCGTCACAATAATTAATGTCAATATTTGCACGCCGAGAAAAACCCAGCTTTCCCGCATGATATTGCCGATCTTTTCCTTGCAGATAGGCGCGGCAATCCAAAGCTGCGGTCCCATAGGAGGAGTAACCTCACCTATGATGGAACAAAAAACAGCAAGCGCGCCGTAAAGGGCAGGGTCAATCCCCAAATTAAAAACACTGGGCAAAAACAATGGCAGCACAATGACAACCATAGGAAAGCTTGAAAAAAAGAAGCCCATTACCAAAAGCAAGGCTTGAACAACTATAAGAAACGTGACGGGTCCCAGCTGCAAATCAATGACAAATTGTGAAATCATTTGCGGAACACCGATATATCCCAAAACTCTGCCGAACAAATCACCGCCAATGACCAAAAAATAAATCATGCTGCTGAGTTTTACCGTTTCAACAACGGAATGCATGAATACTTGGAAAGTAATTCCCTTATAAACGAAAATTCCAATCAACAAAGAATAAAAACAAGCCACAGAAGCGGCTTGGGTGGGACTGAAAATTCCAGAATAAATACCGCCTAAAACAATCACAGGCATAAGCAGAATGAAAAATGCTTTCCTGAACGCTTCAAACTTTTCCCTGCTTGTCGCCCTTACTTCCGAACGATAGCCGCGCTTCTTTGAAATGATGACGGACGTCACACACATGAGAAACGCAGCCAAAAGCCCCGGTCCGACCCCCGCCGCAAACAAATCAGAAACAGATACACGGTTGCTTGCTCCGAAAACAATCATGAAGACACTGGGAGGAATAACTGCGCCAAGCCCGGCTGACGTTACGGCAAGTCCCGAAGCGAATGCCCTTGAATAACCGGAATGAGCCATCATAGGCACAAAAATCGTTCCGATGATAGCAAGGCAGGCAGTTGCTGAACCTGAAATAGAACCTAAAAACGCCGCAAAAACACATATCGCGACAGCCATGCCTCCCGGCAAATGGCCAACCATCCTGTTCATAAAATCACGGAGGTTTGTCATTCCCCCGCCCCAAAGAATAAGATTGCCCGCCAAGATGAAGAACGGCATGGCAAGCATGGGATAGGAGCTCATTGTCGTAAAAAAGACTTGCGAAACATTGGCTAACGGCACATTCATAGTGTGGAGCATGATGACGACAGAACCGATACCAAATGTCACAGAAAGCGGAGTGCCGCACAAAAACAGTATCGCAATGGAAACAATAGCGATATAATCAACAATTCCCATATATCACCTCAATATTCGTTTTCTTGTTTTTGTGTGTCTTTTTCCCTTATCACATTGAAAAACCGTATCACCGCAAATACGGTGAACAGCGCCATGCCAATCGGAATGCAGCTTTCAACAAGCCAACGGGGCACAGACACTATCCGTATGATATTCATATTGAATTTATAATACTGGCTTGTCACGAGATAACCGCCGTAGGTGATAACCGCACCAAAAATAATGCAGATAACGATATTGATTGCTTCCAGAATTTTTTTGGGCGTACCTGACAGCCTGTCACGGACCATATCGACGGAAACATGTTCACCATCCGGCAAAATAGGTCCAGCCAACATCATTACGGACCAAATGGTAAGCCATACAGGCAAATCATACATCAAATCAACCGAAAAATTAAAAACAGTCCTGCAAACAATCTCTGTGAAGTTTATGCTTACCCCTAAAAAAAAGACCAATGCCCAAAATTTATACCAATAATTTTTTATTTTCTTTATAATTGTTTTATTTTCGGAATGCGGCATAAACATATCCTTTTTCTGCGCCGCCGTTATCCGAAGACAGCGGCGGCTTTCTCAATTATCTTGTGCGGCGGATCGCATCGAGCAATTTCGGGTCAACAGACTGCAATAAATCAGCATTGGCTTCTTCCAAAAGCTTATTCCATTTTGCAAGTTCTTTGGAAGTGAATCTGATAACTTCTCCCTTGGGATTATTATCCCACCATTCAATGACAGCCGCTTCATTATTATCAAAATAAGCTTGGCAATCCACAACGTTGACAACATACTCCATAGCCTTTCTTTCTTTTTCCGGCAAAGCATCCCACCATGCGCTATTGACAACCAAAGCCAACGGCATCGGTCCGAAATGATGGGAGATGACATACTTGCACGTTCTTGGCATGTCATAATATTCATACGCAAAAATATTATCGATATGACCGTCGATCATATTGGTCTGCAAACTGGATACGACTTCGGAATAAGGCATTGCAACACCGATAATTCCAAGTTTTTTAAACGCATTGCCAAAGGTTTGCTGTCCTGCATAGCGAATTTTTACCCCCTTCAGGTCTTCAACCTTCTCAATGGGACCCTTGTTTGTATAAACAAAGAAATTACCCATGGTCGTAGGCCATTTCAGGATACGGAACCCCTTGTTTTTTGCAAGCTCTTCCTGCTTCGCTTTCCATTCGGGAGTGTTCATGATACGGATAAAATGGCTCATATCCTTAACCAAGCCCGGAGTTAATAAAACACGCCACTCAGGGTCGAATTGCTCAATAAAATACGGGGTCGTATACGTGAATTGCCCGGCACCCATCGCAACAGCATTTAAAACATCTTCAGGAGATTTATATAAATCGCCTACCCAGCGGGCGGCATACCTGCCTCGCAATACAGGCAGCTCTTTCATATGAAAATCAAAAGCGCCGCAATAAACGCCCAGCATTTGCCCTTCGGGATAGGTCAATGCGGAGCTCGTCGGTTCCGGAAATAAGAATTTAACTTCTTGGGCTGCCCTCGCAATTCCGGAAGAAACCATTGCCATGCTTATCACAGCAAGCATTATTAATACTTTTTTAAGCATAGATTTCATAACATTCTCCTTTCTTAGAAGATTAATATTTTTGTTTCATTATATGAAACACTTTTTTTATAATTAGAACTTAACACATTGTTATTTTTTTGTCAAGCTCTTTTAAATTTTACCCTGCGATTTTCATTGTCTTTTCATACTATCCGAAATAAAAACTCTTACTTTGAACCGTCAACAATGATTGAATCAAATTCTTCCCTATGCCTGCTGCGAAGCTCATATAATTTGGCAAGTTCAACCGACGCTCTTTTTTCAACGTCACCGGCGCATTCCAATAAGACATCCATAACCCTTACGGACGGTGTCATCGACAATAACCAACGCACCGTTTTGGCAATATCTTCAGGCTGTATCATTTTTTCCGGAGGCATTGATCCGCCTTCACCGGCAGCCATATCCGTATTCACCCAGCCGGGACAAACGGTAGTGATACTGATTCCCTGAGATGAAAATTCGCGGTAAAGCGATTCATCAAGCCCCATCAAGCCGAATTTTGAGGCGGAATATCCGCCTAACTTGGAAACAGCGACTTTGCCGTTTCGTGACGCCATATTGATAATTCTGCCCCCGCCTTGTTTCACCATAAGAGGAATAATGGCTTTCATCAACAAAAACGGCGCCCGCAGATTTACCGCAAACAAGGTATCGAACGTTTCAACATCTTGTTCCAATGTTCCGGGAATACTTATTCCTGCCCCATTAAACAACAAATCGACCCGCCCATACTTTGAAACAATATGTTCCGCAGCTTCCGTCACTTTTTTCTCATCAAGAAGATCAAGAGTAAGAAGCTCTGGTGAATTTTTATCAGAAAGGGAATAAGCTCTCATAAATTCCTCTTTGGCCGCTTCCAAATTTTTCATACTCCGTGCAATCAAGATGACTTGATAGCCACATTCAACCAATTCACGGGCAACGGCTTTGCCAATCCCCCTGCTGCCGCCGGTAACTACTGCGATACGGTCAAAATCCATTTTAAACTCCTCTGCATTTCATGCAATGATTGTTTTGGATCTTCAACAAAAATGATTTGTCAAAAATTAAATAAAAGCTCCGATCATGTTTCATTATATGAAACATAATTTCATTATTGCATACAATATGTTTTTTTGTCAACCTATTAAGTAAAAAAACCGCCAAATTGCAGAATTGGCGGTTCTTTTACAAATAATCTCAAGCAATTGAATATGGTTAAAATAATTTT
>ERZ778496.2525-NODE-2525-length-10723-cov-3.858924_pt1 | contig 10723 bp, 6 predicted proteins | sample MGYA00433099_ERZ778496 | MGnify/ENA primary metagenome ERZ778496 (study PRJEB29527, sample SAMN07138962) | mouse gut metagenome | material: feces | host: mouse | place: China:Nanjing | collected 2016-01-25 ... | reverse complement strand
CTCCGAGATCGCGCGCGCCATATTGGTGGTCACAATCGTGGTCACCAGAGCGGGATTCTCGGGCATTTTTCCTGTCGCCGTCCGCTCACGCAGGATGTATTCCGCAACGAGCATGCCGGACATGTTGCCCGTGAAAGGCACATATTCGCCGGACTTGGTGTCCAGTGCATAAATGCCGAGTCTGTCAGCATCAGGATCTGTCGCCAGCACGATATCGGCGTTTTTCTCCTTCGCCAGCTTCAGCGCAAGGGTAAATGCCTTGGGGTCTTCCGGATTGGGGTACTCCAGCGTGGTGAAATCGGGATCGGGCATTTCCTGCTCGGGCACCACATACACGTTCTTGAAGCCAAGCTCGGAGAGAATCCGTCTCACAGGCACATTTCCCGTACCGTTGAAGGGCGAATACACAATCTTCATGTCCTCCGCCATCTCCGCGATCACTTCAGGATGGATGATCTGCTTTTTCAGCTCCGCCATGTACTTGTCGTCAATCTCTTTGCCGATGACTACATAGAGTCCGGCCTTCTTCGCCTCCTCCTTGTCCATGGTCTTCACGGTATGATAATCGGTCACATTGTTAACCTCAGTGATAATCTCCTTATCCTTGGGCGCCGTCACCTGCGCGCCGTCCTCCCAATAGCACTTGTAACCGTTATACTCCGGCGGATTGTGGCTCGCCGTGATCACGATACCCGAGATACAGCCAAGCTCTCTGAGCGCGAAGGATAACTCGGGCGTGGGCCGAAGCGCATCGAACACATAAGCCTTGATGCCGTTCGCCGCAAGGCAGAGCGCCGCCTCGTCCGCAAACTCGGGGGACATTCTTCTGGAATCGTAGGCAATCGCCACGCCCTTCTCCTCGCCGCCCTGTTTCTTTATGTAGTTTGCCAGCCCCTGCGTCGCCTTGCGCACCGTGTAGATATTCATGCGATTGGTACCCGCGCCGATCACGCCGCGAAGGCCGCCTGTGCCGAAGGCAAGCTCCTTGTAAAAGCGATCCTCGATCTCCTTCTCGTCATTTCTGATCGCCAGAAGCTCCTGCTTGGTCGCCTCGTCAAAGTAAGAATCCTCCAGCCAAAACTGAAACTGTTCTTTGTAGCCCATTTTGAAACCCTCCTTAAAATATAATATGATATTATAACAAGTGCTATTTACACGGCAAATCCCGCTTACTTCTGGTCTTTAGCCACCGCAATCTTATCCAAAAGTTCCACAATCTCATCTGTTGTATACTCTTTTTTATCCCCCTGCGTAAACAGCAGTCTCAACTCATAAAGCGTAGACATTTTTACGCTCTGCATCTCTTTATCAGTCATATCAGTATCCTCCGTATTTATTACCCCCTTTCGGATTAGCCGCCCTTACAAAGATTATAGTAAAAGCGGATGATTCGGTCAAGGTATTTCACATTTCCGTTTTATCTGTCTTATTTTCAGAAATCTTCAGTGCAAAATCGCTGCGGTCCAGCGAGAAATTCGGATTGTAATAGGGATCGCCCTGCGCCAGCAGCTCCTTCCACCGCTCACGGAACAGCGCCGACTCCTTCTCATACCGCTCGGCATTCGCGCCCGAAAGATCCGTTCCCCGGGAGGCCGACTCATAGTGGTAAAGCTCCGCAAACGGCGTAAAGACGTTCACCCGCCCGGCCTTCCAGGCGCGGATGCAAAGATCCACGTCATTCAGCGCCACGGCGAATTTCTCGTCCAGCCCACCCAGCTCTTCGTACAGCGACTTTCGCATCATCAGGCAGGCGCCCGTCACCGCCATCACGTTCTGCGCATAGCAGAGCCGCCCCATGTAGCCGAGGTTCCGATGATCCACGCGGTAATGGCTGTGCCCCGCCGTCCGATGCGCGCCGAGCCCCAGAACCACACCCGCATGTTGGATCGTTCTGTCCTCATAATAGAGCTTCGCGCCCACTGCGCCCACATCCTTCCGCTGGGCATACATCAATAGCTCCTCAATCCAGTCAGGTGTTATGACACTTGTGTCGTTATTCAGGAGAAGCACGTATTCACCCGCCGCCGCGGAAACGCCCAGATTGTTGATCTTGGAATAGTTAAATTCTCCTTCATAGGTGATCACCCTGACAGCAGGATTCTCCTGTATTTTCTTATAAAATGCAAAAATTTCTTCCGAAACGCTGTTATTTTCCACCACAACGATCTCATAATTGTCATAAGTGCTGCGCTCTAATATAGAAGAGATACAGCGCGTCAAATCCTCGATGTGGTCTTTGTTCGCAATCACAACGGAAACCTTCGGATTGCCCAGAATCTCATATTTGATCTGAAAAATTGTCTCAAAAGCCTTGGTGGAAGTGATCTCAAAGTTTTTAAAGCCCTGCGCCGTCAGGTGGGCCGCCACCGCCCCTTTCGCCGCCTCAATGGCGTAACTCTTCGCGTTGATATCGGAAGCCACGCTGCCCGCGTGGGAACGCCAGTAATACAGCAGCTTCGGCACATGCACCACACACTTTGCGCGGGAAGTGAGCCGCAGGATCATGTCGTGATCCTGACTGCCGTCAAACTCGGAGCGGAACAGCTCCGTGCCGTCCAAAAGTCTTCTGGCAAAGGCGCTGAAATGACAGATATAATTGTTTGCCAGCAGATTGTCCGGCGCGTAATCCGGCTTGAAATGCAGCGTAATCATATCGTCTATGGTGCCGCTGCCCTTGAAGGTGGCCTCGTCGCAGTAAATATAGTCCGCCCCCTTCTCGCAGATCATCTTCATGTACTCGTAGAGCACACACGGATGCAGCACGTCATCGTGGTCGAAGAGCGCAATATAATTTCCAGAGGACATGGACAGACAGGCGTTGGTATTGCCGGAAATACCCTCATTTTTCGGCAGCTTCTTATAGAGAATCCGGCAGTAGAGGCTGCTGCTGGGACGCAGATATTGTTTATCCCTCTCCATATATTCCCGGCAGATCTGCTCTACATAGGCGTGTTCCTCGTCCGACCCGTCCGCCAGACACAGTTCCCAGCCCTCGTAAGTCTGATCCATGACGGACTCGATGGCCTGACGCAGAAACTTCTCCGGCGTGTTGTAAAGCGGCATAAGAATGCTGAATTTGACCTCTCTGTCAAACTTGTGAAGGCGCTGTCTCGCAGCCTCCTCAATCTCCGGGAAGCCGGCCGTCCCGTGCTGTGCTCTTGCCTGCCGCTCGATCATTTTAGCGTTCAGCTTGCGGGCAATCCCCTTGAGGCTCCCATAATAACCGAGCCGTTCCTTCACCCTGGCAAGCTTGTGAAAAAGCATACGAAGCGGCTTGGACGCCCGCCACAGAAAACTCCCCTTAATTCTGGCCAGCCTGCCTTCCGTCTGCGCCCTGTTGATCTCCGCCTCCGACAGCTTTTCCGTAAGCGCGCGGCCCCGGCGCTTTTCCCGCCCGTAAGCCTCCTTATAAAAGCGGAGCGCCTCCGTCTCCGTCATCCCTTTTCTGTCCATATCGTTCCTTTCTAAAATCCCTACAGAGAATGCCCGCTTTTTTATACCGTCAGCGTGTGTTCGGACCATGCCGCGAAACACATTCCCGGCTCCGTCTCACTCGCCGCTTCCGTCTCCGCCAGCATACCGACCCGATACTCTCCCTGCGCCAGTTCTTCCCGCCGCAGACGCAGAACAAATCCCGCAAGCCCGACACTGTTTTCATGCGGCAGGATCGCCTCCACATCCGCCCTGTGCCAGTCCGCCGGAACCGCCAGATAGCCTGCCCCGTCCGCTCTCTGCAAAATCACCCTGCGTCCGAAGGCCGCGTTGTCGGTGCCGGGAATATAGCTCCATCCCATCACCCACACGATATCCGGCTCGTCAGCCAGTATCTTGTGCTGGGGTTCGGCCAGATCCACCGTCAGTTTTAATGCGCCTCTCCCCGCCTTTTTCAACAGCTTGCGCAGGGCAGGCCTTGACAGGAAGGACGCCTCCTGTGTGCAGAGGTGATCCTCGTGGGGAAACTTATAATTACACATATAATTTGACGCGTTGTCGATCAAATCTTTGTGATAAAAGGGGTCTTTCCCGCGAAGCTGCGAATGTTTCTCATAAAGCGCTTCCTTCTCCGCAAGCAGTCTTTCCCACTTCCCCTCGTTCTGCTCGTCCAAACCGCGGCTTAAGGACTCATGATGCCAGAGAATCGCGTCGTTTCTCTGCACGTTGACATACCCCGCCTCCAGCAGCTTAAAGCAGAAATCCACGTCATTATAGGCCACCGGCAGGCTCTCATCCAGACCGCCCACCTTCTCATATTTTTTCCGCGACACCATCAGACAGGCCGCCGTCACCGCCGCCACATTGTAGGTAACCCGGTTTCTCCCGAAATAATAATCCTCCTCGTCCGGGAAGGTAATCAGCTTATGGGATGGGCCGATTTTCAGGTTGGTAACGCCCGCGTGCTGAATATTTTCCGTACCCGCATACCACAGCTTCGCCCCGACGGCCCCCACATGGGGCAGCAGAGCCTGTCCCGCCATACGCTCCAGCCAGCTCCCCTCGATGATTTCCATGTCGTCGTTCATCAGGAGGATCAGGTCTCCCTTCGCCTTCTTCTCACCCAGATTACACATTTTTGAAAAATTGAAGGGCATCGGCTCATAAATATAGGTAAAGCCGTAAATTTTCTGCAGCGCCTCCATCTTCTCCCGGTTTTCCTCACTGCTGCCGTTATCCACCACAATCCACTCATAAAAACGGTACTGCGTCTTTCTCTTGAAGGAACGCAGACATTTCTCCAGCACCTCGGGATGATCTTTGGATGGAATAATCACAGACACCACACGGTGCGGCGCAATCGCCATATTTTCACTCCCCGACCGGGTGCACCGCTCCGTACCGGAAACGGACGTGTCGTAGAGCAGATGGTAAATATCCGGGTCTGCCCCCTGCCGCAGCACACCGCGGCCGCCTCTGCGTAACAGCATATCCTCCTTGAGCGTCACATATTTGGCGGACGCCCCCGTCAGGAAACGCCCCTCGGCAAGTTCCTTTTTCAGACACGCCTGTGCCCGGGCAAACTGCTCCTCCTCCGATCTGTTCTTTCCTGTCGGGTCAGACTCCTCCTTTGGCAGACAATACCTCCTATGATAAAGGATGGAATCCAGATGGCCGATCATCGCCTGTCTTCTTCCAAAGCGTCCCTGCGAAAGCTCCTCGATTTTCTCCTCCAGACGCAGACAGAGCTCATAAAACCCAAGATCCGGATCTTTCATGCTCACCATCCGATAACTCATGCTGTCAAGCACGCCGACCCGGACTGCCACAAAATGCCCCCAGTATTGGAAAGCGAGAAGCGTATCCGGGGAATAAGCCGGTTTCAGCCACGGCTCCATCCGTTTCGTCAAATCCTCCCAATAAAAATCTTCATCCGCGTAAGCGAGAAGACAATTCTCATTTTTCTTAAAATAAGCCCGCACCTCGGAAAATACATAAGGTGCAAGCAAACCGTCGCCATAGGTCAGAATACGGACATCCGTCTCCGGCACCGCAATTTCCCGAAATCCCTGTACCGCAATCGGCTCGGGAAGTTCCGTAACGCCCGTTCCTTTATCTTCACAATCCGCAATCCATTGCAGATAGGGATTCGACTGCCGCCGAAGAGTCTCCTCATACGAAAGCCTTCTCTCCTGCGAAGCCTGAATCCTTGACAGCATCTCTTCCGAAACCGGCATTCCTCTCATCCGGCCTGCAGCGCGCCGCAGAGGAGCCGCCGCTTTCACCGCCATCCTGTATAACGGATTGGAACAGATACGATTCAGATTGTCCTGCAGATCCGCCTGCCGTCTCTCCGCATCCGCAATGTGTCCGGCCATCTGGGTATTCTTTTTTTGTTCCTCCTCATAGGCCGCCTTATAGTAGGCCACCCAGTCGCAGTTGTTTTTCTGAATGCTCATCAGTTAAACAATCCCCTTTTCTGCAAATGTTTCATGGTTTCCGTCGGCATAGGGGTTATCTCCATAACCGCCTCCAGATGATTTTCTTCCTCCGAAGACAGACCCCAGAGCGAGAGTGTGATATTCGGATCCTCCGTGGGAAAAGCATAGGTGTCTTCCCCGATCTTAAATCCGTTCATCTGAAGCTGCTTCCCTTTCAGGGGAATCTCCGCGCCGTTCCATCTGATTTTCTTTATATAAATCACACAGGCACGGCTGCCGGGATCAATCCGCACCGCACTTCTTCCCCTTGCGATGCGCACGGAAACCTCCACCGTTCCCTCCCCTGTGCGCAGAATCTGCTCTCCGTCCTCATCAGGGAAAAAGGACTGCTCCTCCAGAAATCCTTTCCCGGTATCCTCATAGACCTGTATGCGGCTGTCTGCAGGTTTATTTCCTAACCCCTCGCAGAAATCCGCCAGTCTGTAAACGGGTTGTCCGATGGCCTCCCGAATCTCTGCCATGGAAAGGCGTTTCCCTGTCACATATTTCTGGAACTTCATCTCCTGTCTGCGGTACTGTTCCGCTTCGGTCGGATCGATTTTTAGCTTTTCCATTATCAAATCAGGATTTAATCCATTCCTTTTTTCATCCTCCAACAAATAACAGTAGAGCGCACGGAAGGCAATTTCTCTCGTCTCAATGGTCTTGTCAAAGGTCCATTCGCAATCGATCAGCCCCCACTTTTCCTCGTTTAAATAACGAGTGATTTCATTTTCCTGATTTCGGGCATCCTTTTCATCACACCCGTTACTTCCCTGTGGAATCAACAGATTTGCAAAAATCATGTCGTAATCCGCAATCTCCTTCTCCTCACCCCACGATATCCGTTTCAGGTACTCATCGAAGAGACTGTGAAACCCTTCCAGATCATTTTTCTCCAGCCGCTCATCCAGAATTTCTTCCAGCGTCCTGCCTTCTAAAAATTTAATCGTGATATAAGGTGTGTCGTCCGCCGATCTTTCCAGCTTACATTCATTGACAGTCAGGAGACTGCCCTCATACCGTTCGGCCAGTTTCTCACAAGCCGAAACCGTGGTTTCGATATGCGTCCACGCCGCTTTTGATAACGGGTGTTTCTCTATTATTTTGCCGAATCCCGTCCCCCTCTGCAGCGTTTTGATCTGAAACTCTTCCCTTCTGTCGTTGGAATACTTCACATATTCTTCCGACAGCGCCGGCCCCAGCAGCAGCATATAGGAATTGGAAAAGAGAGGGAACTGCCCCTCCTTCAGTATTGTGTCAAAAACCCGCTTTTCGTCAAAGAGCTGCATCCTGTCACGGTCAAAATTACGCATGTTATTTGATAGTTCTCCACGCTTCGGCAGTCTCCTGTCGGAATAGAGGGTGGTCATAAACTTATAGTCCGGATAGGGATAATACATCTGCGTCTCAGAAAAGCCGCAGCGCTTTGCGATTGCCACCAGACCGTCCTTCGTGAAGGTGCGCACCACGCCGCCCTCCGGATAGTCCTCTATCCCGCCAAAATATGTGCCCAGATGATCTTCACGGCAGCCCGCCCAATACTTTAATCCAAATTTGTTCTCTATGGCGATCGCGATATGTCCTCCGGGCTTCAAATGCTTTTTGATAATCCGCAGGAAATCATCATAGGGCGTCTCGGAACCGATATACGCCTGCGCATACTCAAAGACACCGATCAGGCAGATATAATCATAATCCTTCGGCAGCTCCGGCTCCACATCCTGAAAATTTCCCACATGGATCGTCACATTGTCCGCCTCCATATGGCGGTAAGCGTTTATCATGCTCCGCTTTTTGGACAACTCCACGCAGGTCACTTCCCCTGCCCGCCTCGACAGCGCCCCCGTGATCGCGCCGCATCCCGAGCCCACCTCCAGCACCTTCATAGCGCGGTTAATCGGCAGCCATTCCACGATATTCTCCCGCAGTGGCGAAAGGTGGTACAGAATCTCCCAGCTCCTCCGCTCCTCAATAATCTTCCGGTACTCCACCTCCGCGCAGTCTCTCGCAATCGCAAGAAGCTCGTCCTCAATCTCCCCGTCGCAGTACAGATCTTCCCCAGGATATTTTGTTAAATCCAGTTTAATTTTTCCGATCCATTCTATTTTATCTTCCGCCATACCCTGTTCCTTTCCATCCGACGCCACGGAATCTCTTTTTCTACAATTCACCCCTTATTTCCAAAATCGGCTTATTTTCTATATTTATACCATATGATATTCTATTTTTTCTATAAAATAACGCTCATAATTCGTCTTGCAATAACTTATACTATTTCGACGTACAGCCATCTCATTGTTATTTAACCAAAACCGTCGAGTTCATATCGTAAAACCCAACCGTATCCTTATCCGAGACCACCGTCACGCTCAGCACATCATACAGCCTGTGGTACACCGTGAAATCGTCCTCCTCATACCCGGTCACCCCCAGCGAGAGCAGATAGTCCCCGCCCTGCAGGTTCATCTCCTGGGTAAAGGTGATCTCCTTCGTGTCCCCCGCCTCCACGGAATCCAGAAACGCCTTCTCAAACATGGTGTTGGTGCCCGTGATCTCCGTGCCCCGCACATTTTTGATGGTAAACGCGAAAATAGGCGCGGCAATCCGCTCGGTCATCTCCACGCGCATGTGAATGCTGAAGATGCTTCCCTTTAAAATGGCAGCGGTTCTCGTCCCCTTTTCGTCCGTAATATAGTATTCCGTAATCTGCGCCTTTTTAGAACCATACTCCAGAAGGTCAGGATTTTCGGTGAGGCCGGTAATCCGGTTTTCGGCTGTTCCGTCCTGCTGTCGGCCGTCCAGCTTGCTGCCGTCCACGCCCTTCGCCGCCATGGCGCGAAGCTGTTCATCGTCCAGCAGACGCTCGCCCTCTGATTCCGTCGGCGTGTACTGCCCCACAAGCACCTGCTTGTAAGTGTCTATCATCTGCTTGGGAGCGCCCTCCCCCAGCTTGACTCCCTGATTTAAGAGCACCACCCGGTCACAGTATTTGCTGATGCTGCTCAGGTCATGGCTGACGAAAACGATGGTCTTGCCCATCTCCTTAAACTCTTCAAACTTGTGATAGCATTTGGCCTGAAAAAAGACGTCGCCCACCGAAAGCGCCTCGTCAACAATCAAAATCTCCGGGTCAATGTTGATAGCAACCGCAAAGGCCAGCCGCACAAACATGCCGCTGGAATACGTTTTGGCCGGCTGGTAAACATAGTCCCCAATATCCGCAAATGCCAGAATTTCATCCAGCTTTTGATCGATCTCTTTCTTGGAAAAGCCGATCATCGTACCGTTCAGATAGATATTTTCAATGCCGTTGTATTCCATATTGAATCCGGCGCCCAATTCCAGCAGGGCAGAGATGCGCCCGTTGACCTCCACCTCTCCCGCTGTCGGAGAAAGAACGCCCGTAATTATTTTCAAAATCGTGGATTTCCCGGAACCGTTGGTGCCGATAATCCCCACGCACTCCCCCTGCCTTATGGTCATATTGACCCCTTTTAAGGCCCGATGCTCCGTATGGTGCTTTCCCCGGCCGATATGCAGCGCTTCCTTAAGCCTGTCCGAAGGCTTGTCATAAAGCTTATACACTTTTTCCAGGTCCGTGACCTTTATGGCGATATCATTTTCCATGACTCTTTTCCTCATATTATTTATGAGCATTGCTGCAGTTCGAATCCGCTTCGCTCTTATCTGCACATATTCCGGCAGCGCTTACAGCACATCCGCGAAATGGCTGCGCAGCCTTCTGAACACCAGCGTCCCGATACAGAACATACTGATCGTAAATATCCAGAAATAGGTGGACGAGTAAAAGTGCTCCCAGAACCATTCCTCCTCAAAAATCGCGCTCCGATAACCATTTACAATGTATACGAGAGGATTCAGTTTGAAGAGCGTCTTCATGTTATCGCTCGGCAGCATCTTAATATTCCACATGATAGGCGTCGCCCACATGCCGATCTGGAGCGCAATGCTGATCACCTGCTGCAAGTCCCTGATAAAGACCACCAGCGCGCTTGTCAGATAACTCAGCGCCAGCACAAAGAAAACCAGACAAAGGCTGTAGTAAAGAAGCTGTATGGTGTAGATGGTGGGCGTATAGCCGTAACATACAGCCACCACCAGCAGGATTCCCACAAAAAATACATGAATGAAGGTGGCCGCAATCACCTTAATGATGGGCAGAATACTGATGTTAAACACCACCTTTTTTACCAGATAGGTATATTCCACGAGCGCCATTGTCCCCTGAGAGATCGCCTCGGAAAAATAGAACCAGGGCACCAGCCCCGCCATCAGGTAGAGCACATAGGGCGGCGCTTCCCCGTCCGCCACAAACTCCACCCTCGCCTGAAATACCTTGTCAAATACAATCCAGTACATCAGCACCGTCACCACAGGCTGAGCCAGCGCCCACACAATCCCCAGATAAGAGCCCGCATACCGCTTCTTAAAGTCGTTTTTCGCCAGCTTCCAGATCAGTCCCCTGCTCTGGAAAAGCTCCACGGGAATCGTCACGATTCTGTCATAGTAAATCGTAAATATCGTGCATGTAAAGGCGATCAGCACACAGCCGCTGACCTTTTTCATCTGCTCCGTCACCTGATCGGCCAGCGGATTGTGGTGCGTAATAAGCACGGAAGCCAAAAGCAGACCCAGCCCCCAGAATATTGTTATCGCCGCGGACTTCGGAAACACTTTCTTCTTTGTGAAATTTTTCTCTGTCTGCTTCTTTTCTCTCATGTTATCGCCTTCTTTATTTTATGGAAATCGCGGAAATCCCCTCCCACTTTTTGTCCTTGTCGGACATC
>ERZ778496.2523-NODE-2523-length-10728-cov-14.542678_pt1 | contig 10728 bp, 8 predicted proteins | sample MGYA00433099_ERZ778496 | MGnify/ENA primary metagenome ERZ778496 (study PRJEB29527, sample SAMN07138962) | mouse gut metagenome | material: feces | host: mouse | place: China:Nanjing | collected 2016-01-25 ... | reverse complement strand
TTGAAAAGTCTTATTTTCAATACAAGTTAATTTAAAGTCATAATTTAAGGCAGAAATTGTGTTTGATTATTGTATCGTGGGAAGTGGTTTGTTTGGAAGTGTCTTTGCCTATGAAGCCTCTAAGAGGGGCAAAAAATGTTTGATGCTAGAAAAGCGCAATCATATCGGTGGCAACTGCTACACCAAAACACAAGAAAATATTAATGTGCATACCTATGGAGCGCATATTTTCCGCACAGATTCTAAGGAAATATGGGACTATGTGCGACAATTTGCGGATTTTAATCACTTCATCAACTCTCCGCTTGCCAACTACAAAGGCGCAATTTATAATCTGCCCTTTAATATGAATACTTTTTGCAAGCTTTGGAATATCTCCACCCCTAAACAAGCGCAAGAAATCATAGAATCCCAAAGAAAAGCCGCGCTCAAAGACCTAAAAGGTGCGCCCAAAAATCTAGAAGAACAAGCCCTCTCCCTTGTTGGGATTGATGTGTATGAAAAATTTATCAAAGGCTACACGCAAAAGCAATGGGGCAGAGATTGCAAGGATTTACCAGCCTCCATTATACGCAGGATTCCTGTTAGATTAACTTATGATAATAATTACTTCAATGACCCTTATCAAGGAATCCCAAAAGGTGGCTACACTCCTATCTTTGAAAAATTATTAAAAAATTGTGAAGTGCGGCTAAACGCAGATTTTTTAAAACACAAAGAGCAATTCCAAGCAAAAGCTAAAAAGATTCTATTTACTGGAACGATTGATAGCTACTTTGAATATCGTTTTGGAGAGCTTGAGTATAGGAGTTTGAAGTTTGAAGAAGAGATTTTAGAGATTCCAAACTATCAAGGGGTTGCGGTGGTGAATTTCACAGACGAGCAGACACCTTACACTAGAATTATTGAGCATAAGCACTTTGAGTTTGGCACACAAGAGAAAACGATTATTTCCAAAGAATACCCTCAAACTTGGGATAAGAGCAAAGAGCCTTATTATCCGATTAACGATAGCAAAAATCAAGCACTTTTTGCAAAATATCAAGAACTTGCTAAGCAAGAGCAGAATCTCCTCTTTGGCGGAAGACTTGGCTCATATCAATACTATGATATGCAAGATGTCATCAAAGCAGCTTTAGAGCTTGTTAAGAGGGAGTTTGCGCAATGAATCCTAAAGTCTCCATTGTTATTCCCTCTTTGAACTCTATGTGCTATATAGAGGAATGCCTCCAAAGTGTGCTAAATCAAACCTTGCAAGACATAGAGATTTTGTGTGTAGATGCAAACTCCACCGATGGAACTTTGGAATATTTAAAAGAACTAGAATCTAAAGACAAAAGGCTTAAAGTTATCATATCAAAGAAAAAATCCTATGGACACCAAATGAATCTTGGCATCAAAGCTGCCAAAGGAGAATATTTAGGAATCGTAGAGAGTGATGATTATATTAAACCTAATATGTATGCAGAGCTTTATAGAATCGCAAAAGAGAGAAATGTAGAAGTAGTCAAAGGAGATATGTTAGAGTTTATAGACAAAAATGGAGAAAGAGTATTTACACATACGCGTTTGCTGAATTGGACTAAATGTCTCTATGGAAAAGTTTTAAATGCGAAAGATTTGAGGGTTTTTACTCAAAGCGGCATTATGAATCCAAGTGGGATTTTCAAACTTTCCTTTCTAAGAGAAAATCAAATTTATCATCACGAAAGTTTAGGCGCAGCTTATCAAGATACAGGATTCTGCTTCTTTACCCATTTGCTTGCACCAAAAATGTTTTTTGTTAATGAGGCGTTTTATTGCTATAGGCAAGATAATGAAAATTCATCAGTGAATCGTATTTCCCTGCAAAAAGCTTTAAAACTAAGCAAAGAATATGATTTTATCCAGAAAAAACTTAACAAAAATCCTAATTTTGGTAATCTAAATTCCCTCCTAAGTTATTTGAGATTTGGTGGATATAATTGGATTTTAGGGCGCATTGTAGATAGTAATCAATTGCCTTTTCTCCAAAGAATCCAAAGTGAGTTTTTAGAGATTGAAGCTAAAGGTGAGTTGGATTGGAAGTTTTTTGACGCATTTCAAAGAGCCAAACTAGAGCGAATCCTAAAAAACCCACAAGAATTTTATGAAAATGTCTGCTTAAAGCCTAAAGGTGCGGTAGAGAGGGTGAAAAACCAGCTTTCTTATAAATTGGGAGCGGAGATTTTAAAAACAAAAAACCCAATAAAAATCCTAAAACTACCCTTTACCCTCTATGCTATCACCGCAAATCATTGCTTTGAACAAAGAGTTTTAAAGGTTTTAGTGTCTCTCAATCCGGAATTAAAGCCCTTAAGATTGCAAGATTTTGCAGATTATGAAGAATCTTTAAAAGTAAAAGAACATTTAAGCTACCGCTTAGGCTCTGCAATGCTGAAAAATCCTTTCACATTTCCTTTTAAGATTCCAAGTATTTATAAAGATTATAGGAGGAAAAAATAAATGAGTTTATATACTAGAATACGCAAAGTTTATCGCCTACTAAGAGATAGAGAGCAGTATTTCACCTACAAAGAAAAATATGAAAATCTACTACAACAATATCTTGAATGCAAACAAGCTTATGAAAACCTACGACCACTCAACAAAGTTGTGCCAATAGGACATTACGAAAGCCCCTATCCTAGCGAAGCAGAGCTTGAAGTGGGATACAATAAGGGCTTTGACGACAAGTTGCAAGGCATAGATTTAAATGAGCAAGCACAACTTAGCCTCTATGAAAATCTCAAAACCTACGCTGAAGAATGCCCTATGGCAGACAGAGAAAAAAACGAAAATTATCGTTTTTATGATTTTGGCGATAATATTTGGTTTGGGCGCGATGACGCAAGATATTTATATGCAATCCTTATGCACTTTAAGCCTAAAAATGTAATTGAGATAGGCTCTGGGTTTAGCACTAGCTTAATGCTGGATACCAATGAAATTTTAAATCATTCTATGAATTTGCTTTGCATAGAACCACGCGCCCAAAGATTAAAATCACTCCTTAGAGCAAAGGATAATTTAAAAATCATTGAACAAGATGTGCAAAATGTATCTTTGGAGATTTTCTCCAAATTAGAAGGGGGGGGGGGGGCGATATATTGTTTATTGATTCCTCTCATCTTTGTCGTCCCTTTGGCGATGTCAATCGGGAATTATTTGAGATACTGCCAAGTTTGAAAAAGGGAGTGATTGTGCATTTTCACGATATTATATATCCTTTTGAATATCCAAAGGTTTGGACGCTAGAGCAAAGGAGAGCCTACAACGAGGCTTATATTTTAAGAGCCTTTTTGCAGTATAACAAAGACTTTGAAATACTCTTTTGGGGTAGCTTTCTCTGCAATCGTTCCAAGATAAAAGACTATGGGCTTTTTGGAGGTGGCAGTATCTATCTAAGGAAAAAAGGCTAAAAATGTCCCAAACTAAAAAAGTCGCCATTATTATCCCTATCTATAATGTAGAAAAATTTTTAAATGAATGTTTGGATAGTATAGTCAATCAAACTTATACCAATTTAGAAATTCTTTTAATTAACGATGGAAGCACAGATTCTAGCTTGCAAATAGCCAAAGAATATGCACAAAAAGACAGCAGAATCACAATTATTGATAAGGAAAATGGCGGACAAGCAAATGCTAGAAATGCGGGAATAGAGTTTTTAAGTAGAGAATATGAAGTAGAAAACCAAAAGTTGCCTAAAGTTATAGATTGCCACGCCGAAAATAAAGCTTGCAATGGCGAAGAAAAAGAATCTTTATGTTCCTACAAAATCATCGGGGAAAATCCCTACCAAATCCACACCATTTATAGCCTTAAAAGTTCGCTAGAGATTCCAATCATTGACTATTTGCAATTCGTAGATAGTGATGACTATATAGAGCTAGATTGTGTAGAACAATGCGTTAAGAGAATGCGAGGGGTAGATGTGCTTTGGTTTGATGCGGAAACTTTCCTTGATGGGGTAAAAAAATCCGATTGGAAATCTAATTTACATTTTTTTAATTACAATAAAGAAGTTGTGATTTCAAGAAAAGATTGGGTGGCAAGACTATTTGAAAGAAAACTATACTGGTTTTATTATTCTGTTTTTGGTGTTATTGACTTTAAATTTTTAAAGAGAATCAAACTTAAATTTATCAATGGCATTATTCAAGAAGATGATATGTTTGGGATTTTACTTTTTGCCCAAAGCAACTTTATCTATATCTATCCAAAAAAGCTTTATCATTATAGAATCAGGGCTAACTCTACAATGAACTATGATAATTTACAAACCAAAGTCGCAGGGTTTTTTGCTAAAAGTGCGGAAGTATTTAAGGATAATTATTCTAAGAGGGCATACCATAAGGCAAGTTCGTTTATGCAGACTTCTTTAGCTCTTGATAGCTTTTTACAAAACACACAAGACGAACGATTAAAACACATTTGTGCCACCCATCTAATGCCCACTTATGTGTTTTATGCCCACAAAATCCTGTATTTTTCAAAAGACCCTTTAAATCTAATTCCACAATTTCAAAAGCTAGAAAAATACCTAAAAGGCTTTAAAAACAACGCCCTTGTAAATGATTTACTTAAAGAGGAGCTGACTTATAGACTTGGGGGTGTTAGCTTAAGTCTCCTAAAGAATCCTAAAAATCTCTTGAGCCTACCAAAAATACTTTATTCAATGATTCAAAGGGATAAAGAATCACAAAAAGCCTATAAAGAGAATAGCAAAAACTATCCACTGCCAAACTTCAAAAACCTAGTGAGCAAGATAAGTGTCATAAAAATCAAGCAACACTTAAGCTATAAATTGGGAAATTGCATTATTCAAGCACATAGAGCAAGAATTTTTGGCGGATATTTATGGCTACCCTTTAGTCTCATTTGGACACTAATTTGCTTCAAACTCTTCTCTTCCAAGCGAGAGTTAAACTCTGTGTTTTTTAGCTCTATGGATAAATTAAACAGAGAAATAAGCCACTTAAGTTGGCAAATTTATAGCGCAAAAGACACAGGGGCAAATTCTAGCGATTTTCTTGCACACTTACAGGGTTTAAGCGAGTTTGCAGATATTTTTATCCAAGCTAAAGATAAGCTTGTCGTAAGCTATACCAAAGACATAAAATTGCTTGATTTACTACTAGAATGCAAAGCAGAAATTCATCATTTTGAAGCAGACTCAGCATTTTGTGAGATTCTCAAAGAGAAGTATAAAGAAACTTCTAAGGTTACTTTCTACAACAATGCACTCTCTTGTGTGGAATCTGTGCAGATTTGCCAAAGAGAAAATCAAGGAAACGGAATCAATCCTAGCGTTTTTTATGCAAAGTATCACCTTTATGAAGCAAAATGTTTAAAAATCACTGAAGTGCTGCAAAGATTCCCCAATCTTTATCTTTTGGTTTTAGACCTTGATTTTGAAACTTGTGCGATTTTAGAGGAATTATTAGAATCCAAAGAGTATCAAAAGATTTCTTTTATCTTTTGTGGGGTGAATAGAATCTTTGGTGAAAGCAAGAAGTTTGAATCTCTAAAGAAAAGAATAGATTCTACCCCGCCGCCCCCGCACAATTTGTGTTTTATAAATTAGGAGATAAAAATGAGCAAAAAAGTTAAAAGATTTATAGAGAGGCTGAAAGACTATAAAAGCTTTGAAGTAAAAGAATATGAATGTGAAAAATATAATTGCGAAATTTCTGTATTATTGCAAAATGCAAGAAACAACGATTACTCCAAAGAATGTTTGGAGATTTGGAAAAAGATTTATAGTAATGAATTTTTTGAACTCAAACACCCTATTTATAATCATATCAAAACAAGGGCTATTGCAAACTTTTTACATCCTAGATTCCATATTAATTATATTTTGTTTGCAGACAAGGAAGAAAATCATATTTGGCTTACTTTGCAATTGCACGGAATTGCGGATTGTTTTATTGCGGAAGATACAATTTACATTGAACCCTTTATCATACAATGGGGATTCCGTAACGCAATGCTTGGAAGGATTCCGCAAATATTTAGTTTTGTCAAAATGGAGTATTTACAATCTTTGAGCTATCAGGATATACCCTTTGCGCTTTGTTTTGACAATATTCGCCCATATCACGCATTTGGTGATGATGTGCATTGGTTTTTACAATTATCAATGGATACAATGGATAAAGAAATCCTAATCTCTAGGGCATTTTTTATCCTCAAGGGATTACAAATATGCAAAACCCCGAGTGAAAAATATGTCTATATCGCACCGCGTCTTTATTTCAATGCTGATTTTTCTCTAGTCTTAAATTATATATTAGGAGAGGTTTATCAAGACTTTAACTCCCTCGTAGCCCCTCAAGACAAGCTAGATAAATTTGACAAAGAACAGATTTCAGAATCTGAAATTGAAAAATTAAGTTGTTAAGGAAAATGCTAATGAATGCGATACAACAATTCCTAGACACACTAAAATATCCCAATAGAAGCTTTGGAATCAAAGGGTTAGATTTATCCACTTGCAGAGCTTATGAATATCAAAAATACGATTGCGAAATAGCTTTATTACACCAATGTTCTTTTGAGAGAGACATAGATAATCCACAATTAAAACAAACTTTCAAAGAAATTTTTGCCAAAGAATATTTAGAGCTTCATCACCCTATTCATACCAATATTTTAACAAGGGCAGTTTTAAGCATAAACAACAAAGTTGTACAAAATGCGGGTGGCTACAATAGCTTTGTATTTTTTATAGATAAGGACAATCAATATCCTTGGATTTTAGTTAATGAAAATATGTTTGCTAGAATCCTTATCACGCCTGAAAATTTATTTTTAGCTAAAGATTTGTTTGGAGTGCAAGACTTTACCAAATGGATTTTATGGGCTGCTTTGACAGAAATCCCAAAAATAGCACGAAATTTAAAAGCAGAGGATTTAAAGTTTTGCGATAAAAAGTTTGCAATCAATCTTGGAATTGCAAGACCTTATCATTTTTTTAGAGATGATTTGTATTGGTTCTACAAGTTAGGTTTGCAAGATTGTAATGTGTTAAAAACTCCAATGTTTTTCAAAACAAAAGAAATGAAAAATATTGTTCAGGAGGAGAGATTAGGAATCCGACCTGCTTTATTATGCAATGCCGATTCCTTTGATTCACAAATTGATTTATCAAAAAACATCATTGTTGCTCAAGCCTTAGCTTCTAAAGAGCTATTAATTGGGGGGGGGGGCAGAAGAAATGTATAGCCTAACCCTTTGGCTTGGAATCCCGGGCGAACGCAGAATTTGGCTTGAGCAATGGGAGGGGATTCCGCTTATTCTTAAGAATCTTAGCCACTACTTCCCAAGTATCAAAGTTTATGTAGATGGAATGACGGCTTATGATGGAGAGAGGATTGAGGTTAAGAATAATTTAGAGGCTTTTTGGAAGATTGTAGAAAATACCAAAGAAGTGTTTGAGGTTGATTCTCGTCATTACAAGGAATGGAGTAATCAAACAATCCATAACACAAAATCCCACACTGAAAGTAACACGATAGGCAAGAATAACTCCCAAAATTCCGCTACGATTCTTGGGACAAAGGGTGAGAAAATCACGCTAAAATCCCTAAGTGGCTATGACTATCGCACCAAGATTTGCTATTGCGCAATGTGTGATATAGCAATAAGTGAAATTTCCACTACTTCTTTAGTGCCCTTTCTTTTTTGTAATAAGCCGGGAATCGGATTTTATTCTGCGATAAATGAATATCAAGTCCCTGCTTATAAAGATAAAAGGAGATTATTCATAAATACACAATATTTAATTACGCTTCATAAAGGATCTGTAAGTGCGGATTTCCATATCCCTCCAGAACACATTTACAATCTCACCGCAGAATCCCTAGAGGAACTAAGCAAGGAGGGAAAGCTTACAAACTTCAGCAAGGATAATCCACTTAAAATGCACCGCCTTGCTGTGCCATCTGTGGAACTTTATGCCAAGAAACACGCGTTAGAACAAAAAACGAAGATAAAAATCAGTAGTAACAAAAGCACGAAAAGACTGCTAAAAGAGATTTCCTATCAAAAACAACTCTTAGAAATTGAATCTTTGGTAGACATACAACTAAAACAACTTCAAATTAAGTCAAATGAGGCATTACCTACTCCAAACACCACTATGCAAGCTACTGCCAAAGACAGAATCCACAATCACCTAGCCTACAAACTAGGAGCTGCTTTGATTCTAAACTCTAAAAGCCTATGGGGATATATTAGAATGCCCTATGTGCTAAGTTATATTAAAGAATCTCATAAAAAAGAGATTTTAGAATATGAAGCAAAGGTTGCAAAGAATCCCTCTTTGAAATTACCAAAACTAGAATCTTATCCCGACTATAAAGAAGCATTAAAAGAAAAAGAATGTTTGACTTATAAACTAGGGGAAGCCTTAATGCGAGCTGATAAGGATTGGATTAAAGGAGGATATTTAAGATTCTATTTTCAAGAAGTTCCAAGATTAAAAAGAGAGTTTAGGGAGAAAAGAAAATGAGATTCTATGGGAAGCCTTATTGTATGCTAGATTATGGATTGCCACGCAAATTTTATAGACTTGCTCGCAATGACAAACTTACAAAGGAGTAAATATGAAAAATATCAATGATTATGACACTATCAAACAATACAAAGAATTACATGCGAAATCAGAAAATTATGGAACATCTTCTATTGCTTATCTTAGGGAAGTGTGCTTATGTATTGATTATCTTAAACCAAAAATAGTTTTAGATTATGGGTGTGGCAAAGGAATATTATTTAAGGCATTGCAAAAAAAATATCCAGGGATTTCATTTTTTGGCTATGATCCTAGTATTCCAGAATATGAAATCTTATCAGTCGATAAAGCAGATTTAATTATCAATACCGATGTTTTAGAACACATACCCGTTGAATACTTGCCAAATGTTGTTAAACATATTGCATCTATTTCTAATAATTGCTTTTTTGGCTTGCATCATTATGCGGCTGGACAAATTTTACCAAATGGCGAAAATGCACATTGCACAATTAAGCCTGCTTCTTGGTATCACATGTTATTTGATAAATATTTCTCTGATATTGTAGCTTTAAAAGTCCGTTCTCAATTTGGTTCTGTCGTGCTAACTTTTAAGCTTCCACCACATTTAGTAGCCAAATGGAATCAAATGCAAATGTCGCAGCAGCCAAGCAATCAAAAATTTGGTGCTATACACAGAATAAAAAATACATTAAGCTACAAACTCGGAAAAAAGATGATTGATAACTCTAAAAATTTAGTTGGTTGGATAAAAATGCCATTTAGTTTATATTATATTTCTTTTGCTCATAAAAAATCTAGAAATACTTATAATATGCTCTTAGAAATTAATCAAGAACTGAAGCTTCCAAAACTAGAATCCTATGCAGATTATAAAGAAGCTTTAAAATACAAAGAACATCTAAGCTTTAAACTAGGACAAGCACTCATTGAGTCTCAAAAAGTTGGGGGGGGGGGCATAATAAAATTCATATTCTGTGATGTACCTAGATTAAAAAGAGAATTTAAAGAAAAATTTAACAAACCCTCTTGACAAATATAGTTCTCCTGCATTTTAATTACAAGGAAAAAATGGCTGAAATCAAAGAGGCTTTGCAATTATTGATTGAACTAGCGAAACAAAAGGCAAATACATTTTTGTCAGAAATTCAGAAAGACCTTTTGGACGGGAAACTCAATGATACCACATTGAAAGTTCCTATCACTAGAGTGATTGGGGAATACAAAGAATTTAGAGCTAAAACCTCTGAAACGACTGATATTGTAAAGGACATAAAGGACGCAATCGTTACAATATTTGATGGGAATGGCAATGTTGCCAATGGAATCGCCCAACTAGTTCATACCGCAATCACTACGATTATGGGTGCTGGCAAGGGTGAGGAAATGTCAAAAACAATGTATGTTGTAGTTTCTGAATACCCTGCAATCGTGCGTTATGACTTTGCGTTTTGGAATCGCACAATTGAATCCAAAGGGATTATGGAAAAAATGGAAAATTCCCTTGCGTGCGTAGCAGTAAAATCAGCGGTTGATATTAGTAAGCTTGCTTTTAATGACTTTTTATCACTTTATGGACCGATTCTCAAAAAAGCTTTTGGGGACGATGAGCAAGAAATCAAAGCACTTCTGAATGAAGCAAAAGAAATTTATTCTATGCTTAAAGAAAATTCCAATATTGTAAATGCAATTAATATAGACAAGTCCTTAGAATATGTCAGGAGGATTGATAAAGCAAACATTGGCAATCAATGGTATATCGTGAGGGGATTAAAAAATGGGAAAGTAGAGATTGACGAGGACGAAAGGGATATGTATCACAATGATATTGTGGCAAATATGAGCGTTTATGCTGCCCAAACCGAAGAAAAAGCGGTTGAATACTTACGCCAAAACCGATTCAATTCAGAATACGGCGTGATTCAATATGGCAAACTCAAATATCTTAACAACTTTCAAATAAAGTCAGATTTTGCTGGGAGCAATGAGGGGCATTATCTCATTAGTGGAATCACTCTAAAGGAAGCTAAAAACAAATTCAGCCACAAAGGAAATTTATAATGGCATATCGAACGATTCTGTGCGATTACCCCTTTAAGCTAAGTTTATTCTTCACCCTCTTTTGTCTTTTTAGATTCTTTTGCAGGTAAAGATTCTTCTACAAT
>ERZ778496.2521-NODE-2521-length-10735-cov-4.629213_pt1 | contig 10735 bp, 10 predicted proteins | sample MGYA00433099_ERZ778496 | MGnify/ENA primary metagenome ERZ778496 (study PRJEB29527, sample SAMN07138962) | mouse gut metagenome | material: feces | host: mouse | place: China:Nanjing | collected 2016-01-25 ... | reverse complement strand
AGATACGTGTTCAATTGGAAAAATCAAACAAGAAGTATCGTTCTTCTCTCTTTTTGGATTTACTCACAAATCACTTTTTAAAGTTCCTATTTATCTGTAACTTCGTATGTTCTTCCAAAGAGATTCTCCATGTTTCCAGATAATCCAATATTCATTCCAAAGAAACTCATTATGCAAGAATATAGACCATTTGACAGAATCGAAGTTTACAGGGAAATTGTGGAAACCATCAAAAAAAGACACATTTTGCCAACAGAGACTTATATATCTGTTCCCGTTGTTAAAAATCGGATCAGGAAAAAGAAGAAAAAATATTGACTGATCCACGCTGATAATTAAGTATTTAAGACGGATGTTTCCAAAAATGGGAATGTACATGGAACACGTCAAAAAGTTTATTGTCTTGGTAACACTTGAACACTCCAAACCTGTTATTGTAACAGGTTTTTAACAGGGCTTCATCTTTATAATTGTCTATCGCAAAGTAATTTTTTCCTCCTTGTCCAGCATTTTATTGTAGGGAACTATTTCCAATGCAGCTCTGAATGAATCCCTCGCACCTTCCGTTGCGGCGCAATCATATAATGTTTTCAATTTTTTGTAGACATCCTCGCAACTTGCTATATATCCGTCTATCTCTTCCATTGTGCGAACCGGGAAATTTGTGTTCGTATTAAAAATGTGACAGACCTGTTCAATCCCGTTACGAAATCTCCCTATTGCCTGTATAGCGTCTGTATTAGGATCGATCATCGAATATTCAGAGAAATAGACTTCGGTTATCATAATGACTGTAGGTTTTATGTCCAATTCTATGTCCAACGCATTATAAAAACGACTGGTAAAGAAATTGTGCTTGATCGGAATTTTGTCCTTCCATAAATCCAATTTCTCGAATACGGTATTATACACGCCAAACAACCGAATTTTCAATAACTGATTAGAGTGCAAGAAAGCGTTGAATATAAATGATCCGGTTTTACTACGCGCCGAACTTTCGGATAAAGGAAGGTGCAGGCAAGAAAAAAGCAGTCACTTATTACCGTAACTGCTTAATCTCTATCGTAGCGAGACCCGGGATTGAACCGGGGACCTCATGATTATGAATCATGCGCTCTAACCAGCTGAGCTATCTCGCCATCATGTTGTCATTTTTCTTATTGACGCTGCAAAAGTAGAGGTTATTTTTATATTATGCAATACTTTCATGAAAAAAAATTCAATTATTTTTAGATTCTTCCTGTTAAGATCTTAATTCAGAGTTGCTTTTTTTAGAAACAGATTTGGCAGATACTAATTCTTTTATTACCTTGCTGCGCAATAAACACGATGAAAGATGAAAAAAGAGAAATTTCATATCGAATACATTTTCGATAAAGTTTCACGACGAAGCTTATGGAACCACCTCACTACTCCTCCAGGATTGTCTGCCTGGTTCGCCGATAAAGTCATTATAAATGGTAACACTTATGTTTTTAAATGGAATAAAGCGGAACAGGAAGCAGAAGTGTTGTCTATGAAACCAGAAATAAGCATCCGTTACCGTTGGAAGGACGAAGAGGATGAAAGGGTCTATTTCGAATTCCGAATCCACAGCCATGAACTAACAGGATCGACTTCTTTGCAAATAACAGATTTTGCCGAACAGGATGAAAAAAAGGATTCTATCGATTTATGGGACACGCAAGTAGAAGTACTAAAGCGTACGCTCGGTATTTAGCTTGTTTTAGTGATTTCTGTTAGCGTGCATATCGTTTTTTCACTACTTTTGCGCCGTCAACCGGATAAGTAATGTTGAAAATAAAACGATTATATATATTTATGTTGCAGACCTTCCTGCCGTTATTCCTGATGACTTTCGGCATCTGTCTGTTTATTGTCCTTATGCAGTTCCTGTGGAGGTACATTGACGACATGGTTGGAAAAGGTCTGGGGATTCCTGTTTTGGCGGAAATGTTTATGTATGCCGCTCTTGTTCTCGTACCAATGGCACTCCCGCTGGCCATTTTGCTTGCTTCGCTCATGACTTTCGGGAATCTTGGCGAACGATTGGAATTGTTGGCCATGAAATCGGCCGGTGTCTCACTTATCCATATCATGCGCCCGCTGATCATCACTATAGGTATCATAAGTATCGGGGCTTTCTTTTTCCAGAACTATGCTATGCCTGTCGTACAGGTCAAACTCTACACACTACTTTGGTCCATGCGCCAAAAATCGCCGGAACTGGATATTCCAGAAGGAGTTTTTTACCGCGAAATCACAGGATTTAATGTTTATGTAAAGCATAAGGATACTGAAACAGGACTCCTTCGCGACATGATGATCTATGATTATTCACAAGGATTTAACAAAGTAAGCGTGATGGTTGCGGATTCGGGACGCCTGAAAACTTCGGCAGATAAAATGTTTTTGGTCCTTTCCTTATTTAATGGAGAATCTTTTAGAAGTCTGGACAAGCAATCAAGCACTACAGGCGCGAAAAGTTCCGTTCCTTACCAAAGGGAAACATTCAAAAGCCGGGATATCCTGATCGAATTTGATGCAAATTTCTCACGGACGGACGAATCGTTCATGCAAAACCAGTTTATAGGTAAAAACATACATGATCTGCAAATTTTCATTGACTCTGTTTCTGTGCGCTTAGACAGCATACAGAGTGTAAACTCCAAAAATGTTTACGAAACTTCATACAAAAAGACACTTAAGAAATCACAAGACACAAAACCGAATAACATAGAGAATGCTCCGGATAACAAAAAATCCAATACCAAAGCAACGAGAAAGAGCGAGATAGACGAACCGGTAATTGTCATGAACTTTGACAGCCTCTATCTGACTGAAAATCCCGGAAAGAAAGCGGCTATCCTGACGCGTGCAAAATCAAGCATCGAAAATATGAAAGCCGACTACTTCTTCAAGGCTGCCACTATCGGAGAGGAAGCCTATAAGATGCGCCGCCATTTGACAGAATGGCATAATAAATTCACAATCTCGTTTGCTTGCTTGGTCTTCTTTTTCATTGGCGCTCCACTTGGGGCCATCATACGAAAAGGCGGCTTGGGAACTCCGGTAGTTCTTTCCGTCCTCCTTTTCATCTTTTATTATGTTATTAATAACATCGGATTCAAAATGGCAAGGGATGGCGTATGGGAAGCATGGCAAGGGATGTGGCTGAGTTCCGCCATTTTGGCTCCGTTAGGCATTTTCTTGACTTATAAAGCAGTCAATGACTCTGTCATCTTGAATGCCGACACATACCTGAATGGTTTGAAAAACCTGTTTGGGAAACGCTCAGGCAGAAAAGTTGAAATGAAAGAAGTGATCATGTTCAATCCGGATTACAAACAGATCATCCCCCGCCTGAAACAATTGGCAGAAGAAAGCAATACATATCTGTCCACCCATAAACGGTGGACAAATTATTTCCGTTTTTGGAAACAAGGAGGTCATGACCATGCCGTCGAGCAATTAGCAATAAAAATGGAAAACATCATCGAAGAGCTTTCCAACTCAGACCAAAATCTGGTTCTTAACAAGTTGATGGATTATCCGATCATCGGTAGTTACAACCAGATAAATGCAAAAATAAACGGAAAAGCCGGACTGACAGTTGGTCTCCTTTTCCTAATCGGACTTCCGGTTTACCTGCTTGCCACATACCAGCGCAAACTTTTGCAGCACGACATCCAGATGGTGCAAAAGACAAGCAATGAACTGATTGATATAATTGAAAAATTACCCATATCTTTGTAAAATAAGAAATATAAGTAAAAAGAATATATGAGCGAAATCAAATTAAACACCATTGAAGAAGCTATAGAAGACTTCCGTGAAGGAAAATTCTTAATCGTAGTCGATGATGAAGATCGCGAAAATGAGGGTGACTTCATTATTGCCGCTGAAAAGATAACTCCTGAAAAAGTAAACTTCATGTTGAAACATGGCCGTGGCGTATTGTGTGCACCAATCACAGAAGAACGTTGTCAAGAATTGGAATTAGACATGCAAGTCACAAACAACACTTCCTTGTTAGGGACTCCTTTCACGATAACGGTAGACAAACTGGGAGGTAGCTGTACAACAGGTGTTTCGATGTTCGACCGTGCAGAAACCATTTTAGCACTTGCCGATCCGAAAACCAAGCCGTCCGACTTAGGCCGCCCAGGACATATCAACCCGCTTCGCGCTCGTTCGCGTGGTGTGTTACGTCGCGCCGGACATACCGAAGCAGCCGTTGACTTAGCCCGTCTTGCAGGTTTGTACCCGGCAGGTGCATTGATTGAAATTATCAATGAAGATGGAACAATGGCTCGTTTGCCCCAACTGATCGAGGTAGCCAAGAAATTTGACATTAAAATCATCTGTATCAAAGATTTGATTTCATATCGTTTGAAAACGGAATCGATCGTAGAAAACGGTGTCGAAGTAGACCTGCCCACCCAGTATGGACACTTCCGCTTGATCCCTTTCCGCCAGAAGAGCAACGGATTAGAACATATTGCCCTGATAAAAGGCAAGTTTGAGCCGGACGAACCGATTCTGGTACGTGTACATTCTTCTTGCGCGACCGGTGATATCTTCGGTTCCATGCGCTGCGAATGTGGCGAACAGTTGCACAAAGCAATGCAACATATTGAAAAGGAAGGCAAAGGAGTAATCGTTTACTTGAATCAGGAAGGACGCGGCATCGGGTTGATGGAAAAGATGAAAGCCTATAAACTACAAGAAGACGGTTTAGACACTGTCGATGCGAACTTGCATCTCGGACACCAGGCTGACGAACGCGATTACGGTGTCGGAGCCCAGATCCTGCGCTACTTGGGAGTCACCAAGATGCGTCTGATAACCAACAATCCTGTTAAGCGTGTCGGTTTGGAAGCATACGGACTGACAGTCGTAGAAAACGTTCCTATCGAAGTTGCTCCGAATCCTTACAACGAATTCTACATGAAAACGAAAAAGGAACGTATGGGACACGTCTTACACAATATCAAATAATTAATTACATAATAACACTATCATGACACAAGTATCAGCACGTTTAGCAAGTTTGTCGCCTTCCGCAACATTGGCGATGTCCCAGAAGAGCAGTGAATTAAAGGCTCAGGGAGTTGATGTTATCAACTTGAGTGTCGGAGAACCCGACTTCAATACTCCCGAACCGATCAAGGAAGCTGCCAAAAAAGCTATCGAAGAAAATTATTCCCGCTATTCTCCTGTTGCCGGTTATCCGGCCTTGCGTAACGCTATTGTTGCCAAACTGAAAAACGAAAACGGATTGGAATACACAGCCAATCAAATTTCTTGCGCGAATGGCGCCAAACAATCCGTTTGTAATACAATCATGGTATTGATAAACCAGGGTGACGAAGTGATTATCCCGGCTCCATTCTGGGTCAGCTATCCGGAAATGGTGAAACTGGCAGAAGGTATCCCCGTAATCGTCACGGCCGGTATTGAACAAGATTTCAAAATCACTCCGGCACAGTTGGAAGCGGCTATCACACCGAAAACAAAGGCGTTGATCCTCTGCTCCCCGTCTAACCCGACCGGTTCGGTCTACAATGCGGAAGAACTGGAAGGCTTGGCCGAAGTTCTGAAAAAATATCCGGAAATTATCGTAATTGCAGATGAAATCTACGAGCATATCAACTACATTGGCCAACATAACAGCATCGCACAAATAGACGGAATGAAAGACCGGACCGTTATTGTCAACGGCGTTTCCAAAGCCTATGCCATGACCGGATGGCGCATCGGTTTCATCGCCGGACCGGAATGGATCGTAAAGGCTGTAAATAAATTGCAAGGACAATATACTTCCGGACCATGTTCTGTATCCCAGAAAGCGGCTGAAGCTGCCTATACAGGCTCGCAGGCTCCGGTCGAAGAAATGCGCCAAGCATTTGAACGCCGCCGCAACCTGATCGTTAGCTTGGCGAAGGAAGTTCCAGGATTCGAAGTCAACCAACCGGAAGGAGCTTTTTACTTGTTCCCGAAATGTAGTTATTACTTTGGCAAAACCGACGGGACACGTACGATCGAGAATGCCGATGATTTGGCCATGTACCTGTTGGAAGTCGCCCACGTTGCTTGTGTTGGCGGTACATCTTTCGGGGCTCCCGAATGCATCCGCATGAGTTATGCCACGAGCGATGAAAACATTGTGGAAGCTATCAAACGCATCAAAAAGGCTTTGAGTGTTTTAAAATAAAAGAAAAAACTCCCATATACAAAAAGGGGACTCCGGTTTCGGGGTCCCCTTTTACTTTTTATCTTACTGAGGAAAATTATTCAGCACGCAAAGTAAAGCGTTTAAATGCCAAGATTTGCAATTCAGGATCAGCTTCCTTCATCGTTTCTTTTACAGTCTTCTTGCCATCCATAATATCTTCTTGATTCAGCAAACAAACCTCCTTCAAGAACTTGCCAAGACGACCCTTAGCGATGTTTTCGATCATTTGCTGAGGCAGGTTTGCAGCTTTTTCAACCGAAACAGTAGCGATGATTTCTTTTGCCTTGGCTACATCTTCAGCAGTAATCCAGCCTTTAGCCATGTTACTTTCCATGTGATCTTCGCTATCCACATGTGAAGGATTGATGCCTGCTTTCTTCAAAGCAGCTTCAACAGCTTTCTGTACCTGTTCAGCTTTAGTCTTCTCGATAGCTACCTGAATTTCCTGTTCCTTAACAGACTCAGGAACACCAGCTTCATCAATAGCGATCGGGTTCATGGCAGCGATCTGCATAGCGATATTGTGAGCAGCCTCTTCCGATTCCTTGTTGAAAGCAGCGATCGTACAGAGCTGGTTCTTACCCATGTGGTTATAAACAGTCGTAAAAGCACCTTCTACTACGTTGTAACCATCCAGTTCCATCTTTTCGCCTGTGATACCACTACGGTCTGTTACAGCATCCTGCACAGTTCCCTTACCCATCGGCAAAACTTTCACTTCATCCAAAGTCTTACATTTGTTAGCCACAGCGGCATCAAGAATAGCCTGAGTCAGTGCAATGAAATCTTCGTTTTTAGCGACAAAGTCAGTTTCGCATTTCAAAGCGATGACAGCAGCGAATTCGCCATCTTTCTTTGCCAATACGCAACCTTCAGCCGCTTCACGGTCAGAACGTTTAGCAGCAATAGCCTGTCCTTTTTTGCGGATAATTTCCATTGCTTTTTCGATGTCACCGTCGGATTCGGTCAAAGCCTTCTTGCAGTCCATCATACCAGCCCCGCTCATTTTGCGCAGCTTGGTAATATCAGCCATTGTTACAGCCATAATCTTATTTCCTTATTTATTAAATGTTTATATCCTTTATAAATTGACAATGGACAGTTGACAATTGACAATTACTGTCAAAAGCCAATTGCCCATTGTATTTGTATTCTAATTGTCAATTGTCAATCGTCAATTTTCAATTGAATTTATTCTTCGTCCTTAGCGAATTTGTCAGCAACGTTAGCGTTCAAAGCTTCCTCGTCTTCCTTCTTTGTACGTTCTTTCTTCACAGCAGCTTTAGCTTTACGTTCTCTTTTAGGAGTTTCACCTTCTCCTGCTGCTTCCGTATCGATTTTTTCAGCTTTACGTTCTTGCAGGCCTTCATTCATCGCTTCGCAAATCGCACCCAAAATAACTTCTACTGATTTTGTAGCGTCATCGTTAGCTGGAATCACATAATCGATATTGTTCGGATCGGAGTTCGTATCAACCATACCGAATACAGGAATACCCAGACGATTAGCTTCACGAACTGCGATGTGCTCTTTCATCACGTCAACAACAAACAGTGCAGACGGAAGACGAGTCAGGTCTGCGATAGAACCCAAAGTCTTTTCCAACTTGGCACGTTGGCGAGTGATCTGAAGCTTTTCTCTCTTTGAAAGATTATCAAATGTACCGTCTTTCGTCATCTTATCGATAGTAGCCATCTTCTTGATAGCCTTGCGAATAGTCGGGAAGTTAGTCAACATACCACCCGGCCAGCGTTCGATAACATAAGGCATACCAACAGAAGCAGCCTTATCTGCGACAACTTGTTTAGCTTGTTTTTTAGTAGCAACAAAAAGTACTTTCTTACCCTGTTTTGCCAGGTTCTTCATCACTTCTGCTGCTTCGTCTACTTTAGCAACTGTTTTATATAAGTCAATGATATGAATACCATTGCGCTCCATGAAAATATAAGGAGCCATTGCAGGGTTCCACTTTCTTTTTAAGTGTCCGAAGTGTACGCCAGCTTCTAATAACTGATCAAAATTAACTCTTGACATTGTTTTTTTCTTAAAATCGTTTACTTTCTTTTCTTTAACTCAATCATCAGGTAGTCCTCCCGTATGTCAGCATATAAAAAGAATCCTGATAATTTAGATACTAAACGCTTTGCTATACTTGTAAGGGACTCACAAATAAGATTAACGTTTACTGAACTGGAATCTCTTACGAGCTTTAGGACGTCCCGGTTTCTTACGTTCAACAGCACGCGGGTCACGAGTAACGAAACCTTCTGCACGAAGAGCGGATTTGTCTTCCGGATTGATCTTAACCAGTGCACGGGCGATAGCCAGGCGAGCAGCTTCAGACTGTCCTTTGAAACCACCTCCATCGAGGTTGATCTTGATATCATATTGTTCCGCAACGTTCAGCTTTGCGAGCGGCTGCTTAACAATGAACTGAAGGATTGTAGAAGGAAAGTAATTAGCCAGATCACGCTTGTTGATCGTAATCTTTCCTGTACCTTCGCTTACGAATACGCGAGCAACTGCTGCCTTACGTCTTCCTATTGCATTTACTACTTCCATCGTGATTATTTATATGAGTTTATATCGATTAATTTAGGCTGCTGAGCTTCATGTTTGTGCTCTGTTCCTGCATATACATACAGATTGTTCAACAGTTTGGCACCCAGACGATTCTTCGGAAGCATACCTTTAACTACTTTACGGAACAGGCGGTCGTCACCTTTAGCCTGTAAATCAGCCGGCGTATAAGCGATTTGTCCACCGGGATATCCGGTATATCTCAAATAAATACGATCGTTCCATTTATTACCTGTCAGAACGATTTTGTCTGCATTGATGATAATGACATTATCACCACAATCAACGTGCGGAGTAAAATTGGGTTTGTACTTACCGCGCAAAAGCTTTGCTACTTTTGCACAAAGGCGTCCCAAAGTCTGTCCTTCGGCGTCAACAATGACCCACTCTTTGTTTACAGTTGCTTTGTTTGCAGAAATGGTCTTAAAACTTAAAGTATCCACTTGCTTAAAAATTAATAAATTAATAAATCTAAAAAACAAGAATCCAACTCTCGCATACGCTGTCACTACGGACACTTGACGCAACAACGCGCTAAAAATTAAATCCTTAGTACAATTTTGATAATATTCGGCTTGCAAAGGTACGGTTTTTCTGCAAAACACAAAACTTTTCGCGAAAAGATTTACACAAGTAGGTCAATTACAGGAAAAAAGAAAACAAACCTTATTGTCATTTCAAGCTTAACCCAATGAGAATTTTTAATCTGCAATACCAGATTAATGTAAAAAATAGCCATCGGCGAAAAAGATGCAAAAACAGGGCATAAAAGTACCTCTAACATGGCGGATAAACATCCCCCCCGTAAAGGCCTCTCACAGACCCGGGTCTGCACCTCTCCCGCACCCGGGTCCCCGTGGTGGGTACACCCGGGTCTCAAGCAGCTTTAAAAGCTGTTTTTGACAAAAGAAAAGCCTGTCTTGATGAAAAAAGAAGCCGTTTTAACATATTCTGCACCTGTTCCCGGACGGTCTCTGTTTTTATCGTATAATTGATACACAGGAGGTTATCGTTTTTATCCATGATGGTTATGACAGGTGAATGATAGTACAAAACGGCAACTATCATGCCATAACATATTGGTTTAAAATAATATACAAGCGAATATGACAGTATGATAGTTGTTTTTGCAAAAACATTATATGATCAGTCCGTATCGGTGGCGAAAACAGATGGACGCTTATGGACGCTTTATGATGTTGGCGCGATGCCCGTAACCGGGTAATGCAGATTCCAATCGGGCAAAGTAAGACCAGATAAATCAAATCGACAGCGAACAAGATTCCTGCCAAACAGGAACTAAACTTTTTCATTTTAGAAAATTTGAAAGGCGATTTAAAATAAAAAGTTTTCCAATTCTCCAAAATCAGCATCTAACTATCAATCAATTGACAAAATTTAACCACACAAAAGTTTTCCAAAAAGTTTGCCGCATTGTTATACTATATACTTTTGCAAACCTAAAAAAAGACAAAACAAGAACAACGATTATCATGATTCAGACAGTTATCAAACGGGACGGACGTATCGTCGGATTTAACGAAGAAAAGATAGCAACCGCCATTCGCAAAGCGATGTTGCACACTGAAAACGGGGAAGACCGGGAACTGGTTCGCCAGATCACCGACCATATTTCTTTCAAAGGTGACGCGCAGATGACTGTCGAAGCCATCCAAGACGCCGTCGAACTGGAACTAATGAACAGCAGCCGCAAAGATGTAGCACAGAAATTCATTGCTTACCGCAATCAGCGCAGCATCGCCCGAAAGGCCAAGACACGCGATATGTTCTTGGAGATCATCAACATCAAATCAAACGACATCACCCGCGAGAATGCCAACATGAATGCCGACACACCCGCCGGTATGATGATGAAGTTCTCCAGCGAGACGACCAAGCCGTTCGTTGATGACTATC
>ERZ778496.2517-NODE-2517-length-10748-cov-4.736370_pt1 | contig 10748 bp, 5 predicted proteins | sample MGYA00433099_ERZ778496 | MGnify/ENA primary metagenome ERZ778496 (study PRJEB29527, sample SAMN07138962) | mouse gut metagenome | material: feces | host: mouse | place: China:Nanjing | collected 2016-01-25 ... | reverse complement strand
AAATGAAGAAAGGTATGTTCTCTATCATGAACTACATGAACCCGCTTCGTGGTATTGCTTCTATGCACTGTTCTGCTAATACAAACATGGAAGGAACCAGCTCAGCTATCTTCTTCGGTTTGTCCGGTACAGGTAAGACTACTTTGTCTACTGACCCGAAACGTAAGTTGATCGGTGACGATGAACACGGATGGGATGACGAAGGTGTATTCAACTACGAAGGTGGTTGCTATGCTAAAGTTATCAATTTGGATAAGGAAAGCGAACCCGATATCTATGCTGCTATCAAGCGTGATGCTTTGCTTGAAAATGTTACAGTTGCAGCAGATGGTAAGATTGATTTTGCCGATAAGAGCGTAACAGAAAACACTCGTGTTTCTTATCCTATCTATCATATCGAAAACATCGTTAAACCTATTTCTAAAGGTCCTCACGCTCAACAAGTTATTTTCTTGTCAGCTGATGCATTCGGTGTATTGCCTCCGGTATCTATCTTGAACCCTGAACAAGCTCAGTACTACTTCTTGTCTGGATTTACAGCTAAATTGGCTGGTACAGAACGTGGTATCACTGAACCGACTCCGACATTCTCTGCTTGCTTCGGTGCTGCTTTCTTGTCATTGCACCCCACTAAGTATGCTGAAGAATTGGTTAAGAAGATGGAAAAGACCGGTGCTAAGGCATACTTGGTTAACACTGGTTGGAACGGTACCGGCAAACGTATCTCTATCCGCGATACTCGTGGTATCATTGATGCTATTCTGGATGGTTCTATCGACAAGGCTCCTACTAAGGTTATTCCTTTCTTCGACTTTGTTGTTCCTACAGAATTGCCTAATGTTGATCCGAAGATCCTTGATCCTCGTGATACATACGAATGTGCTTGCCAGTGGGAAGAAAAAGCAAAAGATTTGGCAGGACGTTTCATTAAGAACTTTGCTAAGTTCACTGGTAACGAAGCTGGTAAGGCTTTGGTTGCTGCTGGTCCGAAGTTGTAATCTGAATCTTGCAGATTTGTTAATATATAAAAAGTGGTTCTTTTCAAGAGCCACTTTTTTTATGCTTGGAAAAGCCTGGAATAATTTAGATTAATGTTAGTAAGTGCAGGCTTTTCGTATAATGCAAGATGTACACTGCAGCGTTTTCCTACAGAAGGCAAGTTGTGTGCAGATAGTGTTTTCGTGAGCCAAGTGAAGTTTGTAAGCTAGAAATAGAAAATCCCGAAGATGACACACACCTTCGGGATTTTTTTATTGAGAATGTAGATTGATTAGTTTTTGTTGGCTCTTTTGCGTTCTATCTCATCAAGAATCACTTTGCGCATACGCATGCTCTTTGGAGTAACTTCTACATATTCATCTTCTTTAATGTATTCCAATGCTTCTTCCAATGAGAATACCACCGGGGGAATGATGCGCGCCTTGTCATCGGAGCCTGATGCGCGCATATTAGTCAGCTTCTTTGATTTAGTTACATTAATCACCAAATCATTTTCATGAACATGCTCACCTACTACTTGTCCGGCGTACACTTCGTCTTGCGGATAAATGAAAAATTTGCCACGGTCCTGTAATTTGTCAATAGCGTATGCAAAAGCTGTTCCGCTTTCCATAGCAATCATAGAACCGTTGCTCCGACGTTCTATCTCGCCTTTGTATGGTTGGTAGTATTTGAAACGGTGAGCCATGATCGCTTCTCCTGCCGAGGCAGTCAGTACGTTGGTACGAAGACCGATAATACCGCGCGAAGGCATATCAAACTCGATGTTTACGCGGTCACCCTGTGTTTCCATGGAAACCAAATCACCTTTGCGGCGGGTTACCATATCAATCATCTTGCTGGAATATTCTTCGGGCACACTAATCGTCAGTTCTTCGATAGGCTCGCATTTTACACCGTCTATTTCTTTGAAGATAACCTGAGGCTGTCCTACCTGTAATTCGTACCCTTCGCGACGCATGGTTTCAATCAATACGGAGAGGTGAAGTACTCCACGTCCTGATACAATCCATTTACCGTCTTCCAGTTCGCTTTTGCGTACACGTAATGCCAGGTTCTTGTCCAGTTCCTTGGTCAGGCGGTCTTGAATGTGGCGTGAAGTGACAAACTTACCTTCTTTACCGAAGAAAGGCGAATCGTTGATGGTGAATAACATGCTCATGGTCGGCTCATCAATGGCAATGGGGGGCAATGGCTCCGGATTCTCGTAGTCGCAGATCGTATCACCAATCTCGAATCCTTCTATACCTACTATGGCACAGATATCACCCGATGAAACCTCATCTGTCTTTTTACGTCCCAGCCCTTCGAATGTATGTATTTCTTTGATTTTAGACTTTATCAGACTGCCGTCACGCTTGGCCAGTGTGATATTCATACCTTCTTTCAGGGTGCCACGATGTACACGTCCCACAGCAATACGGCCTGTATATGCTGAATAGTCCAAAGAGGTGATTAACATTTGAGGAGTTCCTTCCAGTTGTTTCGGTGCCGGAATGTGCTCGATGATAGCGTCCAGCAACGGAATCAGGTTCTCTGTCGGAGTCTTCCAGTCAGTGCTCATCCAGTTATTTTTTGCAGAACCGTAAATAACGGGGAAATCCAACTGGTCTTCTGTGGCGTTCAGGCTGAACATCAAGTCGAATACCATTTCGTATACTTCATCCGGACGGCAGTTGGGTTTATCCACCTTGTTTACTACAACTACAGGCTTCAAACCGATCTGTAACGCCTTTTGCAATACGAAGCGTGTCTGCGGCATCGGGCCTTCGAATGCATCTACCAATAAGATACATCCATCAGCCATATTGAGCACACGTTCTACTTCGCCACCGAAGTCGGCGTGTCCCGGAGTATCAATAATATTGATTTTTGTTCCTTTGTAGTTTATTGAAACATTCTTTGAAAGGATAGTTATCCCTCTTTCGCGTTCCAAGTCATTATTATCCAATACCAGTTCACCATTGGTCTGGTCGTTGCGGAACAAATGTCCCGCCAGCATCATCTTATCCACTAATGTCGTTTTTCCGTGGTCTACGTGGGCGATGATCGCAATGTTTCTGATCTCTTGCATACTATACCTATATATTTGGCTGCAAAGGTACGATTTTTAATTCAAAAAATATTTGGCTGTTAACGATTATTTTTTATCTTCCGCCTCTTCTTTGTTATTAAATGTAGAGGGAGTGGTGCCATAGAAATCGACAAAGTGCTTTCTGAAGGTGGGTATGTCATTGTATCCCACCATCTCGGCCACCTCCTGGACATTGTGTTTTCGGCTTCTCAGCAACTCGGCGGAGCGTTTCAGCCGGACCCCTCTTACCAGTTCTATGATGGTGAAATTCGTGAGTTGTTTCACTTTTCTGTAAAGAGTGGGCTGGCTCATGTTCAGCATCTCGGCCAGTTTTTTCACATTGAACTCCTGATTTTGCAGGTTTTCATTGACAATATTCAGTATTTGCGTGATGAACGGGTCCTCTATGGTGACCGTTTCCGCATTCTCTTCTTGCGGGCTGCTGTCGGTGACGGAAGGCATCAGCAGTTTGGTATAAATCTGTTTCAGCTCAACCCGGCTTTTTATCAGACGCTTCACCTTGGTGCGGAGAATTTCCGGGTTGAAAGGCTTCAGAATATAGTCGTCCGCTCCCAGCTCTATTCCTTTTACTATATCTGCGTCGTCCGTCAGAGCGGTCAGCAGGATAATAGGTATATGGCAGGTTTTCAGGTCCTCTTTCAAGATGCGGCAACATTCAAAACCGTTCATGACAGGCATCATGATATCCGTTATGATAAGATCCGGTATTTCCTTACGCGCCATTTTTACCCCTTCTTCCCCGTTTTCCGCCATGATAATATTATAGGTGGAGGAGAACAGTACTTTCAGATAGAGGCGGATATCCGCATGGTCTTCTACTACCAGCAGTTTCAGTTTGGTTTCGGGACTGTCAATGGGGTTGGCGATAATGCTGCTTGCTATTTTTTGCTGTTTTTTGTCCTCGGCGGTGATCATTGCTTTATCGGAATCTTCCACCAGCGTCTCGGGTTCGATGAAACAGACATTTTCATTATTCTCCAGGTGCTGTTTGCCCAGGGGGATATAAAGTACCACCAGGGTTCCTTTGTTTTTTTCCTGGGTGATCTGGATATCGCCGTGGTGGGCAAGTGCTGTCTTTTTCATGATTTCAATGCCTAATTCGGGGTGCAGCCGGTTGCTTGGAGGGTTGTAATTATCCGATCCAAGGAAGATGACCGAGGATTCTTCTATCATCTCTTTCCCGTCATCCTCTATGGTGAAGAGGCAGAAATCCTTTCCGTTGATCGTGCTGGTGTTTACAGTAAAACGGATGGAGCCGGAATACGAGATATGCCGGTAAGCATTGGATAGTATATTGCTCAGCGTGAAGATGATCTTTTTCCGGTCAATCCATATTTCTGTATTTATTTTGTTGTCCTTGTCATAATGCAGGTTGATGGGGCTGACGTTGAGCAGCTCATACGATGCACGGACCACCGTGTCGGCTATCGCGCTGGCGGGATAGGGCGCCACATTTAATTGGGGGCTGTAATTTTCCTGTTGATGAATATTCAGCAGCTGGTTGCAGATGTCCTGCAGGCTGATTGAGTTCCGGTAGGCCATTCTGGCTTTTTGCAGGAATGATTCGGGAAAGCCCGTATGGGCAATCATTTCTTTTAACGGAGCGGTGATGAGTGACAGCGGGGTGCGTAGTTCCTGTGCCAGCATATATCTGATCTGGTCGCGCAGCTGGTGGTTTTTCTCTTCTTCCTTTCTTATTTCCGTTTCTTCTTCCAGTTTCTCTTTCAGTTTTATTTCTTTGGCCTTGTAAGCTTGCCGTCTTTGTAATTTCCGGTTAAAGTACATCCATGTGAGCAGGGAAACAAAGATGATGGTCAGGATGTATACGGCGGCGGCCCATCCGGTTGCGGCCCAATATCTGTCTACGCTGATGGACAACCGGGTTATCTGCTCATCTTTGTCCAGCGGATAAGACGGGCGTATTTCCAGCATATATTTCCCGGGAGTGATATCGCTGAGCTTTATCTGATCGTCATAACTTGTTTTCCATTCTTTCTCTGTGGGCAGCAGGCGATATTTCACGGTGTTGGGCGAGGTGCCGTATTTCAAGTCACTTAAATAGAGAATCAAGTTGTTGTTATGGTAGTCTAAAGACAGATGCTCTGCCAGGTGCGCGGGTCTGTCCAGAATGACTTGTCCGTTTATCTCCGCTCCAATTTCCACTTTGTTGTAATTGATATCTATATCGGAGATGCGGAACCGGCGGTTGCTTGAGCTTTCTTTTAAGGCGCGCGGTTCAAAATAGAGCAATCCTGTAGAGTTCGCCCATAGCAATTTCCCGTCATTCAGCCGGCATACATCATAATAACTTTCCGGCAGTGCGTAGGTATATGATGCATTGTTTTTGTTGTTCACAGTGATAAAGCCGGCATTGGTTCCCAGCCAGGTATTTCCGTTCTTGTCATCTATCATGCAGCTTATGTGTCCGTTGGACAATTCTTTTTGCAGGATCATGGTAGAGGATACGGTTTTCTCTTTTCCGTCTATTTGGATAATTTTATCGGAATAGGAGATAAACAGTTGGTTATAGTTGTTCAGGTAAAGCGCCAATACTTTTCCGGGGGTCAAGCCTCTTTCCTTTTCATAGCCGCCGGTGAATTTGATCCGTTTCCCTTCCCGGTCGGCGCGGCGTATTCCTTTCTCGGTGCCCAGCCACATGGTTCCGTCTCCGTCCTCGCACATGGCGGTTACTTCTTTGAACTCTTTTGCATAAGGTTGCGAGGCTATGCATTCGTGTGTCTGGTGGTTGTAGATCATCACTCCTTTTTCGGTGGCAATCCATAAGTGGTTCTGCGAGTTCAGGTATAGCTTCAAGATGGAAGCGGTCACGTCGGAGTCTGCCGTCTCGGGTTTGGGCTGGTAAGTCACCGTTGCGCCGGTGGTAGGATTAACCCGGAGAATGCTTCCCTGGTCATTGCCGAACCACAGTTCTCCATTTTTATCTTTGTGCAGGCAGTAGTGGTTGCCGGGGTTGCTCTTCTCCCATAGGGAAAAGCGCAGGTAGGGGGAGACGCTTTTTTCTGTACTTTTATAGATGCCGTTTTTTTCGGTGGCCAGCCAGATGCATCCGTTGGCATCTTGTTCTATGCTTTCCACATTCCTTATTTCATTGTTTAAAGGGATGCGGTTGATCTCGTTTCCTTTGAAATTCAGTTTCAGCAATCCTCTGCCGAAAGTTCCTACCCAAAGCACATTGTTGGGCTTGTCAAAATGAATGCCGGTAATTCTGTTTTTGAGGATAGGGTCGTAGTAAGAATCATACCGGGTCAGTTCTATGATGCGGAATGGCGACTGGAGGTAGTTGTCCGTTTCAAACCTTATGGCGGCCAGTGAGGTCCATGTGGCTATGATGAATGTGATTTCATCTATTTGGATGATATCGCGTATGTCCGAATTCTGTATGAGGGATGGCTGGCTGTTGTCATTCAGCTTGCGGGATGTTTTCGTGTCCGTATTGTAGCAGATGATTCCTTGGGTCTGGCCGCAGATCCATACATTATTATTATATAGATGTATTTTCTCAATGTCGTCGGCTTGGGCAATGCCCAGGTCGTTACCGTTTATATATTCGCAGCTTTTATCGGCAATGTCATAAAGCAGGATCTGATTGTCGGCTGTCAGTGCGCATAGAATGTCTTCGTTATTATAAAGTTTGACCACTTTTGCCTTTATATCTGTAAGCGGCTGTGCGGTCAGTCTTATTTCATCGGTATTTTTCTCAATGTTTAATTCTACGATGGCATTGGAAGTCAGGGCGTATAGTCTGTCTTGCAGCACACAGATATCCAGTATGTCCTGCAATACCTCGGGAGCAGGCGAGGTGAGTGGCAGGTATTTCCCGCGCATCTTGTCAAAGCAGGCTATTTGGTTCAGGTTGGTAATGCGTGACCATAGCAGATTGTCCGATGTCTCATACAGGTGAGTCAAGGAGCGCGGCTCTTTTTCGATCAGGTTGTAATTATGAAAATGTACTCCGTCATAGCGGCTTAATCCGACATCGGTTCCCAGCCATAGAAAACCGGCTTTGTCCTGATGGATTCCGGTCAATGTATTGTTGCTCAATCCGTCTTGTTTGGTGAGTAGCTGGACGCCACACTGGCGGAAATAGCTTTGCGCATGAGTAGTTGTTAGGCAAAAACTACATAGTAAGGTGAGTATTAAAGATTTTATCATCATAAATTGTTTCACTTTTATTCCCCTGTTGCCAGATTTATAATATACAATCTGTCTGATATCATTCCTTAATCTATTTTAGGAATTTCTACAAATGTAGCAAATAATATTTTCATAACCAACTAAAAATCATGGGAATATATTCTTTTTCTAGCATCGGCTAGTCCGGTGGAAAAAGAAAGGGGTTGGTGTTTCATTCATGTTACTTTGTTTGCCGCTGATTACTAGGTAATTGCGCTTGAATGAAATACACCCCCTTGTCTGTGCTCTTTTCCGTAAAGCAGGTATGCCGAGCCCGGGACAAGGGGGATGGCGGTATCTATGATAAAGTGATTATTGTATGCTTCGTCATAAATTATAGGAGAAGGCAGCCTCGTGGTTCCGGGGATTGTAGTAACCCTTTATGGTGACGGGGATCTGCATATATTTTACCTCATTGTCTATTACTTTCATATAAATATAGCTCTGGGATTCGAACTTATAGTTTTTGGTGGCAGGATCGGTAGCCAGACTGAAGCCTTTGAGATACCATTTTATCAAAGACGAGGAGCATTCGGACTGATATCCGCTGTAGTACAGGCTTCCGTCACTGTAGCATTTCATGTTCAGCTGGATAGTGAAAGCATATTTATGGTCTATCGTTTGCTTCATTGCAATTTTCAGCCATGTTTGTTCTCCTTGGGGTGCGGCCTGGACATCCAGTTCTTCCTGAGCGTCAGTGTGTTTGCGGAGGGCGGATAAAATTCTCTCGGCTTCAGAAAGGCTGATAGCCGGCAACTCACTTAATTTTAAGTGATCAGCATTGTTTTCCTCGTATGTGACGCTTCTGGCGCCATACGTTTTTTCCAAAAGATACGTTGAAACGGAGTTTTCAACGGGGTCATTACCATCTGCGGAGCAGGATGCCAAACTCATCATGACGAGCATGGCAATCATTAAATGAATTGCCTTCATAGAGCTATAATTTTTATGTTTCTTTTTGATTGTTTGAATGATTGACCCATTATCATCCGCTGCAAATGTAGGTATTCTTTTCATATATCCAAATTATTCTTGGGCTTTTTTGATAAAAACACCCTCCTTTTGACGAAAATACCTGCTATATGGAGGGGGAGGAAGTGATTTTCTGTTAAAAAGGGGTGTTTCTGTCAAGGTGAAAGGAATCTCGTCCACAGGTGGGGAAAATGCCGTTGGTACTCCGTCCGGTCGTTGGAATGTTTTTCAGGGGATGGCCGGATGAAAACAGGAGGTAAGACTGTTTTTTATTCATTTTTCATTTTGCCGAAACCACCTCTTAATAAAGATCAATTCGCCAATATCCTGTTAAAACAATAGAGCCTACCTTTGTGATGTGAAAAATAACTTAGCTAGAGAGAATAGAATATGGTAATACGAAGATTTTTATTTTCATTGGTGTGTCTGCTGGCTTCTTCCTTATTTATACATGGACAGATAGCTGTTAAGACGAATGTGGCGATGGATGCTGTCGCCATACCAAACCTGGGAGTGGAGGTAGGGTTAAGCAAGAAGCTTACACTGGACATCCCGCTTTATTATAATCCCTGGAAGTACAGTGATAGCAAGATGCTGAAGCTGGTGATGGTACAACCCGAGTTGCGCTATTGGCTTTGCGACAAGTTCAATGGTCATTTCTTCGGTTTTCATTTGATGGGGGGCGCATACAATACGACCGGTATTGACCTGCCGTTCTCTCCTTTCGATGATTTGAAAGACTTCCGTTATAAGGGGCATTTTTATGGCGGCGGCGTCAGTTACGGTTATCAGTTTGTGCTGGGGCGTCATTGGAACCTGGGCGCCACCATCGGTCTGGGCTATGCTTATGTACGCTATAAGAAATACGAGTGTGAGGAATGTGGGGATATGCTGGAGAAATCCAACAAGAACTATTTTGGCCCTACCAAGGCTGCTCTGAATCTGATTTATGTATTCTAAAAATAAAGGATTATGAAACTTATACGCTATATACTTCTCATATTGTTGATACCCGCTACTCCGGCAGGCGCACAGGCATTGGCGGGTGGTCAGGTACAGGTCGGTAACCCGTCCATCCTGATTGGTGATAACGGACAGGTGATGATAGGAATGGACATCACGCTGCCGGCTGCCATGGAGCTTTCTTCCAACCGTGTGGCCACGCTGACTCCGGTTTTGAGGACACAGGATAACAGTGCTAACAAGGTGTTGCCCGCCATCTGGGTGTATGGACGTACCCGTTCCATTGTGCAACAGCGCGAGCGCAGCGTCCCCTCGGATGCCTACACCATTCTTCACCGCAAGAATGGAACGGAGCAGACGGTGAATTATTCGGCCCGCATCCCCTACGAGAAATGGATGAACGGTGCGGAACTGGAACTGCTGGCTGCCGTGCGCGGCTGTGCCGATTGCCAGAAAGAGGAAAGCACTGCCTTTGTGACCCGTGCCCATTTGGAACGCTATGTGGTGAAACCTGCCGTGGCATTTGTCTCTCCGGCTGTCGAGGCGGTGAAGAACCGTGCCGAGGAAGGGCGCGCTTATTTGGATTTTCCGGTAAACCAGACCCGGATTTATCCTGACTATCGCCGTAATCCGTCCGAACTGGCTGCCATCAAGCATACGGTGGATGTGGTGAAGAATGATGCCAATACCACCATTACCGAAATAGCGATTGTGGGTTATGCCTCTCCCGAAGGCAGGTATACCGCCAATGCGCGTCTGGCTCAGGGCCGTGCCGAAGCGTTGAAGAGCTATGTGATGAACGAGTATGGTTTTAAGGCGGATTTGTTCAAGGTCAATTCCGTGCCCGAGGACTGGGCGGGATTGCGCGACTATGTGGCGAAGAATGCTTTGCCTCTGAAAGAAGAGATTTTGTCCATAATAGATACGAACGAGAGCGATTTTGATGTAAAGGAGGGACGCATGAAAGCCTTGGATGGCGGAAAGGTATATGCCATGTTGTTGCAAGATTGCTATCCGGCTTTGCGCCACTCCGATTACACCGTGCGGTATGTAGTCCGCGGATTCAATGTGGAAGAAGCGAAACAGATTATAAAGACCCGTCCTCAGCAGTTGAGCTTGCAGGAAATGTTTCTGGTGGCCCAGACATACGAAAAGGGGAGCGACGAGTTTAACGAAGTGTTCGATGTGGCAGTGCGCATGTTCCCTGATGACCCAACAGCGAATATAAACGCTGCCGCTATCGAACTCCAACGAGGTGACTTGCAACAGGCGGCGCGTTATCTGGACAAGGCGGATGCACAGGCGAGTGCGACGCTGAACAACAGAGGCGTGCTGAAACTGTTGCAAGGAGACCTCGACTCGGCCGAAACGTTTTTCAGACAGGCGCAAGCCAAGGGAGCTGCCGAAGCCGGCGCCAACTTGAATGAGGTGGCGGAAAAGCGTAAAGATGAAGTAATTTTTGGAAAATGACCTATTATAACAAACAGTACAATAAAAGATGTTAGAAGAAACTTGTTCTTTGTGA
>ERZ778496.2515-NODE-2515-length-10755-cov-7.014673_pt1 | contig 10755 bp, 8 predicted proteins | sample MGYA00433099_ERZ778496 | MGnify/ENA primary metagenome ERZ778496 (study PRJEB29527, sample SAMN07138962) | mouse gut metagenome | material: feces | host: mouse | place: China:Nanjing | collected 2016-01-25 ... | reverse complement strand
TCGGTTGACTTTTATCTCCCAACGCCTTTCTCGGTATGTCCGCTGAATAGTTACAATTACCCCCCCCGAATAGTTAAAATAGGTTAATTGTGGGTTCTGTCGGGTTGTGTGCTTATTGTATTTATGACATAGAGGGTGGCCGGTAGGGCAGAGTAAGAAAAGGGGGGCGCCGGGGATTTTGCGAGGGTCGATGGTAAGGTGGGACCCGCTGTGGGTGCCGATGTAGAGGAGGCTGCCGTCGGCGGGGTTCATGAGCCAGATGTGTTTGCCGGAGCCGCTGATACGGCTGAGGTCGAGATTCATCGGGCGGGAGGTGTGGTTGTAGACCATGAGCCAGTCGGAGCCACGGGTGGCGAGGAGGCGCTGGTAGTGGATGCCGTTGTCGCGGACTATGAGGCTGTCAGGGCGGCGCTCGAAGTAGGGGAAAGCAAGCATGAGGTGTTTGAGGTGTTTCATCTGGCCGCGTCCGGGGTCGGAGAGGGCTTTCCACCAGGGTTTGGCTTCGCCGTCGGCAAAGTAGGCACCGTTGACTCCGGGGCGGACGAACTGCATGATGGCATTGTGGCCGTAGGTATGTCCGCATGATCCGGCGAAGACTGACCAGTAGGCGTAGCGGCGGATGTCGAGGTCGTTCCAGCGCGGTTCGAGATCGGAGTGGAGTCCCTGGGGTATGTCTTCGTAGTTTGGCTCGCCGTCGAGGACGGGGCGCAAGGGCTGGCGGACGGTGGCAGAGTCGACGTACATCCAGACATCTTCTTCAGTGCCGTCGGGGATGGGAAGGGGCACCGTATGTATTGAATGAGGGCACACCGTTGATGACCTGGATCTGGACAACATTGTAGCCGTCGGAAGCGGATCGGCGCAGGTAGTGGGCGGCTTCATCGCGGTCGAGCCTCTGAGGGAGAAGCCAGCCGGTGTCTCCGAGCCAGAAGAATGGGGTGCCGTCGGAGTGGCAGAGGAAGCGGTTGTTGGCAGAGACTTTCAGCTGTCCGTGGACCCACGGACGTTCAGCTGCAGAGGCAGTGATAACGGTGATAACAAGGCAGATGGCGGAGAGCAGGCGGGCGAAATGCGAGCGGGGGAATGTGGTCATGGCATTGGGCGGATTCTGTGGGTGTTGCGGCGTGAATCACCGTGGCCGTCAGGGCGGTCCGGATGCAAAATTAGAGAATAATTTGCGGTTTAACGCCGGGTGATGATGCCATTTGATGCCATTTAGAAAATTTAACAAATCAAGAAGCGAATTCGATTGTATATATAGATAAAATTCTTACCTTTGCGCCCACAAAAAACGAACATACACATAAACACTTCACAACCATGTACTGGACACTCGAATTAGCATCAAAACTTGAAGACGCACCCTGGCCCGCAACCAAAGAGGAGCTGATAGACTACGCCATGCGTTCCGGCGCTCCGCTGGAGGTAATAGAAAACCTTCAGGAGATGGAGGACGAGGGCGACACATATGAATGTATCGAAGACATCTGGCCCGACTACCCCCAGAAAGAAGACTTCTTCTTCAACGAGGAGGAGTACTAAGCCCACGCAAAAGGATTAACCCAAAGAATACCAAAGAGTTGAGCTTCGCACTACGCGACAGCCCAACTCTTTTTTCTTGCATTTTACCCCCTTTTACAGCATAATAAACCGGCGTAAAATTATCGCACCGATAAAAAAGGAATATAAACAATCGGGATAAACTGTCGTATAACTCCTGACTTCGTCAACGCGTACCCCAAAAATCATCCGAGAAGAAAGGTGCGATGCGTTGATGCGTTCGGGATATCGCCTGCTTGCTCTGTGGTAAAGTCATCTTAGTGAGTGTGCCTCTGCGGTATGCCTTTTCAAGCCTGCGGAGTCCTTTCTCGCGGTTATACGCATCCTTGCGGGCGCGGTCGGCGTTATATCCCACCAGCAGACGTTTGCCGTATCCCTTGTCGTATTCCACCATCTGACAGTCGTTTTTCGGCTGACTCAGTATCCATTCCTGACTTCATCACTCAATTTTTTGAGTAATGAAGTCAGGAAAAAGAGCATGCAGAAGTTGCCGCTCCGTATGCAGGCGACCGAGAAGTTCCGGTATATTGGAAAACGATTTCATGTTAATTTGGGCGGTGATATGTTGTGACAACGATTATTAGTCCTTCAAACAGGCAAGAGGAATAACTTTTACGCCATCGGGCCGAGTATATGCCATTGGGCCACCTGTTATTACCAGCAACAGTGCAGGCTCTTCCATTACAATCTGCTTTTCGCGCTCATTCATTTTTCTTACAAGATTTCGGATTTCAAGAAGATGCTCTGCACCTTTGTCTATTTCAGCACCACCGAGCTTAAACTCAATCAGCGCATATCTGCCGTCGTCGAGATGCAGGACTGCGTCTGCTTCAAGATCATACCTGTCATGATAATACGATATAGCTCCAAAGCATGATTGGGAATACGCGCGAAGATCCCTCATTGCCATACACTCGAATATGAAACCATAGGTTTTCAAATCCATTTGCAGCCGTTCTGGTGAAAGTCCTAATGCCGCAACTGCGATGGATGGATCTGTAAAGCCTCTTTTCTTCCCTCTTCTGATTGCTGTGGCAGAACGCACGGCAGGCGACCATGAATCAATGTCCTGAATAACAAACAGTTTCTCCAAAGCCAATACATAACTGTCGAACGTTGGCTCTGTGCAGCTTTCTGTTGTAGCCACAACATCCTTTATCATTTTCTGTTTCTTCGCAAGAGTCGAGATGTTTCTTGCATAGGTGCGTAGAATCTCGCGTGCGAGTTTTTCATTGCGAGCAACGCCGTCGACAGTGGATATATCCGTAGCGCATACACTTTGAACATAATTCTTGGCCACCAACAGCTTTCCTCTTGTTGTTGGAAGAGATAGCGACGCTGGCCAACCGCCCCTGCAGGATGCGAAAATCAATTGCTTTATACTGAGACATGACATCTTGCCGTCAATCTCAAGTTCGGGATTGTCGAACAGTTCCATGAGAGAGATTTCGCCTGTGGATTCATCGGATTCCCAAAGGCTCATAGGAGCCATCCTTATCCTTGCAATCCTGCCGGTTCCGGTGTGTAATATATTTGACTTGTCTACAGAATTCGATCCTGTAAGGATAAACTGCCCAACCTTCTGTCTCTCATCCACAACACTTCTTACGGCATCCCACAACGTCGGAGCATCCTGCCACTCGTCAATAAGTCGTGGAGTGGCACCATCCAAAAGAAGAGAAGGCTTGGTTGCGGCTGTGGCAAGATAGCCGTCACGAGTGTCGGGCAACTGAAGTTTAAGTTCACTATTGGCCTGTTGTTCTGCGGTAGTTGTTTTGCCACACCATTTGGGGCCTTCTATGAGTACAGCTCCAAACGCGTCAAGATGTTCACGCAGTGTAGTATCCGCAATGCGAGGTAAATATGGCATTTCTTTACTGACATTTGTTTCTGCAAAGATAGTGAGAATTTCTTTATTGTCAAAGTGTAATTTTGATTTTTGCGACAAAATACTTTTGGTTTTTGTGGTAATATGTTTATGTTTTTTGCGGTGATTTATTTTTGATTTTTGTGATATGTATCCATTGCCCTACCCATTTGTTTGTCCATTCGATTTCACGCTGTCAGATCGTGAAATATGTTTGTCCATATTACACCACATATTTTATAACTGATTGACATACATAGTATGTATGACTTTTCAACGAGGAGGAGTACTAAGCCTGCACAAAAGGATTAACCAAAAGAATACCAAAGAGTTGAGCTTCGCGTCATGCGACAGCCCAACTCTTTTTTCCCTTTAGTAATTTTATGTTTGAGAATTTTTAAACAACGAACTCTAAATCAGATCCGATATGTCAGGAAATCATCAGGATGTTTCGAAGGCTGTGATGCATCTTGTGGGGAGGTGTGTCAGGACAAATGGAGATCTATGTGATATTCTTACTGTCCGCTAAACCATGTAGCGGGATAACCGGAAAGGGTGGGTATGAAATAAAATCTGCTGCGGCTCCTTGGGGGCCGCAGCAGATTTTTCGTAGCGTAAAGAATGATTGGTGCCGAGGATAATTACTTAACGGCTATCTTCTTTACATTTTTGCCCTGACGGACAATATAAATGCCTGCCGGGAGATCTTCCAGGCGTGTAGTCAGCTTTATACCGTTAATATCAAAGATCTCGATATTATTATTTTGGGGGTCGATAAAGATAGTATCGATCCCTGATTCAACACCATCGATGTAGAAGAAATCTTTCCATTGAGGTGCGGAGGCATACAGGGTTTCACTTCCTATGGGTACATACAGCTTACAGTTCCATTTGATTATATCGTCGAGTGCCTGCTTGCCGCATACAGGAGGTGTGGCTGCATACGAGTAGAATTCTGTCAATCCGGTGCAGTCAGAGAATGCCTCTTCGCCAAAAGATGTGGCTTTATCTCCGACTGAAAAGTATTCCATTCCAACGCAACCGGAGAATGCCCATTCACCAATTGATATCAAAGCCGGCGAATTCTCTACTTTTTTCAGAACCTCACAATTTTCAAACGTATGGTTTTTGATTTCCGGGATATTGTTTCCAAATGTCACCGACTGCAATTTTATGCAGTTATAGAATGCATAGTCGTCTATGATACCGTTGTTATCCAAAGTAATATCTGTGAGATAGTCGTGGTGGTAGAAGGCGTACGCTCCTACGTCAATCACTTTCAGCTGAATTCCCTTATTTGTAACGGTTGGTGGAACTGAGAATACAGCATTAGAGGGTGCATAGAAATAGTCTACGACATTGCAGGTTCTTTCAGACGGGCTGACAGGGACATATACGATTCCCTCAACATCGAACATCGAGCTTAAGAATGGATATAAAATTTGATTTCCGAATTCATACTGGTCGTTAGAGACAAAATTGACAACAGTAATAGTATTAAATGAATAACATCCTTCAGGGGGATTGTTCCCAAGCCAAAAAATCTTTTCGATGCCACTCAAAAAATCGGCAGCACCTGAAATCTGCGTCACGCCTGATCCAACAGTTAACGATTTCAAGGGATTACCCGATAATGTTGCCATATCAAATGACTTGACTGCGTTTGGAATAGTGAAGTCGTAAAGTCTACAGCCCAAAAATGCATTTTTGCCGATGCTTGACAAAGTAGCAGGCATGCGTACATACGTAATGTCTTCGCAATATGAGAAAGCATTATCGGCGATTGTTTTTACCGTACTCGGTACGGTGTATTCGCCCGCTAGTGTTGCAGGGGCAAAGTAGAGGGTAGTTTTCGCCTGGTCAAAAATGACACCGTCCTCTATAGTCGTTTCTTGAGCAGAATACGCAATGGCTCTGCCAGAGCTAAATGGATTGGGAATGTTATCGGGGTACGCCGATTTTTTTAGCCCAGTACAACCACTGAAAGCGTCGTTCCCAATACTCTTAACTGAATTACCTATAATAACGGATGTGAGTCCGGTACAGTTGTAGAAAGCTATTTCATCGATAGTTTGCACTGAATTAGGTATTACAACCGATGTAAGACCGGAACAATTGTAGAAAGCCCTCCCACCTATAGTTAGTACCGAATTCGGTATTACAACCGATGTGAGTCCGGAACAATATGCGAAAGCGCTGTTTCCAATACTCTTAACCGAATTGCCGATAACAACAGAGGTGAGGCCGGTGCAACCATTGAAAGCCCCGATCCCGATATCATCAACTGAATTACCTATAATAACGGAGATGAGACCTATGCATTCGAAGAAAGCACCGTCACCTATAATTTTTACCGAATTCGGTATTTCAACCGATGTGAGTTCGGTGCAATATGAGAAAGCATCATCGGCGATTGTTTTTACCGTACTCGGTACGGTGTATTCGCCCGATAGCGTTACAGGTGCAAAGTAGATGGTAGTTTTCGCGCGGTCAAAAATGACGCCGTCCTCTATAGTCGTTTCTTGAGCAGGATACGCAATAGAGGTGACGTAATTACTAAATGGGTTGGGAATGTTATCGGGATACGCCGATTTTTTTAGCCCCGAACAATTTGCAAAAGCGCTGTACCCGATACTCATAACCGAATTACCGATAACTACGGAGGTAAGTTTGGTGCAGTAGTAGAAAGCGTATTGGTCGATAGATGTTACTGATTCCGGGATGGTGTATTCGCCCGATAGCGTTACAGGTGCAAAGTAGATGGTAGTTTTCGCGCGGTCAAAAATGACACCGTCCTCTATAGTCGTTCCTTGAGCAGAATACGCAAAGGCTATGCCGGTGCTAAAAGGATTGGGAATGTTATCGGGGTACGCCGATTTTTTTAGCCCCGAACAATCTGCGAAAGCTTCGTACCCGATACTCATAACCGAATTACCGATAACAACGGAGGTGAGTCCGGTGCACATGTAGAAAGCACGGTCACCTATAGTTTTTACCGAATTCGGTATTTCAACCGATGTAAGTCCGCGGCAATAATAGAAAGCATAGTCGGCTATTTCAACAAGAGTGTACTCGATACCGTTTTTAACAGGAAAATCGGGCAATTCCAGCGCTCCAACAGGCCCGGAAGTAGAGCCGATAACCGCGCATGTTCTTTTTGACTCGCTTAAGACGAGGTAATTTAGCGTGTGTCCTTTGTGTCTGTAGGTAAACTCGTCTTGATCCGCTGCGTGTACGGACATCACCAAAGACATTAACCCACACAAGAGTAGTAAAAGTCTTTTCATTTTATTAATTTTTTGTTGATAATGTTGATATTGTTCTTGCCTGATGCCGCTGATCATGGATATGGTCAGCAGCAGAGATACTGATATGCCAGTTCTTTCTTTTGTGTATTTCCGGGGCTTACCACTTGTTTCCTTTGGCGCTGTTTTGGCCTCGCTCCATCAGCATATAGGTAACCATTTTGTTGAGTGCGTTGAATTCGGTTTTAAGTTTTTCGGCATTGGGTTTTGTACCCTCGTTGAGCTTCTGAAATTCGGGGAAGCGGCCGCTTTTTATGGCAATGGAAATTGCAGGGGAGTGGTCAATTGAAATGCTTGAAAGGTCGAGGCTGCCATCGGCATTTCTTTGTACCTTAAAGGGCGCTATCGAGCCATTCGCATGGTAGCTATATACTTTGGCGTATGTGTTGTTGCCGTAAACGGTTGGGCGAGCCATGAGAATATTGTTACTGCCAACCCTGAATTCAGCGATGTCGACTACATGGTGGATGCCTTTATCGGTCAATACGATAATGTTTTTTACAGTTCGGGCAATCCATGATCCCTCGTCGGTTTTGCCGATTATTCCTGAAAGCTTTGATGCCGGCCAGTCTTTGCTGTTGCGTGAAGCTACGCGTCCGGCCAAATTCAGCTGTACCGGATAAAACACATCTGCAAGCTCAATCTCCTGCGCTTCTTTTGCGAGTGAGGAAGCCTCCACCTTTTCATTACTGTCGGCCGACAGGGCAACACAACGGCTCTGAAGGAATTCATGAAATGTCCTTACGGCTGTTGCCACATCATTTGCGGGGCCATAGAGCCAACGGCCGGCGGCATATTCCGCGCCGATGTATCCGAGAATCGTTGTGAATATTTTTTCACAAGCGGTGGCGTTGGTACAGCACAATACACCCAATACGTTTAGATTGGATTCGATCGGCGTCATAAAAGTGGATTGATTGTTCCATAGCCGGAATGCCCTTTTCAAACGGCTGACATAAGAATCGGCGCTCTTCGCGGTGGTCAGACCTCTCTTAGAAAGAAGCCATTTTTTGAAATCAGACAGCATTTTACTTTCCATTGATTACACAACCCAATGGCTTCCGGTCGGGCAATGATTAAACGGAAAAAGCGTGAAGCCGATTGTTGCTCGCTTCACTATCTGAGGCCTTCGCATTGCCTATTCTGTCGAAACGAGCAACGCTGACCCCACGCCGTATGTATATAATCGGCATGCTCCGTCGCGGAGTATGAGGATATTACATACCCATGAGCATCATCGCTGCAAGGTCGCCTGACAGAATTTTTGAAAGTTGCGAAGTTTCAGATAGTCAGAAACCAAGCGTCAATAACGCTTTTTACTAATATGTCTTGGCAAGCTTAGTGGCAAGCCGATAACGTTGCCATTGCTCCGGCTATGGGAGGGATGGCAACACATAAACCCACCTCATCCTCCGGAATAAAGGCTCATTCTAAAGCCTCATTGCCGGCAACGGCGTAGGGTTTAATGTGCAAATATCTGATTTACATTACAGAACCGACAAAATAGACTTACGAGTAAAATCCACGAAAAATCGTTTTAGCCAATTATTGTAGAATAAATCCAAAATTTGTAAATGCAAAGTTAAACTCATTTTTTTACTGCTCCAAAAATGAGGCTGTTTTTTTGAGTCTTTTTTCTGAATCAGCGTGTTAAAACGATCTCTGATATGAGAAAGTCCGGAGCCGGCCACGCACAAAGTGCGGAGCCGACACCGGGTCGATTTTTTTGAGGATGATGGCCGGGGGTGAGGGTTTGTTGCCTGACGGGGTGTTTCCGCTCTATCGGGCCACGTTGTTGCGGGGGGTGCCGGCGATGTAGGCGCGGAGGTTGTCGGCGGCGATCTGCATGAGGCGTTCGCGGGCTTCTCTGGTGGCCCAGCCGAGGTGGGGGGTGATGAAGCAGTTGCGGGCTTTGAGCAGAGGATTGTCGGCGGCGGGCGGTTCGGTGGAGAGCACGTCGAGTCCGGCGGCGTGGATGCGGCCTGAGTCAAGGGCTTCGGCAAGAGCGTGTTCATCGATCAGCGGTCCGCGGCCGGTGTTGATGAGTATGGCCGTGGGTTTCATGCCGGCGAGGCGTTTGGCGTCGACCATGTGGCGTGTGCTGTCGGTCAGCGGGCAGTGGAGCGAGACGATGTCGGAGGTGGCGAAGAGCTCGTCGAGGCCGGCTTTGCTGACTCCTGCGGGGAGGCTGTCGGGGCTTTTCGATGTGTAGGCCTTGACCTTCATTCCGAATGCGAGGGCTATGCGGCTGACGGCCTGGCCGATGTTGCCCAGCCCGACTATGCCGAATGTCTTTCCGGCTAGTTCGTGGAGCGGGCTGTCCCAGTAGCAGAAATCGGGGCATTCGCTCCAGCGGCCGCGGCGGTTTTCGGCTGTGTAGTGTTCGGCTCTGACGGTGATGGCGAGCAGGTGGGCGAAGACCATCTGGGCCACGGAGTCGGTGCTGTAGGCGGGTATGTTTGTGACCACGATGCTGAGCTCGCGGGCGGCGGGAATGTCGACCACGTTGTAGCCGGTGGCGAGTACGCCCACATATTTCAGACCGGGGAGCGAGCGGATAGTTTCGGCTGTCAGCACAGTCTTGTTTGTAAGCAGCGCTTCCGATCCGGCGGCGCGGCTGAGGATTTCAGATGGCGCCGTGCGGTCATAGACAGTGAGCTGACCGAGCTGTTCAAGCGGGCTCCACGACATGTCGCCGGGGTTCATGCCGTAGCCGTCGAGGACTGTAATTTTCATTGTTCTTTATTATTATAAAAAGTCTCGTGGATGATGCGCGGGAAGTGCTCTTTTTCGAGCCGGTGGATTTTGCTTTCCACATCGGCAGCCGAGTCCGAGGGGCTGATCTCTACGGGGATCTGTGCTATTATCCGGCCGTCGTCATACTTCTCGCTGACGAAGTGGACGGTGATGCCTGTGCGGCTTTCGCCGGCCTCGACCACGGCTTCATGGACTCTGCGTCCATACATGCCCTTGCCGCCGTAGGCAGGGAGCAGCGACGGATGGATGTTGATGATGCGTCCGGGGTAGCGGGCTATCAGAAACGGGGGCACCATCAGCAGAAAGCCTGCGAGCACAATCAGATCGACCCCGCGGGCTTCCAGCAGCGGCAATATGGTGTCAGGATCTCTGAGACGGTCAGCCGGAAGGACGCAAGTTTCCACGCCGAGACTTTCGGCGCGGCTGATCACTCCAGCCTCGGCCTTGTTGGTGACCACCAGCGCCACCTGGGCCCCGCGGTCGGCCTCGCGGAAATATCTGATTATGTTTTCGGCATTTGATCCGTTGCCTGAGGCGAACACGGCGATCCGGCCCGCCGGATTCGATGATGTTTTCATGGATTCGGAGTTGCGGTTCATGCCTGCAAATATACGAAGCTTTTGCAATAGCTCCAAGCGTGAAATGCAGCCTGATCTCCCCGGCTGTGAACTTTTTCGGATGGCTGGGTGTTAAAAAATAAATAGCATTTATATCTTATATTTGAGTACATGACAAAAATTTGAAAATATCGAATTTCGGCTTGTAGAGAGGTCTGAGCAGTACGTTTGCAATTTCTTCCAGGCCATACTTTACCAGCGATTTGGCTCTCTTGCCGTGTTTCAATATTCTGATAGCTTTAACATTCATATCCTTATGTTCACCAACGAGATACGCCTATACCAATGCCATGCAGACCATCGCGACAAGCCTTGCGATGCGGTCGATGTCGTGCAGGTGTGTGTCCTCGGTGTTGAATCCGGAGGACTTCATGGTGCGAAAGCATGTCTCAATCTGCCAACGCTGTCTGTAAGTCGCTACGGCATCTTCAAGGCGGTTGTAGCAGATCAGGATTTGCAGTTCAGGCACACTATCGGAGTTTTTCAACAATGCTCCGGCGATGTATACATATTCGCCTTTGAGGAGAAACAGTTTGTCGTAGACACGTTCCTGTCCGAGCTTGAGGCCGTGAAACAGATGCCATGCTTTGACAGCCTCGGAGGATTTGGGATTGCGCAGCCAGAAATTCTGCTTGATTCGCAGGTAGTA
>ERZ778496.2511-NODE-2511-length-10762-cov-36.264687_pt1 | contig 10762 bp, 11 predicted proteins | sample MGYA00433099_ERZ778496 | MGnify/ENA primary metagenome ERZ778496 (study PRJEB29527, sample SAMN07138962) | mouse gut metagenome | material: feces | host: mouse | place: China:Nanjing | collected 2016-01-25 ... | reverse complement strand
CATTGTAAATGATGAGATTTAGCGGTATACTGTAAATGGCTCATTTGGACTACCTCCTGTTTAGTTGTCACTTACAGTATAGTCCATTTGGGCTTTTTTCGTATCTGAAATTTAACTAGCACCACAGGTTATACTTACCTTGCTTTAAGTACCTTTTGGAAATTTTAAGCTAAATCGAACTAAATCAGTATACGTAAAGCGCATGCTAGCTTAGCACATAAGTAATGTACTTTTGAGCCATTTAGACGTAAAATGTAGGTATAAAAAAGAACGAGGTAAAAATAATGACAGAAACAATTACTTTAAATGATGGCAATCGTATTCCAGCAGTTGGGTTTGGTGTTTCCAAATTCCTGCAGACGGTTCAACCTATACAGCTGTTAAGGAAGCTTTAGAAGTAGGCTATCGTCATATCGACACAGCGCAAGCCTATTTCAATGAAAAAGAAGTCGGACAAGCAATCAAGAATTCTGGTATTCCACGTGAAGAAATTTTTGTTACCAGCAAACTGTGGATCCAAGATTATGCTTACGAAACTGCTAAAGCAATCATCGATGCGACTCTTGAAAAAATGGGACTTGATTACCTTGATCTTTACCTCCTTCACCAACCTTATGGCAAAGTCGAAGAGGCTTGGAAAACTTTAGAAGAAGCTAAAGAAGCTGGTAAAATCAAATCAATCGGTGTGTCAAACTTCACGCCAAACTTTTGGAATCAATTTGTTCCACATTTCAATACGATTCCAGCTGTTAACCAAGTAGAATTCAACCCATATTTCCAACAAAAAGCTCTACGTGACTTGCTTGCAAAAGATGATGTTAAAATCGAAGCTTGGGCGCCACTCGGACAAGGAAATAAAGACTTATTTGCCGAACCAATCATCACAGTCTTGGCTAACAAATATGGCAAAGATGCTGGGCAAATTATTTTGCGATTTGAAGTGCAAGAAGGTATCATTGTCTTGCCAAAATCAACCAAGAAAGTTCGCATGGCATCAAACAAAGACCTCTTTGATTTTGAATTGACCGCTGAAGAAATGGCAGAGCTTCGTGTCCTTGACAAAGGAAAAGGCGCTCATGACCCAGACGCATCAGGTGTTGGAGACTAGCTACTCTCTAACTATGATGTTCATGCTAATGATTAATCTTAAAGATTATTGAGGAAATATAGATGAAAAATGTTTTAATTTTGGGTGCCAATGGACAAATTGCACGGATTGAAGCGAAGCGTCTTTTGAGCGAACAAGATGATGTTCAATTGACACTTTATTTACGAAAAAGTCATCGTGTTGATGACTTAGTGGCTATTAATCCTACACGTGTAAGGACAGTAGATGCTGATATTCATGACTAAGAAATGTTGGACAAGGCTGTTCAAGGACAGGATATTGTTTTTATTTCAAATGTTGACTATGACCCTGATAACGAACTGACTCAAGATGTTATTGCAGCAATGATTAAAAATGATGTTAAACGTGTTATAGCTTCAAATGTTTTAGGAATTTACGGAGAAGTTCCTGGAGAATATGGTCGTTGGAATACAGAAATGCTTACGCAAGCGGGGCTCAATCGTGCTCGACGTTCTGACGAATTGTTAGAAAAATCAGGCTTAGATTACACAACTTTGCGCTTGCCTTGGTTAAATGACCGTGATGAGGTAAAATACAGTATCACGCACAAAGGAGAATCATATGTCGGTGTTTCGGGATCACGTCAAAGTATGGCAGACGTTGTCGTCAAAATGATTGCTGACCCAACTTACCTCAATAGAGAAAGTCTAGGTCTTGCCGACCCCGATACTCAAGGATTGACACGTCCTGTTTATTAAGATAAATAGAGAAGGAGAAAAAATGAAAGTCGCGACATTTATTGAACCAGGGAAAATGACAGTTACTGAAGCACCTGTGCCAGAAATTCAAAAAGACACAGATGTCATTATTAAAATCGTTCGTGCGTGTGTTTGTGGTTCCGACCTTTGGTGGTTTAGAGGCATTTCTAAACGCGAATCAAATTCTTATACTGGACATGAAGCTATCGGCATTGTTGAAACAGTAGGAAATGCGGTGACCTCAGTTAAAGCTGGCGATTTTGTCATTGTTCCATTTACACATGGTTGTGGTAAATGCGCTGCTTGCCGTGCTGGTTTTGATGGCAATTGTACCAATATGGAACCAGGTGGTAACGCTGGCTATCAAGGTGAATATCTCCGCTTTACAAATGCTGATTGGGCACTTATTAAAATTCCTGGACAACCGTCTGATTATTCAGATGACGTATTGAATTCTCTCTTGACTTTGGCTGATGTGATGGCAACTGGTTATCATGCTGCTAAAACAGCAGAGGTCAAAGCTGGCGATACTGTTGTTGTCATGGGAGATGGTGCCGTTGGTTTGTGTGGCGTTATTGGCGCTAAATTATTGGGGGCAACACGCATTATTGCCATGAGTCGTCATGCTGACCGACAAGCTCTAGCAAAAGAATTCGGCGCAACTGATATTGTAGCTGAACGTGGTGACGAAGCCGTTGAAAAAGTTATGGTATTGACAAATGGTGCTGGTGCCGACGCTGTTTTAGAATGTGTTGGAACTGTGCAATCAGTTGAAACAGCTGTCAATGTCTGCCGTCCAGGTGCTGTGATTGGTCGTGTAGATGTTCCTCAAAAAGCAGAAATGAACACCAATGCACTCTTCTGGAAAAATATTGGTTTACGAGGTGGTGTTGCCTCAGTAACTGCCTATGACAAAGAACTGCTTCTTGATGTTGTCCTAACTGGAAAAATTAATCCAGGTAAAGTCTTTACCAAACGCTTCAATCTCGATGACATTCAAGCAGCCTATGAAGCTATGGATAAACGCGAAGCGATTAAGTCTTTAGTCATTGTATCTGAATAAAACACAAAGCCAGTTTTTAACAGCTGGTTTTTCATTTGAATTTAGCATATATATGTGTGTACTAGCTTACTTTAAAAGTAATTTTCAAGTGAAGTAGTATACTAATTATCCTAAAATGAAGGAAATTATGATCTCTAAATATTTGAAAATAAAGTTGCCGTTGTAACGGGCGGCAGTTCAGGAATTGGTCGTGCTATTGCTGAACGTTATGCCAACGAAGGAGCAAAAGTTATTATTGCAGGACGCCGAGAAAATATTTTAAAAAAAAATTGGCATATACCAATAAAGATATTTCTTATGTTGTGGCTGACATTACAAACTCTGATGATATCACTAAAATTGCAAAAACTATTGAAACTGATTTTGCTGGTCAGTTAGATATCTTGGTAAATAATGTAGGTTGGGCTCCTGTAACGCCACTAAAAGAATTGACATTAGCGGATTATGACCGTGCTTTTGCCCTAGATGTTCGAGCTCTTTTGGATATGACTATTCAAACTTTACCATTTATTCTCAAAGCTAAGGGAACGATTATTAATTTATCAACTGTTGGAGCGCAACACCGTGGTCCGAATATGTCGATGTATCTTGGTGCCAAGGCTGCTGTTGAAAACTTTACACGTGTTTGGGCAATGGAATTGGCTGCTGACAGCGTGCGTGTTAATGCTATTGTCCCTGGAACTATTGCAACTGATATCTGGAATCAAACTGATTTGTCAGAAGAAGATGCTAAGGCGCATATGGATAATATTATTAGTATGATTCCCTTGTGTTATGTTGGAGCGAGTGAGGATATTGCGAATGCTGCCGCTTATCTCGCTTCTGAACAAGCACGATACGTTACTGGTGCTATTCTAGCAGTTGATGGTGGTATGGGAGCAAGCTAATGGTATGCAAATGGCGTATGCTTGGTAAGATCCAAAAGTAATTTTCAAAGTTTAATGAAGAGGTTATACTATAACCAATATTAGTAAAGCAAGTTTTGCTTACGGCTAAGTCAGTTGACTGACTTAAATACAAGAAATGAGGAAAACATCATGACGATTCAAAATGTAACATTTAAAAATAAAGCTTTAGACCTTCGTTTGGCTGGGCAACTTTATTTGCCAGCAGAGTTTGATGGGACTAAAAATTATGTGGCTATTGTTGTCACAGGACCAATGCTTTCAATTAAAGAAAGTCATATTGCTATGGCTTTTCTTATTGAACAGGAGAAACATGGCTCAAAAAGTTCAAAAATTTGGTATGGTATTACCAATTGTATTGCTTAGTTATTTTATGATTTTATTGGATAATTCGATTATTTTTACCAGTACTGTCCACATTAGCCAAGATTTACAGATGTCTGCTACTTTATTGTCTTGGGTTAGCAATGGTTACGCGTTAACATTTGGTGGTTTTTTACTATTTTTCGGACGAATGGGAGATATTTACGGACGTAAACGCATTTTTCAAATAGGACTTGTTATTTTTACCGTTGCTTCCTTTTTATTTGGTATTTCAACAAGTTCTACCATGATTATTGTGATGCGAGCGTTTCAAGGAATTGGGTCTGCCATTTTAGCACCGACGACCTTGGCACTTTTAATGGATGCCTATAGGGGGCAGCAACGAGCAACAGCTATTGCCTACTATGGTGTCACAGCAGGGCTTGGGGCTAGTTTTGGTTTGCTGATTGGTGGTCTAATTACGAGTTACAGTAGTTGGTGTTATGGCTTTTTGATTAATGTTCCTGTGGGCATTATCATGTTTTGCTTGACGCAACGATTTATCTCACAATCTTTAAGAGATAAGGATTTAGTTTTGGATTGGTGGGGTGCTATTTTATCAGTAATAACCTTTAGTAGTCTTGTTTACAGTATTAATGGTAATGTTTTACGTTGGTTGTCAGGAGTGATTTGTGTTTTTGCTTTTGTGACTTTTCTTTGGATTGAAAGTCACCATTCAAAACCGTTGATGCCCCTTAGCCTTTTTAGAAATGGAATGCGTTCAAGTGCGTATATTGCTCGTTTTTTCTTTATGAGTGCTAGTATGTCTTATTTCTTCTTGATGCCTCAAGCACTTCAGCGTTATTTTTGGTATTCACCACTGCAAGCTGCTTTTGCTTTTATTCCAATGACATTGACACAATTTATCTTTTCACTTTTTGTTAATCGCCTGACTCAACGTTTTTCAAATGTTTTTGTTCTTGTTTTGGGAACGGTTATGAATTTGACGGGATATATCATTGGGGTTAGTTTGGGCTTACATCATGGCTACTTTTTAGGTGTCGCTATTCCGATGGTTTTCATTGGGGTTGGGCAAGGACTTGTTCTTGGGCCGATGACTGTCGAAGGGGTATCCGATACTAAGGCTGATGAAGCAGGAGCTGCGTCTGGTGTTGTTAATACCGTTCACCAAATCGGTGGAGCCGTAGGATTGTCATTGGTGTCTTTATTGACATCATCACTAAGCAATCCTGAAAAAATGATTGTTCATAGCCAGCAAATCATGTTAATTTACGTTATTATCATGCTACTAGCTTCCCTAAACATTTACCGTTTAAAAAGTAAATAGAGATCAGAAATCATATTACTATGGATTTTTCCTTTATTACAGGGCTTTTATTACCACCTCATTTTGAAAAAAATATTATAAAAATGTTATAATATTATAATAACAAAGGAGTTTAATTAAGAAAGGAATAAATCATGTTCAGTATCAAAAAGTATTTCGTGGCAGTTGCCCTGCTTATCGCTTCGATGATAGGCGCGGTGCAAGTGCAGGCTGCTGGACAATCTGTTCAAGATGTTATTGATGAAACTTATGTGCAACCGCAATATGTTTTAGGCTATTCTTTATCAGATGAGCAACGTTCGCAAACCTTGGCTTTGTTGAATTACAATGAGTCAAAAGACACCAACATCAAAACCATTTCAACAAGCGCCTATGCCAAAATTATGAATGTCGCGGATGACTCAAGCTTGCAGTTGTATTCTTCGGTTAAAATCCAAAAACTAGGCGCTTCTGAAGTCCTTACGGTCAACATTGTCACACCTGAAAACATCACAAAAGTGACCAAGGATATGTACCGTAATGCTGCGGTAACCTTAGGCATTGAGCACGCTTCTATCGAAGTGGCGTCACCTATCGCGGTAACTGGTGAATCTGCCTTAGCAGGTATTTATTACTCACTCGAAGAAAATGGGGCAACGATTTCAGACGAAAGCAAAGAACTTGCCCAAGAAGAATTGGACACCTTAGCCACTATCAATTCTGAAAACGAAGGAAACAGTGGTTACAGTGCCGACCAGCTAAATGTGGCACTTGCTGATATCAAATCAGCCGTAGCAGACGCAGGCGAAGGGGCTTCTAAAGAAGATATTCAAAAAATTGTCGATGAAACCCTTAGCAACTACAAGCTGCAAAATGTGCTTTCAAATAACCAAGTCAACCTCATCGTGAATTACGCGGTTAATTTATCAAAATCAGATGTGGTTAATAGCAAGAGCTTCCGTTCAACCCTAGCTTCACTTAAAAATAGTATTGTCGAACAATCAAAATCAACCTTTAAAGGTATGAATTTGAACTTTAATGCGGCAGATACGTTACAATCAAGCCAAAACTTTTTAGTGAGAATGTGGAATGCTATCGTGAACTTCTTTAAACAGTTATTTAGCAATTTTGGTGCTTAATGAATAACCCTTGCAGGTGTCTGCGAGGGATTTTGTATGCAAAAAAAGAGAGAAAGTTCCTCTCTTTTGTCTTATTTGACGAAGTTGTTGATTTCAGCTTCGATGTTAGCAATTTTAGCTTCTGCATCAGCCAAGTCAGTTCCAACTGTCGCGATGTAGAATTTGATTTTTGGTTCTGTACCTGAAGGGCGAACTGCAATCCAAGAATCATCAGCAAGAGTGTATTTCAACACGTTGCTTGGTGGCGTTGTCAAAGCTGTCACGCTACCGTCAGCAGTAGTAGCTGTTTGCGCCAAGAAATCTTCTGTTTTGGCAATAGCTGTTTCGTTGAATGCCACTGGAGCGTTGTTGCGGAATTTATCCATGATTTTCTTGATTTCGGCAGCACCGTCAACACCGCTAAGGGTAACAGAAATAGTTTTTTCAGCGAAGTAGCCGTATTCTTTGTAGATTTCTTCGATACCATCAGCAAGTGTCAAACCACGTGAACGGTAGTAAGCGGCAATTTCAGCCACGATAAGAACGGCTTGGATAGCATCTTTATCACGTACAAATGGTTTGATAAGATAACCAAAGCTTTCTTCAAAACCAAACATGTAAGTGTGGTTGCGTTTTTCTTCAAATTCTTGAATTTTCTCAGCGATGAATTTGAAACCAGTCAAGACGTTAAACATTGTTGCACCGTAGCTTTCAGCGATTTTTGTCACCAATTCAGTTGAAACGATTGATTTAGCTAGGGCTGCATTTTCTGGTAATGTACCAGCTGATTTGTGGGCTTCAAGAATGTATTTAGCGATAATAGCACCGATTTGGTTACCAGAAAGGTTGCGGTAAGAACCGTCTGCTTGACGAATTTCAACACCAAGACGATCAGCGTCAGGGTCAGTGGCAACAAGCACGTCAGCATCGACCTTGCGGCCAAGTTCTTCTGCAAGAGCAAAGGCTTCTTGGTTTTCTGGGTTTGGTGATTTAACGGTAGAAAAATCAGGGTCTGGAACAGCTTGAGCTTCAACGACTTGAACTGAGTCAAAACCAGCTTGAGCAAGGGCACGACGTGCCAACATTTCACCAGTACCGTGAAGTGGTGTGTAGACAATCTTCATGTCTTTACCGTATTCATTAATCAAGTCTTGGTTAATGTTCACGTCTTTAACTTCTTTAAGGTATTCTGCATCAACCGCTTCACCGATAACTTCAATCAAGCCAGAAGCTTTGCTTTCTTCAAGGTCAGCCAAAGCAATGGTGAATGGGTCTTCAATAGTACGGATAAAGTCAGTCAAAGCATCAGCATCAGCTGGTGGCATTTGCCCACCGTCTTCACCATAAACTTTGTAACCGTTAAATGGTGCAGGGTTGTGGCTGGCAGTAATCATGATACCAGCAAATGTGCCTAAATGACGAACGGCAAATGATAATTCAGGGGTTGGACGTAATGATTCAAACACATAGCTTTTAATGCCGTGTTGGGCTAAAACTTGTGCTGATTCAAAGGCAAATTCAGGTGAGAAGTGACGAGAATCGTAAGCAATAGCTACACCGCGTTTTTTAGCCTCGTCGCCTTTTGTTTCAATCAATTTTGCCAATCCTTCAGTTGCTTGGCGAACAACGTAGATGTTGATGCGGTTTGTACCAGCACCGATGTATCCACGCATACCAGCCGTACCAAACTCAAGGTTGGTGTAAAAGGCATCCTCTTTGGTTTTTTCATCCATTTGGAGCAATTCCTGACGAAGATAGTCAGGGAGTTGTTCAAAGTTTAACCATTTTTCATAATTTTGACTATAAGACATAAGTAGAACTCCTTTATTTGTTCGTCTAAACGCTTACATTATATCATGTTGTTAGGGAATTATCTAGTGCAAATTGAAGAATCCTTTATAAAATCCCTAAAAATAGCCTGTAAATTTTCAAAAAATGGGAGCCAATTTGCTTAAAGGAGAACTTTCTTTTTGCTTAAAAAAATAGTATAATAGAAGCACTATAATTTTTAGAAAATTTCGAGAATAGCTATTACAACTATTTTCACAGGAAGAGGTATTGAAATGGGCTATACAGTCGCTGTCGTTGGTGCCACAGGTGCCGTTGGAACTCGCATGATTCAACAATTGGAACAATCAACACTCCCGATTGACAAGGTGCGTCTTTTGTCATCTTCTCGTTCTGCTGGTAAGGTTTTGCAGTACAAGGGGCAGGATGTGACGGTTGAATTGACCACTGAAGAGTCATTTGAAGGCGTTGATATTGCTCTTTTCTCAGCAGGTGGTTCAGTGTCAGCTAAATTTGCTCCTTATGCGGTAAAAGCTGGAGCAGTGGTCGTTGATAACACGTCTTATTTCCGTCAGAATCCAGATGTGCCTTTGGTTGTTCCTGAAGTTAATGCGCACGCGCTAGATGACCACAACGGAATCATTGCCTGCCCAAACTGTTCAACCATTCAAATGATGGTTGCTTTGGAACCTATTCGCCAAAAATGGGGCTTGAGCCGTGTTATTGTATCAACTTACCAAGCTGTTTCAGGTGCGGGCCAATCGGCTATTAATGAAACCCTTCGTGAAATCAAGGAAGTGGTGAACGACGGTGTTGAACCAAAAGACCTCCGCGCTGACATTTTGCCATGCGGTGGGGACAAAAAACACTTCCCAATTGCCTTTAATGCCTTGGCACAAATCGATGTGTTCACAGACAACGATTACACTTATGAAGAAATGAAAATGACCAAGGAAACTAAGAAAATCATGGAAGAGCCAGAACTTCCTGTTTCTGCGACTTGTGTGCGTGTGCCTGTGCTTTATTCACATTCAGAATCTGTTTACATTGAAACCAAAGAAGTGGCACCGATTGATGAGGTGAAAGCGGCTATCGCAGCCTTCCCAGGTGCTGTGCTTGAAGATGATGTGGCTAACCAAGTTTATCCACAAGCGGCTAATGCAGTTGGTAAACGTGAAACCTTCGTTGGTCGTATTCGCAAGGACTTGGATGTTGCCAATGGTATTCATATGTGGGTGGTTTCAGATAACCTCCTCAAAGGTGCTGCTTGGAACTCAGTTCAAATTGCAGAAACCCTTCACGAACGTGGTCTTGTCCGCCCAACAAAAGAATTAAAATTTGAACTAAAATAAGCCAAGCAAACACAAACAGGAACATTAGAGGACAAAAAGGATAGGAGATAAGGATGGCTATTGAAGATTTAAAAGACGTTAAAATCATTACGGCGATGATCACCCCTTTCAATGCAGACGGTTCTATTAACTTTGGGGCATTGCCAAAATTGGTGGAGCATTTGCTGGCTCACCACACAGATGCACTTTTACTAGCAGGAACAACAGCAGAAAGTCCAACATTGACCCACGATGAAGAGTTGGAGTTGTTTGCAGCAGTTCAAAAAATCGTCAACGGTCGTGTGCCACTGATTGCTGGTATCGGAACAAACGACACGCGCGACTCCATTGAATTTGCTCGTGAAGTAGCGGTCTTTGGAGGCTTTGCGGCTGGTTTAGCCATCGTTCCTTATTACAATAAGCCATCGCAAGAAGGCATGTATCAGCACTTTAAAGCCATTGCTGATGCCAGCGATTTGCCAATCATTATCTACAATATCCCAGGTCGTGTAGTGGTTGAAATGACTCCTGAAACCATGCTGCGTTTGGCTGAACACCCTAACATTATTGGGGTTAAAGAATGTACCAGCCTAGCCAATATGGCTTACTTGATTGAACACAAACCTAAGAATTTCTTGGTTTACACAGGTGAAGACGGTGATGCTTTCCATGCCATGAATCTTGGGGCAGACGGTGTGATTTCGGTTGCTTCTCACGTTAATGGTGATGAGATGCACGACATGCTGACAGCTATCGAAAACAGTGACATTAAAAAAGCGGCTGCCATCCAACGCCAATTCATTCCGAAAGTGAATGCCTTGTTCTCTTACCCAAGTCCTGCGCCTGTTAAGGCTGTGCTTAATTACCTTGGCTTTGAAACAGGTCCGCTACGCTTGCCATTGGTTCCATGTCCACCAGAAGATGCCAAACGTATCATTGACGTTGTTATTGACGGTGATATTGAAGCCACTAAAGAAACCGTCACAGGTGTTTTGCGACCAGATTATTAATCAAAACAAAAGTAGCAAAGTTTTTGAACTGCACTCCAAAAATTAGACATAAAATCTAACGATCGGGGTGCTTTTTGTATGAAATTAACT
>ERZ778496.2494-NODE-2494-length-10817-cov-3.609552_pt1 | contig 10817 bp, 11 predicted proteins | sample MGYA00433099_ERZ778496 | MGnify/ENA primary metagenome ERZ778496 (study PRJEB29527, sample SAMN07138962) | mouse gut metagenome | material: feces | host: mouse | place: China:Nanjing | collected 2016-01-25 ... | reverse complement strand
AAGATTTTTTAAGCTAGGACGATAATGACTGAAACTATTGAACAGACAAAACTTGATGATAATGAACTACAGCTTTTGGAAGCAATGAGTGTTGATGATAGCGAACTTCCCGTTTATAAAGCATATTCAGGAGCGGAACTTGCCGATAATAATGTTGTACCGGCTAAAATGTATGATATTGTTGAAGCAATCAAGACTGTGTTTGATCCGGAAATTCCGATTAATGTATATGACTTAGGGTTGATTTATAAAATCAATCAGGCCGATAATGGCAATATTCATATAGATATGTCTTTAACTGCTCCCGGATGTCCGGTAGCCGGCATATTGCCCCAGCAGGTTGCCGACGCCGTTGCCGGTGTATCGGGGGTTGGCGCAGTTGAGGTTGAGATTGTCTGGGAACCGGCGTGGTCACTTGACCGTTTGAGTGATGAAGCCAGAATGATGTTAGAAATGTTATAATGTGGAAACAAAGGAGAATTTATGATGAGTATTGAAAGCCTGATTGAAGATTTTTCTTTTTTAGATTCGTGGGAAGACCGTTATAAATATCTTATTGAGCTTGGAAATAAAAATCCCAGATTTAGCGATGAACAGAAATCCGAACAATGGAAAGTTCAGGGCTGCCAATCGCAGGTTTGGATTATTCCGCATTTTGACGATTCCGGAATATGGTTTGAGGGTGACAGCGATGCTATTATTGTACGCGGCATTATTGCTGTTGTTTTGGAAATTTTTAAAGATAAGACTGCACAAGAAATTTTAGATATTGATGTTGAAAAAATTTTTGATAAAATGGGATTACAGGAACATATTACCCCAAATCGGCGAAGCGGAATGCTCTCGATGGTGGATAAGATAAAATATTATGCGAAACAAGCGTTAAGGAAATAGGATGAACATTCACGAATATCAAGCAAAAAAAATTTTTAAGCAATTTGGTATTCGTGTGCCCAACGGACTGATCGCATATACTCCGAATGAGGCAAAAGATTCGGCACGGCAAATATCTGAAACAGGCCCGTGGGTTGTTAAAGCGCAAATTCAGGCCGGTTCGAGGCATATTGGTAAGTTTTCGGACAAACGAGCCGGCAGAAAAGGAGGTATTCGCCTGTCAAAAAGCCTTGATGAGGTTTATGAAAATGCAGATGAAATGCTTGAGAACCTGCTGGTAACAAACCATACCGGCGCAAAAGGACGACTTGTCAGCAGGGTTTATGTGGAAGAGTACATCAAAACTATACAGAAGGTTTATTTAGGTTTGGTGGTAGACTGGGTATCTGCCTCTGTTATGCTTTTAATCACCCCCATTACGGAAAATAACGAAGATGATATTGTCAAGCTTGCAATTAAGTGTCCTGAAAGTATTTTGAAAATTAACTTAGGCACACAAAAAGAAATAACTGCAGCACAAGTGAAAGAGATATCGGAATTTTTGCAGATTTCTGCTGAAACAAAAGAACTTAAATCATTTTTAAATAAAATGCTGAAAATCTTTTATCATTATGATGCTACGATGCTTGAAATTAACCCTATCGGCATCAGCAAAGACGGTATAATTTGGGCTTTGGATGCCAAGATTACTTTTGATGCTAACGCTCTTTACCGGCACACAGATATTATTAAACTGGCCGACGAGGCAGAAATTGATGAGCGTGAACAAACGGCTTCAAAATATGGATTTCAATATAAAGAATTGGAAAGCGGCATCGGAATTATTGTTAACGGTGACGGATTGGCATTAAATATTATCAGCGAAGCAAAAAAGCAAGGAATGAATACGGCGTGTTTCTTAAACCTAAAAGGCGGTGTGGACAGAGATAAAATTGCGGCAAGTATTAAGCTGATGATGACGAATCCGAAGGTTGATGGTATTTTTATCAATATTCTCGGTGGTTTTTTGCGGTGTAATTTAATTGCCGACGGTATTATATCAGTTGCTAATGATTTAGGGCTGAATATCCCGCTGGTTACACGATTTGAGGGAACAAATAAAAAAGAAGCAACAGATATATTACAAAATTCTGGTTTATCCCTATTACTTGCAGAAGATACCTTCACGGGCTTAAAAATGCTCAAGGATGCAATTGAGGAGGACTTATAATGGCAGTTTTAGTTAATAAAAAAACTAAAATAATGGTACAGGGCATTACCGGTACGCAAGCCTCTTTCCATATTCAGCGCGCTATCAACTACGGTACACGGATTGTTGCAGGTGTTGTGCCTAATAAAACCGAAGATATGCATTTGGGCGTCCCCGTTTTCAGTACCGTTCGCGAAGCTAAAGAAAAAACCGGAGCAGAAGCTTCTATTGTCTTTGTGCCGGCAAAGTTTGCAAAATCTGCTATTTTGGAGGCAATCAGAGCGGATTTAAAGCTGGTTGTCGTTATTACATCCGGCATACCGGTCAATGATATGATTGAGATTCGGCAAGAACTCGAAAAATCGCAGACAATTCTCATCGGCCCCAACACTCCAGGGGTGATTACACCTCAAGAAGCTTATATGGGAATTTTCCCTGATAATATTCACCAAACAGGTGATATCGGTATTATTTCCCGCTCATCGACCTTAACTTACGAAGTTATTTTAGAAATTAACAAAACCGGACTTGGTGAATCAACAGTTATCGGGCTTGGTGACGATTTTATTATCGGAACCGGATTTTTCAGAATTATCAAAGAATTTAATGAAGATAAAAAGACCAAAGCTATCGTTCTTATCGGTGGGATTGGCGGTAACTATGAAATTGAGGCCGCGCGCCTTTATCAAACACTAAAAAAGAAAAAGCCTGTTATTGTATTATTAACAGAAGATATTATGCCCCTGTCTGGCGATAACGGGCTTGCACCTGAAATTCTCTGCCACGGCATTACAACGGCAGCAGAAAAAAAGAAACAATTGGAAGCTGCCGGAATGATTGTGGCTGATAGTATTTTTGACCTTAAAAACGAACTTTTGAAACTATGATAAAATGGCTCAAAACTTTTATTGATATTATTTTGCCACCGCGTTGTTTGTTATGCGGAAAAGTTATCCATTCTGACAACACATTGTGTGGTGAATGCTTTTCGAAAATCAACTTTATCAGCAAGCCTTATTGCAAACATTGCGGCTTACCGCTGATTGATAATACGCAAAACGAACTAGGCTGTATGTCTTGCTTATCTGACAAAAATCACTTCAGGCTTTGCCGCTCCGCTATTAAATATGATAACTTTTCAAAAAAAATAATTTTAGATTTTAAGTTTTCCGACCGGCTGGAAAATAAAAAGTTGCTATCCCGCTGGCTGTTCATCGCGGGAGAAGATATCTTCAAACAAGGAATTGACGTTATTATTCCAGTTCCACTGCATTATGCACGGTTATTCAAACGCAAATATAACCAATCTGCGGTTTTGGCGGAAGGACTTTCAAAACTTTGTAATATTCCTGCGGACTTCTCATCTTTAAAAAAGATTAAACATACTACTCCGCAAATTCTGTGTAGCGGAAAGCAACGAACACAAAATGTAAAAAATGCTTTTCAAGTTGTTGCACCGGAACACCTTAAAGGAAAGCGTATTGTTTTGATTGATGATGTCTATACAACCGGTTCCACTTTGAATGAATGTGCAAAAGCCTTGAAAAAAGCCGGTGCAAAATCTGTTGATGCATTAACAATCGCAAGAGTTTGTTCATAAAAAAAGCTCTTATAAAAGAGCTTTTGCTTTTATTTATGCAATGATAACAATTTTGAGTATTTTTGCAAAATACATTCGTCAACGCCGGCTAATTCGCTTGCTTCATTTTGATTAAACTTATATTCATTTGCCAGCATATCGGAAGTCAACTCGAAAACTTCACCGGTGTAATCCCGTACATAGTTTTTCTTTGCTTTTGTTTCGACTATACTTTGGCGAACCATATCTGTTACATCATTAAATTTATCTGATTGTACCATTTTTTATCCTTTAGTTTTTATCAATACTTGTTGACAGCCATTTGCCCGATGTTTCTTCATATTTAGCATTTGCATCATATAAATCAACATTTAAATTCAAGTCTTTAGCAGTAAGTTTGCCCATAGTCAAAAGAAGGCTTAAACCGGAAACATAGTAATCGTGGCGAGTAGTTACTTCTTCCACTTCAGAATTGAGCAGATACTGATATTGATTTAGTACATCAAGCACTGTTCTGTTACCTAATGCCTCTTCTTCGCGTACGCCGTTTAATGCTACCTGATAAGCCTTAATCTGTGCTTTTACAGATTTTATCTTTGCTTTGTTTGCGCTTAAATATTCCCAATAGCTTGTAATATCAGAATGCAGCATATCCTGCGTATTTTGCAATTCTTCCTGTGCCTGCCAGCGATAATGTTTGCTCTGCCTGATTTTAGCACGGCTTGAACCGGCGTTATAAATCGGCATACTAAAATTTACACCTAGCTCAACAGCATCATTGGTCGGATTTTTATCATATGCCCAATTTTGGCTTTTAATGCGTCCGGCCTGCGCGTAGGCATTGACAGACGGAAGCAAATCACCTTCATTGGTTTTAACATCATATTTTTTTGCCTTCAAATTATGACGAGCCGCCTGCAGGGAATAACTGTGCATTTCTGCATACTCGGTTGCATCTTTTAAACTCGCGGGAAACAGTTTTTCGATTTCCTTCGGATCAATAATATTTTTCGGCTCATCACCGATAACCTGCTTATATGCAGCCTTTGATGCTTCTAGATTGCCCTCGGCAGAAATACGCTGCGACTGAGCTGAAGCATAACTTGCTTCCGCCTGCGAAACGTCTGTTGTTGTGACTTCACCAACATTAAAACGCTCTTTTGTTTCCTCCAGTTCTTTTTTCAGCAGTTTTTCATTATTCTTTTGTAGTTTTACGATTGCTTCGTCACGTAATACGTCAAGATATGCAACGGCAGCCTCAAGCAGAACATTTTGTTCGGCCGCCATTAAAGCGGCAAAAGACGCTTTGCGGTAACTTTTTGCCGAACTCACTGAGTTGAGGGTTTTAAAACCACTAAACACCGGTTGACTAATGGTTGCCGTTAAAGAACGATTATATCCGTCAATCGGTTTTATCGGTGCATTTGTATTGATTTTGGAATCTGTATATCCGCCTTCAACACTTAAAGTCGGGCGAAAGCCGGATTTTGCAAGAGCAACATTTTCATCCACAGCCTGCGCACTGGCTCGTGCTGCTTTTAGCGCGGGATTGTAGTCATATGCTTTGGCCAATGCTGTCTTTAATGTGTCCGCATTTGCGGTTATGGCGGTTGAAACACTCATCATCAACGCCAGAATAACTTGTTTTTTCATTCTCTCTGTTCCTTAATATTTAATAGTCCTTTTGGCTCTTTTTAGCATATAATTGTTAAAAAAATGCCAATCCTTGTTTTTATTTTCTAAAATAATCTTATATTATTAACTAAAATTCAAACTATTTCACTATAGTTTTGTGAATAGTAAAGTATGTTTAATTTTGGGAGATTGTGTTTTGAAAAAAGCAAAATTAGAAATCAGCGATGAAATGAAAAAAGCCCGATTGAAGCTTTCAATTGAGCATTATATTAAATATTTCATCGGCAAACGAGCCTGTGAATTAACGAAGGAAGAAGCATTATATGCCATTTCTCTGGCTGTCAGGGAATTTGCGATGGATGAAATGTATAGCACTATCGCCCGTTATAATGAAAAATCTGCCAAACGCATTTATTATCTTTCGATTGAATATCTTATCGGGCGTTCATTAGAAAACAATTTGCATAATCTCGGGTTATATGACTTATTAAAAGACATTAAGCTTGATGACTTTCCGGATTTTTCAATTGAAGAAATTTTTGACACCGAATATGACCCAGCGCTTGGCAACGGCGGCTTAGGACGTTTGGCGGCGTGCTACCTTGATTCTATGGCCTCTTTAGGGTTGCCGGGGTTTGGGTACGGTATTAACTATCAGTTCGGCTTGTTTAAGCAGAAATTTGAAAACGGATGGCAGGTTGAACAGGCTGATGACTGGTTTTCGGACTTTTCGCCGTGGGAATTGGCTCGTCCGGACAGACAAGTTACCATTCCTATGTTTGGCAATGTGGAAACATATAAAGACGCCAGCGGCAAAGACACTTATGTTTGGGCGAATACGCATACGCTTTACGGTGTGCCATACGATTTCCCGATTGTCGGATATGCAGGAAAGTCTGTTAACTATCTGCGTTTATTCTCTGCTAAAACTGATGACGAGTTTGACATCGATATCTTTAACAAAGGCGGATACATTGAGGCAGTTGAAGATAAAATCAAAACCGAATCGATTTCCAAAGTGCTGTACCCGTCTGACGCGATGGAATCGGGAAAGGCTTTGCGTTTGTCACAACAATACTTCTTTGTTTCCTGCGCAATTCAAGATATTTTCAGAAGATTTTTGGAAAAAAGCAATGACTTTGACAAACTGCCTGACCAAGTTTGCATTCAACTGAATGATACGCATCCGGCGCTTGCCATTGTTGAGATGATGCGGTTGTTGGTTGATGTTTACGGACAGGAATGGGAATCGGCTTGGAATATTGTGACCAAAGTCTTTGCTTACACCAACCATACTTTGCTTCCGGAAGCTTTGGAAACGTGGCCGGCAAAATATTTTGCACATATGCTGCCGCGGCACTTGCAGATTATTTATGAAATCAACCGACGCTTTGTTGAATTTGCTAAGACCAAATTTGGCGAAAACAGTGAAAAACTTTCGAAAGTATCCATTGTTTCCGGTGATGGCGATAATCAGATTATCCGTATGGCGAATCTGTCGATTGTCGGTTCATTCTCAGTTAACGGCGTAGCAAAAATTCACTCCGAGTTGATTAAGACTTCATTAGTTCCTGAATTTTATGAACTGTGGCCGGAGAAATTTACCAACATCACAAACGGTATTACGCCTAGACGTTGGTTGTTGCATGCCAATACCAATTTGGCAACGCTTATTTCCGACAAAATCGGCAAAGATTGGATTGCGCACCTTGAAATGTTAAGCAGAATTTCTGATTTTGCCGAAGATGCGGACTTTGTTAATAAATTTATCAAAATCAAGCAAGCCAACAAGGAGCAGTTGCGTCACGAAATCTTTAAACGCACAAATGTTGCTGTGACAACAAACAGTATGTTTGTAGTGCAGGCGAAGCGAATCCACGAGTACAAGCGTCAGCTTATGGCAATTTTACAGGTTATTGGCGAATATTTGGCGATTGTGCGCGATAATGTACGACCGATTTGTCCGAAAACATATATTTTTGCCGGTAAAGCTGCACCTTCTTACACGTTTGCTAAGCTTATTATCAAGCTGATTAACAATGTGGCAAATGTTGTTAACAATGATTCCCGCGTGGGAGATGCGCTTAAAGTCGTCTTTATTCCGGATTATAAAGTTTCTGTTGCAGAAGTTTTGATTCCTGCTGCGGATGTCAGTTTGCAGCTGTCTACCGCCGGTTTTGAAGCTTCAGGCACGGGCAATATGAAATTTGCCTTAAACGGAGCTTTAACGGTCGGCACATATGATGGTGCTAATATCGAAATCCGTGAAGCCGTCGGTGAGGATAACTTCTTCCTCTTCGGATTAAAAGAAAATGAGATTCAAGCAATGCGTCCGGCATATAATCCGCGGAAATATTATGAGGAATCGGAATATATCAAACGGATTTTGAATGCAATTAACTCAAATATGTTTTGCGAAAAAGATACACCGGCATTATTCAAGCCGATTTTTGACGAATTACTTAATCGTGATTTCTTTTTTGTTTTAGCTGATTTGGAAGCTTTCAACAATGCAATGAAAGATGCCGAGCATTCTTATTTGAACAAAAATGAATGGGCTAAAAAAGCTATTTACAATGTTGCCAATGTCGGCTATTTCTCAAGCGACCGTGCTGTTGATGAATACGCAAGAAAGATTTGGCACGTTTGTGATGTAACAGCAGAATCTTGCGAAGAGCAAGAATTGGAAGCTAAATCGGCTTAGTTTTTGATTGCTTTATTAAAAAGCCTGAATATTTATTCAGGCTTTTTTTAATGATAGTCCCATTCATCTTTTTGTCTTTTGCGGCGTAATGCTGTTACCACTTCATAATTTGTAGCGTGCGCCAAAGCATTTTCTGCCGCACGCGCATAGCGGGCAGCCTCTGAATGGGCTTTCGTTATTGCCGCAGTATTGGTTTCCTCTAGTTTCAACAATGATTTGGCTATGCTGCTCCATAATTGGCTTTTTAGTTTGAATTTATCGGTACGGTTATATTTTTCTTTGGGCAAACAATCAATAATCTCCAGCGTCAATTTATACAATTCCATTTTTTCAGGACAGATTTCTATGCATTTCATTTCGTCATCTTTGGTTATTTTTTCATAGAAATGTAAAGCATAGCGTTCATAATCTTTTGTCACAGGTTGTTTGTTTTTTATGTTTTTTTGATAATGTTTTCGGCGGCTAATCACAAATAGGACATCCCGCTTATAATCTGCCAACAGATATGCCTGACGATATTCAGGAAGTTGTCGTTTAGCGATGTTTTCGATTATATCAAGCTTAAAAACGTTTTCCGGATAAATATGCCGGCGATATGTATCTATCCCCTCAAGCAAAATCCGACAATCTTGCTCAGACAGCGAGGACGGGGCTTTGGCATCTACATCAGTTGCCAGATGATAGGCTTGCAACGAATCACAAAAATTCATTGCCTGTATCATTTCCGATATTGAGGGGCACTCTTCTGAAAATAAACTTTGTTGCGGATTATGCCGGAGATGATAAGTATAACGCTCTTTGAAAAGCAGCATTTCTTTGTTTATCGGCTCACCGGTATATTTATCAACCTCAGCTATGGTCCGGTTGATTATGTGATAGAGCCTTGTTACACTTATGCTGTCCATTTGCGGCGGCCTTATGCTGTTACCATAGTTTATGTTAGCATACGTTTTAACAAAATGTAAAGAAAAATAAAAAAGCGGCCGGAATCAGCCGCTTCAGATTTGAAATGAAAGTTTTTTTACTCTATTTCAAGAATAATCTCTCCGGTTTTTTGAAGTAAAATCTTATCCAAAACCCATTTATTGATTTGTTTGATTTTTTCGCTTTCAACATTCAGTTTTTCTGCCACATCAATAATAAAATCAATTTCAGAATCATCCAGTCCGCTATCTGAATTAGCCAAATAGCAAAGTTCTTTTACCAGTTGGAGTGCTTTTTTGCGGTCAGTAATTTGAACAACTCTATCCAATACTTCGTCGCGTTTCATACTTTTAAGGATAGTGACAATTTCAGCTTCCTGAATGTCGTACATTTTGCCAATCCCTTTAAGGAATTCAATTTCTTCTTTGGCTACGTTTTTATCCGAATAAACCATACAGCAGAAGCTTTCAACAAAAATGCGTTTTTCATTGCTGTCCAAAGTGGGGATATAGTTATATTCCGTATTCATCTTTTTTCTCCAATCTGACTTTATTTTTGATAAAATTACTCTAATATATTTAAAATGTGGTAAACAGATTTACATTATACACTACATTTCACCTCCAAAACTTAAAAAAACAGTTGACGTGATAAAAAACATACTATAAATAACATAGACGTTACGGAGTGTTGGCAGAGCGGTAATGCAGCGGATTGCTAATCCGTCATCCCGAATAAGGATGCACAGGTTCGAGTCCTGTACACTCCGCCATTAAAAACGGCTTGGTTTTCAAGCCGTTTTTTTCATATAACCGAATATTTTACTTTTTTAGACAAAAGTACTCTTTTTCTTTACTTTAATTTAAGTTTTCGGCTGATATATAATAAACAGATTTTTTAATTGGATTTTTCCAAAATAAATATTGACAAAAAAGATTTTATCTGCCATCTATTATGTCAATAATAAGAAAGGAAACAAGTATGATTAAGGCAACAATTAGTAATACAACAAAACGCGAGGCATTTGCCAAAGCTGGCGGGAAAAAAATTGCGGGCGGTACTTGCATCGCCAAAACAGCGGTTCGCGGTCTGGTCTTGATTAACTATAGAATTATTGCATCCGGAATGTGTGCCGAACAGAAAAACAGTTTTGACCTTAATAATGTTATCGCATTTAAAAAGCAAAGAGACGTTGCTTAAGTATTTAATTCTTCGCATCAGCCCGCTTTATGCGGGCTTTTTTTTGTGGTTTAATACACTAAAAATTACTTGCAAATATTGCCCAAACTTATATATTCGTGGTGAGAATAATACTTTTAATAAGGAGAATATTGATGCCTTTAGTTTCTATGCGTCAGATTTTAGACCACGCGGCTGAGAACAACTACGGTGTTCCGGCTTTTAACATTAACGATATGGAGCAAATTTTAGCCGTTTTGGAAGCTGCTAAAGAAGTTAACGCTCCGGTTATCATCCAAACCTCTACTGGTGCCAGAAAATTTGCTGGCGACCCGATGATCCGCCATATGATTGCGGCGGGAATCGAGATGTATCCGGAATTGCCGATTTGTTTGCACCAAGACCACGGTTCTTCGGTTGATATTTGTCAGTCAGCTTTGGTTAACGGCTACTCTTCCGTTATGATGGACGGTTCTTTGGAAGCTGATGGCAAAACTCCGTCTTCTTTTGAATATAATGTTCACGTTACCAAAGAAGTTGTTGCCCGTGCACACGCTGTGGGCGCATCAGTTGAGGGCGAACTTGGCGTTATCGGTTCTTTGGAAACCGGCAAAGGCGACAAGGAAGACGGCCACGGCGCTGAAGGCGTTATCGACAAGAAACGTCTGGTAACTGACCCTGATGAAGCTGCCCGCTTTGTTGAAGAAACCAAA
>ERZ778496.2490-NODE-2490-length-10829-cov-4.867644_pt1 | contig 10829 bp, 8 predicted proteins | sample MGYA00433099_ERZ778496 | MGnify/ENA primary metagenome ERZ778496 (study PRJEB29527, sample SAMN07138962) | mouse gut metagenome | material: feces | host: mouse | place: China:Nanjing | collected 2016-01-25 ... | reverse complement strand
ACGCAAAAGAGCTGTGGTCAATTTGGCGAGTGGGATCCGGCAACTTATAGCGTCGAAGATTCGCTGTTTGGCACCATTGAATTTCATAACGGCGGCATTCTGTGGCTGGAAACGTCATTTGCACTCAACATCCGCGAACAGTCGATTATGAACGTCAGCTTTTGTGGTGATAAAGCCGGTGCGACGCTGTTTCCAGCACATATCTACACCGATAACAACGGTGAATTAATGACGCTGATGCAACGGGAACTGGCAGACGACAACCGCCATTTGCGCAGCATGGAAGCCTTTATCAATCACGTACAGGGCAAGCCCGTGATGATAGCCGACGCCGAGCAGGGGTACATCATCCAGCAACTGGTGGCGGCGTTGTATCAATCCGCAGAAACAGGGACGCGTGTGGAATTATGACCAGGCCAGTAACGTTATCAGAACCCCATTTCAGCCAGCATACCCTGAACAAGTATGCATCGCTGATGGCGCAGGGGAACGGCTATCTTGGGCTTCGCGCCAGCCATGAAGAAGATTACACGCGCCAGACGCGAGGGATGTATCTGGCGGGGCTGTATCATCGGGCGGGAAAAGGTGAAATCAACGAACTGGTGAACCTGCCTGATATCTTGGGGATGGAGATTGCCATAAATGGTGAGGTTTTCTCGTTATCCCGCGAAGCCTGGCAGCGTGAACTTGACTTTGCCAGTGGAGAATTACGCCGTAGCGTTGTCTGGCGTACCAGCAACGGCACAGGTTACACCATCGCCAGCCGTCGCTTTGTTTCGGCAGACCAACTGCCGCTCATTGTGCTGGAAATCACTATTACGCCACTGGACGCCGACGCGTCAGTGCTGATTTCAACAGGTATCGACGCCACGCAAACCAACCACGGTCGCCAACATCTCGACGAAACCCAGGTGCGGGTGTTTGGTCAGCATCTGATGCAGGGGATCTACACCACCCAGGATGGACGCAGTGATGTGGCCATCAGCTGTTGCTGTATGGTGAGCGGTGATGTGCAGCAATGCTATACCGCCAAAGAGCGCCGTTTGCAGCAACATACCAGTGCGCAGCTTCATGCAGGCGAGACAGTGACATTGCAAAAACTGGTGTGGATCGACTGGCGGGATGACAGGCAAGCCGTTTTAGACGAGTGGGGCAGCGCGTCGCTTCGCCAGCTTGAAATGTGCGCGCAGCAGAGTTACGACCAACTTCTTGCAGTATCAACAGAAAACTGGCGTCAATGGTGGCAGAAACGTCGTATCACGGTAAATGGCGGCGAAGCGCACGATCAGCAAGCGTTAGATTATGCGCTTTATCATCTGCGCATCATGACGCCTGCCCACGACGAGCGCAGCAGCATTGCGGCAAAAGGCTTAACCGGCGAAGGCTACAAAGGCCACGTTTTCTGGGATACAGAAGTATTTTTGTTACCGTTTCATCTGTTTAGCGATCCGACGGTTGCCCGAAGTTTACTGCGTTATCGCTGGCACAACTTGCCAGGCGCGCAGGAGAAAGCGCGACGCAACGGCTGGCAGGGCGCGCTATTTCCGTGGGAAAGCGCGCGCAGCGGCGAAGAAGAGACGCCGGAATTTGCCGCCATTAACATTCGCACCGGGCTGCGGCAAAAAGTGGCCTCGGCGCAGGCGGAACATCATCTGGTGGCCGATATCGCCTGGGCGGTTATTCAATACTGGCAGACCACGGGGGATGAAAGTTTCATTGCGCATGAAGGCATGGCGCTACTTCTGGAAACTGCAAAGTTCTGGATTAGCCGCGCGGTGAGGGTTAACGACCGTCTGGAAATTCATGATGTTATTGGGCCTGACGAATATACCGAACATGTCAATAATAACGCCTTCACCAGCTATATGGCGTATTACAACGTCCAGCAGGCGCTGAGTATTGCCCGCCAGTTTGGCTGTAGCGACGACGCGTTTATTCATCGCGCCGAAATGTTCCTCAAAGAACTGTGGCTACCAGAAACTCAGCCCGACGGCGTTTTGCCGCAGGATGATTCGTTTATGGCGAAACCAGCGATTAATCTGGCGAAATACAAAGCGGCGGCGGGGAAGCAAACCATTTTGCTGGATTATTCACGCGCAGAAGTGAACGAAATGCAGATCCTCAAGCAGGCAGATGTGGTGATGCTCAATTACATGCTGCCGGAGCAGTTCTCAGCGGCATCGTGTCTCGCCAATCTGCAATTTTATGAACCGCGTACCATTCACGACTCGTCATTAAGTAAAGCAATCCACGGCATTGTTGCCGCACGTTGTGGCCTGTTGGCGCAGGGATATCACTTCTGGCGGGAGGGGACTGAAATCGATCTTGGTGCTGATCCGCATAGTTGTGATGATGGTATCCATGCTGCCGCAACTGGCGCTATCTGGCTGGGGGCGATTCAGGGTTTTGCCGGGGTGAGCGTGCGTGACGGTGAATTGCATCTCAATCCGGCGTTACCTGAGCAGTGGCAACAGTTGTCTTTCCCTCTGTTCTGGCAGGGCTGCGAATTACAGGTCACGCTCGACGCGCAGCGTATTGCGATTCGAACTTCTGCGCCCGTTTCACTGCGTTTGAACGGTCAGCTTATATCCGTGGCTGAAGAATCTGTTTTCTGTTTGGGTGATTTTATTTTGCCCTTCAATGGGACCGCTACCACACATCAGGAGGATGAATGAAACTGCAAGGGGTAATTTTCGATCTGGATGGTGTAATCACCGATACCGCGCATCTGCATTTCCAGGCGTGGCAGCAGATTGCCGCTGAAATTGGCATCAGCATTGATGCGCAGTTTAACGAATCCCTAAAAGGGATCAGCCGCGATGAGTCTCTGCGGCGCATTCTGCAACACGGGGGCAAAGAGGGCGACTTTAACTCGCAGGAGAGGGCGCAACTGGCGTATCGCAAAAATCTGCTCTATGTCCACTCACTGCGCGAGTTGACGGTCAACGCTGTTCTACCCGGCATTCGCTCTTTGCTGGCAGCTCTCCGTGCACAGCAGATCCCGGTTGGGCTGGCTTCTGTCTCCCTGAATGCGCCGACGATTTTAGCGGCGCTGGAGCTGCGCGAGTTTTTCACCTTCTACGCGGATGCTTCCCAACTTAAAAACTCGAAACCGGACCCGGAAATCTTTCTCGCCGCCTGTGCAGGGCTGGGCGTGCCGCCGCAGGCATGTATCGGCATTGAAGATGCGCAGGCGGGCATTGACGCCATTAACGCCAGCGGTATGCGCTCGGTGGGGATCGGCGCGGGCTTAACCGGGGCGCAATTACTGTTGCCTTCAACGGAATCACTCACCTGGCCGCGGTTATCGGCCTTCTGGCAAAACGTATAGCAAAGGAATCAACATGGCTCAGCTTTCGTTACAACATATTCAAAAAATCTACGATAACCAGGTGCATGTGGTGAAGGACTTCAACCTGGAAATTGCCGATAAAGAGTTCATCGTGTTTGTCGGCCCGTCGGGCTGCGGTAAGTCGACCACCCTGCGCATGATTGCCGGGCTTGAGGAGATCAGCGGCGGCGATCTGTTGATCGACGGCAAACGAATGAATGACGTTCCAGCCAAAGCACGCAATATAGCGATGGTGTTCCAGAACTACGCGTTGTATCCGCATATGACGGTTTACGACAACATGGCGTTTGGCCTGAAGATGCAAAAAATCGCCAAAGAGGTGATTGATGAGCGGGTGAACTGGGCGGCGCAAATTCTCGGCCTGCGTGAGTACCTGAAACGCAAGCCGGGCGCGCTTTCCGGCGGGCAACGCCAGCGTGTGGCGCTCGGGCGGGCGATTGTGCGCGAAGCGGGCGTGTTTTTAATGGATGAACCGCTCTCTAACCTTGATGCCAAGCTGCGCGTGCAAATGCGCGCAGAGATCAGCAAGCTGCACCAGAAGCTGAATACCACCATGATCTACGTGACCCACGATCAGACCGAAGCGATGACCATGGCGACGCGGATTGTGATTATGAAGGATGGGATTGTTCAGCAAGTTGGTGCGCCGAAAACGGTTTATAACCAACCAGCGAATATGTTTGTTGCCGGATTTATTGGATCACCGGCGATGAATTTTATTCGTGGCACGATCGATGGCGATAAATTCGTTACGGAAACGCTTAAATTAACCATTCCCGAAGAGAAATTAGCGGTTCTGAAAACACAGGGAAGTTTGCATAAGCCCATCGTGATGGGAATACGTCCGGAAGATATTCATCCGGACGCGCAAGAGGAAAATAACATTTCCGCCAAAATTAGCGTGGCAGAATTAACCGGTGCGGAATTTATGCTCTACACCACGGTTGGGGGGCACGAGTTAGTGGTCCGTGCTGGTGCGTTAAATGATTATCATGCAGGAGAAAATATCACTATTCATTTTGATATGACGAAATGTCATTTCTTTGATGCAGAAACGGAAATAGCACTTCGCTAAATACAGGGGGAAGGCATTCCCCCAGGATAATACAAGGAACAATAATGAAAAAGTTATTACCCTGTACCGCACTGGTGATGTGTGCGGGAATGGCCTGCGCACAGGCCGAGGAAAAGAACGACTGGCACTTTAATATCGGCGCGATGTACGAAATAGAAAACGTCGAGGGTTATGGCGAAGATATGGATGGGCTGGCGGAGCCTTCAGTTTATTTTAATGCCGCCAACGGGCCGTGGAGAATTGCTCTGGCCTATTATCAGGAAGGGCCGGTAGATTATAGCGCGGGTAAACGTGGAACGTGGTTTGATCGCCCGGAGCTGGAGGTGCATTATCAGTTCCTCGAAAACGATGATTTCAGTTTCGGCCTGACCGGTGGTTTCCGTAATTATGGTTATCACTACGTTGATGAACCGGGTAAAGACACGGCGAATATGCAGCGCTGGAAAATCGCGCCAGACTGGGATGTGAAACTGACGGACGATTTACGTTTCAACGGTTGGTTATCGATGTATAAATTTGCCAACGATCTGAACACGACCGGTTACGCTGATACCCGAGTCGAAACGGAAACAGGCCTGCAATATACCTTCAACGAAACGGTTGCCTTGCGAGTGAACTATTATCTCGAGCGCGGCTTTAATATGGACGACAGCCGCAATAACGGTGAGTTTTCTACGCAAGAAATTCGCGCCTATTTGCCGCTGACGCTCGGCAACCACTCGGTGACGCCGTATACGCGCATTGGGCTGGATCGCTGGAGTAACTGGGACTGGCAGGATGATATTGAACGTGAAGGCCATGATTTTAACCGTGTAGGTTTATTTTACGGTTATGATTTCCAGAACGGGCTTTCCGTTTCGCTGGAATACGCGTTTGAGTGGCAGGATCACGACGAAGGCGACAGCGATAAATTCCATTATGCAGGTGTCGGCGTAAATTACTCGTTCTGATAATGGGCTAAATTGCCGGATGCGGCACGAGTACTTTATCCGAACTATAAATGTAGGCCGGATAAGATGCGCTAGCATCGCATCCGGCATTCAGGCAAGGTAGCTGGTATTTATTTCAGCGTCATATGCGTGGCAACGGTAATATTCTGTGGTGACGGTTTTCCAGAAATTAAGCGGAATAATAACTCACAGCTTTGTTGACCTAACTCCTGTGTTGGGATATCAATACCGCCTGGCGCAGGCGTTAAAATAAACGACAGCGTTTCATTACTATAACCCACCACCGCTAACTGCTGCGGAATAGCAATATTTTTCTCTGCCGCCGCACGATAAATGCTCATTAATTTCAGGCTGTCAGTGGCAAACACTGCCTCAGGCAACGGTGACTGGCTTAATAATTCCCGCGCGGCTTGCAGTGCTGTTTCATGGGTATAACCGCCGTCAACAATCCATTCATCACGCACTGCAATATTATGCGCAGCCAGGCTCTGCTTATAACCATTTACCCGATCCACTGAAACATGGACATCAAGCGGAGCATGCAGGCAGGCAATATTTTGATGCCCACTTTCAATTAATGCATCGGTCAACGCAATGCTGTCGCCAAAATTATCGGTATCGACAGAATAAACATGGGCATATTGACCTTCAACTTTGCCAATCACCACGACAGGAATATCGTATTTATCAAGTTGGGCAAAAAATGACTCATCCGCTGGCGAACTTAGCATAATAATGCCTTTAATCATTTTCTGCTTAATTTTGCTTTCACATTTTTGTAAGTCTTCTGCCGGATTGTGCGACGTCTGCAAGATCACGTCGAAACCTTCCTCTTCAGCTTTGGCGGTGATGGCATGCAAAACTTCAGAGAAAAACGGATTACCCGCCGTAGTTTTGGTCGAACGGGTAGAAATCACCATAATGGCATCAAAACCCGAAGAGGTCAGCGCGCGGGCCAGCTTGTTTGGCTGATACTGTAATTCTTCAATGGCCCGTAACACTTTTTCGCGCGCTTCCGGGGAGATATTAGTTTGCTTATTCAGCACGCGTGATACGGTGGATTTTGATACGCCTGCAACCCTGGCAATATCATAAATAGTAGGGGACATAGGTCAGGAACTCCGTCCGAACGTGAATGCTGCACATCTTATGGAGTTCGCCCGTCGATGACAACACGGGCAGTTGATAATCAATGGCCTGGCCCCCACATTCATATCCTTACGAATGATTTTTTTCTGGTCTTCAGAGCAGCACAGGACAGCAATGAAGCGACTTAAAAATGAACTTAATGCGCTGGTGAATCGGGGTGTCGACAGACATCTGCGCCTCGCCGTAACCGGACTAAGCCGCAGCGGCAAAACAGCGTTTATCACTGCGATGGTCAATCAGTTGCTCAATATTCACGCCGGAGCACGCTTGCCGCTGTTAAGCGCGGTGCGTGAAGAGCGCCTGCTGGGCGTAAAACGCATTCCTCAGCGTGACTTTGGCATTCCGCGCTTCACATATGATGAAGGACTGGCGCAGTTATATGGCGATCCTCCCGCCTGGCCGACGCCAACGCGCGGCGTCAGTGAAATCCGCCTGGCGCTACGTTTTAAATCGAACGATTCGCTGCTACGCCACTTCAAGGACACCTCCACGCTGTATCTGGAGATTGTGGATTATCCCGGCGAATGGTTGCTCGACCTGCCGATGCTGGCGCAGGACTATTTAAGCTGGTCACGCCAGATGACGGGCTTACTCAATGGTCAGCGCGGCGAATGGTCGGTCAAATGGCGAATGATGTGCGAAGGGCTGGACCCGCTAGCGCCTGCCGACGAAAACCGGCTGGCAGACATTGCCGCCGCGTGGACCGATTATCTCCACCACTGTAAACAGCAGGGGCTGCACTTTATTCAGCCTGGGCGCTTTGTCTTGCCGGGAGATATGGCAGGTGCGCCCGCGCTGCAATTCTTCCCGTGGCCGGATGTCGATGCCTGGGGCGAGTCCAAACTGGCGCAGGCCGATAAGCACACCAATGCCGGAATGCTGCGCGAGCGGTTTAATTATTACTGCGAGAAGGTGGTGAAGGGGTTCTATAAGAATCATTTTCTGCGCTTTGACCGCCAGATTGTGCTGGTTGATTGCCTGCAACCTCTCAACAGTGGGCCACAGGCATTTAATGATATGCGTCTGGCACTGACGCAGCTGATGCAAAGTTTCCACTACGGGCAGCGTACCTTGTTCCGGCGTTTGTTTTCGCCGGTTATCGATAAGCTATTGTTTGCTGCCACTAAAGCGGACCATGTGACCATCGATCAGCACGCCAATATGGTTTCATTACTGCAACAACTGATTCAGGATGCCTGGCAAAATGCGGCGTTTGAAGGGATTAGTATGGATTGCCTGGGGCTGGCCTCGGTGCAGGCGACCACCAGCGGCATTATTGACGTCAACGGCGAGAAAATTCCGGCATTGCGCGGTAACCGGCTCAGCGATGGTGCGCCACTCACCGTTTATCCCGGTGAAGTTCCTGCGCGTTTGCCCGGTCAGGCGTTCTGGGACAAGCAAGGGTTCCAGTTTGAAGCGTTTCGCCCGCAGGTGATGGATGTCGACATACCGCTGCCGCATATTCGTCTTGATGCCGCGCTTGAATTTTTAATAGGAGATAAATTGCGATGACCGAACCGTTAAAACCACGTATTGATTTCGACGGTCCGCTGGAGGTCGATCAGAATCCAAAATTCAGGGCGCAGCAGACCTTTGACGAAAATCAGGCGCAAAATTTTGCCCCGGCCACGCTCGATGAAGCGCCTGAAGAAGAGGGGCAAGTTGAAGCGGTAATGGATGCAGCGTTACGTCCGAAACGCAGCCTGTGGCGCAAAATGGTGATGGGCGGGCTGGCTCTGTTTGGCGCAAGCGTTGTCGGGCAGGGTGTACAGTGGACAATGAATGCCTGGCAAACTCAGGACTGGGTGGCGCTGGGTGGATGTGCCGCTGGGGCATTGATTATCGGCGCTGGCGTAGGTTCTGTGGTAACAGAGTGGCGGCGCTTATGGCGCTTGCGACAGCGCGCCCATGAACGCGACGAAGCGCGCGATTTGTTGCACAGCCACGGCACGGGCAAAGGCCGCGCATTTTGCGAAAAACTGGCGCAGCAGGCGGGTATTGATCAGTCTCATCCAGCGCTGCAACGCTGGTATGCCTCAATCCATGAAACGCAAAACGACCGTGAAGTGGTCAGTTTGTATGCGCATTTGGTCCAGCCAGTTTTAGATGCCCAGGCGCGGCGCGAAATCAGCCGTTCGGCGGCGGAATCAACGTTGATGATTGCGGTCAGCCCGCTGGCGTTGGTCGATATGGCGTTTATCGCCTGGCGCAATCTGCGTTTAATTAATCGCATCGCCACGCTGTATGGCATTGAACTAGGGTATTACAGCCGTTTGCGTCTGTTTAAGCTGGTATTGCTGAATATCGCTTTTGCCGGAGCCAGCGAACTGGTGCGCGAAGTGGGGATGGACTGGATGTCGCAAGATCTCGCTGCTCGTTTGTCTACCCGCGCAGCTCAGGGAATTGGTGCTGGACTTCTGACGGCACGACTCGGGATTAAAGCTATGGAGCTTTGCCGCCCGCTGCCGTGGATTGACGATGACAAACCTCGCCTCGGGGATTTCCGTCGTCAGCTTATCGGTCAGGTGAAAGAAACGCTGCAAAAAGGCAAAACGCCCAGCGAAAAATAATGCAATATCGGGTGCTGACCGGATATCTTTACGCCGAAGTGCCCGTTTTTCCGTCTTTGTGTCAATGATTGTTGACAGAAACCTTCCTGCTATCCAAATAGTGTCATATCATCATATTAATTGTTCTTTTTTCAGGTGAAGGTTCCCATGCGTCTGGAAGTCTTTTGTGAAGACCGACTCGGTCTGACCCGCGAATTACTCGATCTACTCGTGCTAAGAGGCATTGATTTACGCGGTATTGAGATTGATCCCATTGGGCGAATCTACCTCAATTTTGCTGAACTGGAGTTTGAGAGTTTCAGCAGTCTGATGGCCGAAATACGCCGTATTGCAGGTGTTACCGATGTGCGTACTGTCCCGTGGATGCCTTCCGAACGTGAGCATCTGGCGTTGAGCGCGTTACTGGAGGCGTTGCCCGAACCTGTGCTCTCTGTCGATATGAAAAGCAAAGTGGATATGGCGAACCCGGCGAGCTGTCAGCTTTTTGCGCAAAAATTGGATCGCCTGCGCAACCATACCGCCGCACAATTGATTAACGGCTTTAATTTTTTACGTTGGCTGGAAAGCGAACCGCAAGATTCCCATAACGAGCATGTCGTTATTAATGGGCAGAATTTCCTGATGGAGATTACGCCTGTTTATCTTCAGGATGAAAATGATCAACACGTCCTGACCGGTGCGGTGGTGATGTTGCGATCAACGATTCGTATGGGCCGCCAGTTGCAAAATGTCGCCGCCCAGGACGTCAGCGCCTTCAGTCAAATTGTCGCCGTCAGCCCGAAAATGAAGCATGTTGTCGAACAGGCGCAGAAACTGGCGATGCTAAGCGCGCCGCTGCTGATTACGGGTGACACAGGTACAGGTAAAGATCTCTTTGCCTACGCCTGCCATCAGGCAAGCCCCAGAGCGGGCAAACCTTACCTGGCGCTGAACTGTGCGTCTATACCGGAAGATGCGGTCGAGAGTGAACTGTTTGGTCATGCTCCGGAAGGGAAGAAAGGATTCTTTGAGCAGGCGAACGGTGGTTCGGTGCTGTTGGATGAAATAGGGGAAATGTCACCACGGATGCAGGCGAAATTACTGCGTTTCCTTAATGATGGCACTTTCCGTCGGGTTGGCGAAGACCATGAGGTGCATGTCGATGTGCGGGTGATTTGCGCTACGCAGAAGAATCTGGTCGAACTGGTGCAAAAAGGCATGTTCCGTGAAGATCTCTATTATCGTCTGAACGTGTTGACGCTCAATCTGCCGCCGCTACGTGACTGTCCGCAGGACATCATGCCGTTAACTGAGCTGTTCGTCGCCCGCTTTGCCGACGAGCAGGGCGTGCCGCGTCCGAAACTGGCCGCTGACCTGAATACTGTACTTACGCGTTATGCGTGGCCGGGAAATGTGCGGCAGTTAAAGAACGCTATCTATCGTGCACTGACACAACTGGACGGTTATGAGCTGCGTCCACAGGATATTTTGTTGCCAGATTATGACGCCGCAACGGTAGCCGTGGGCGAAGATGCGATGGAAGGTTCGCTGGACGAAATCACCAGCCGTTTTGAACGCTCGGTATTAACCCAGCTTTATCGCAATTATCCCAGCACGCGCAAACTGGCAAAACGTCTCGGCGTTTCACATACCGCGATTGCCAATAAGTTGCGGGAATATGGTCTGAGTCAGAAGAAGAACGAAGAGTAAGCGCGAATATGCCTGATGGTGCAACACCATCAGGCATATTAAAT
>ERZ778496.2487-NODE-2487-length-10837-cov-6.054721_pt1 | contig 10837 bp, 6 predicted proteins | sample MGYA00433099_ERZ778496 | MGnify/ENA primary metagenome ERZ778496 (study PRJEB29527, sample SAMN07138962) | mouse gut metagenome | material: feces | host: mouse | place: China:Nanjing | collected 2016-01-25 ... | reverse complement strand
ATCAGCTATCTCTATCTTCAAAGGATCCAGTTTTCCCCCCGAACCCATTGAACTCACAACAGGCAGACCTTTCTGTAAACTATGGTAAATCAGAAATATCTTAGGCGCCAACGTGTCTATCGCATCCACCACATAATCGTAAGAAGTCCTTTCCAACACGTCAACCATCCCCTCATCCCGGATAAAATCATTGATAACATGTAATTTTAAATCCGGATTAATATCCCGGAAACGGGCAGCCATAATCTCCGCTTTAGGCAACCCGACCGTACTGTCCAACGCCGGCAACTGCCTGTTTTTATTAGTCATTTCCACCACATCCCCGTCGATAATTGTCATTTCACCGATACCGGAACGACACAACTGCTCCGCAGCATACGCCCCCACACCGCCAAGCCCCGCTACCAACACATGAGCTCCCCGCAATCGTTCCAAACCATCCGCTCCCAACAACAACTCTGTTCTGCTCAACCAATGCTCCATACTCTTTCTAAAATAAAATCACACCCCTGACACATTTAATCGTACTCATAAAAATACTTCAACAACGGAGCAACCATCAACGACTGAAAAATACCGTTACGGTCTACCAACTCCTTTACCTGTTCCCTGGTCATAAGATAGACAGACAAATCCTCTGTCGGGTCAAGACAGGGTTCCGCTATTTTCTCCACACCTGTTGCCAGGAAACAATAGGTTGTATTGGACATCGAACCCGGATTGGGCGACAACTCCATCAGTGGCTGCCACACGCCGTTGCCGTATCCAGTCTCTTCCAAAAGTTCCCGCTTGGCAGCTTCGAGCGGAGTCTCCCCAGCTTCCATCACGCCGCAGGGCAACTCGCAACTTACTTTCCCCGCCGCATAACGATACTGCTCTTCCATGACAAACCTCCCCTCTTTCGTAATGGCAATGACATTCACCCAATCGGGATACTCCAGCACATAATACTCCGGAATCGTCCTCCCATCAGGCAGTTCGACGCAATCCCTTCGTGCCGTCAGCCACGGACGCTTAATCAGATACTCCGACTCGAGCACCTTCCATGTTTTTTTATTCTCCTTCTGATTCATACATCCCCTGAAATAACTCCAGCCAACATCCCGACTCACCCCTCACAATGAAAAACCCTTTTAAAATTTCCGTAAACCTGACGGCACAACACCTCCAAAGAAACACCTCGCAACTCTGCCGCTTCCCGGTATACCCTCTCAATAGACAACTCCGAATCATCCGTTTCCAGAAACAACTGTTCCGGCGGAATCAGCGGCAACACGCGACGAATATTGGAGTGCGGTACAAACAACTTTTTCCCCGCCGAAACATACATATTCTGCCGAAGCAATTGGGCGAGAATCTCCTCATTATTATTATATCCGTGAACAATCCATGCCTGAGAAGGCCTCCTCCTCTTGTACACCGAAAGAAGTTCCGGGAAAGCCCTGACACAATGAATAATAAGGGGTAAACCATACCCTTCCGAAATCTCCACCTCCTCCTCAAACAACCTCCTTTGCTCCTCCATAGCTGTCAAGGCATTCCGGTCAAACCCCGCCTCTCCCACTGCCACAATCTCCCCCCGCCCGGCAGCCTCCCGGAGCTGTTCTATACTCACCCCTCCCTCTGTAAACAAAGGATGAATCCCCCAGGAACACAACTCTCCCGACGCCCTCCCGACACCTCTGCCGATGTCCCGGACATATACCCCCTCACCCCGCGCATGGGTATGTACATTCACATACGTCATACTCCTTAATTCAGGTCTTTCTTCTTCGTCATAATATCCAGAATCGTCCGGTCCGTCTGTTCCATCCCCGCAGTTCCTATCACCCCCACATTCCGGATCGTCCTCTCTATATCATCCTCAATAATCCCGTCATTGTGCGTCTTTATTCCTCTCATTGACAACAGAGCCGCCTGCACTGCCGCCGAAACCCCGGAATACACCTTCAAGGCACACCCCTGCTTGGCTCCGTCACACATCATCCCCGTAAGATTAGAACACATCGTTTTGATTGTATTCACCACCTGGTCATAATCCCCCCCCATCAAATAAGTAATGGCAGAAGCTGACCCCGTACCCGCTATCAATATTCCGCACAACGCAGACAAATGTCCCAAATAATAATGAATATGTGCCGCTATCAGATTACTCAACGCCAGCGCCCGCACCAACTGCTCCCGCGAAGAACCGAAATACTCAGCAGCTACTACCACAGGCAATATCACCGTAATGCCCTGATTTCCACTACCGGAATTCGTCATAACCGGTTTTTCACACCCGTCCATCCGGGCGTCAGAAGCCGCCGTCGCCTGAATCAACGCATTATTCAACAAATCATTCTCCAGCAACCCTTTGTCGATATTCTCCTTCAACGTCCGACCTATCTGCAAACCGTAAGCGCTTCTCAACCCCTCGTCCGAAATAGCCTTGTTCATCTCCGCCCCTTCCAACACAAACTCAATCTCCGTCACATCCACATCCTCTATAAACTTCCATATCCGGGCCACACTCAGCTCCGGACGCCGCTTACAGTCCTCCGCCACCGTCCTATATTCACGATTCACCAATACTTTCCCGTTCTTCTCCACCCGCACAATATTCGTATGAGCATGCACAATAACAGTACGCACCACATCCCCCCCTTTCCGGCAAATGGCCTCCGCATACAACTTATCCACAGCATCTGCTTTCATCTTCACAACCACCGCCTTATCAACCAAAAGCCTTTTCGCCACCTCCAGATTATTCCCCACCGACACGTCTTTCAACACTTCCAAACCGTAACGGCTCCTGCCGCATACCACTCCCAAAGCAGCAGCAATCGGCAATCCCGTCATTCCCGTTCCCGGAATCCCAACACCCATACCGTTCTTGTAAATATTGCCACTCACCCACACTTCCACCTCATCCGGAACCCCATCCAACTCCTCCCGACAACGGGCACAAGCCAATGCACAGGCTACGGGCTCAGTGCATCCTAAAGCAGGAACCGACTCCTGTCTTAAAATATCAACAATCTGTTCATTAGTAACCTGACACATCCTGATAAGATTTAGTATTTAAGTCAAACAAATTTATGCGTTTTCCTTCTACTTTTATTGTTATATGCCAATATTAACTTTTATTTACACTTCCCTCCGAAAGGCAGCAGATATCCCTCTCGCACCAAAGTGAAGAAATAGAACAGTGGAGAAAAACTATTGCATTTCTCCACTGCTCCCTTTCACCTTTTTGACTCTTCAACCTTTAATTCACCGGTCGGATCTTCACTTGACCATGTCCTGTATTTCCAGGCATAACGTCTGTATCTGTCAAATTCGGCATTCCCACATAACCTCCTTTGACAGTTGCCCATTGATACCCTGCTCCGTCGATCATAACAGTATTAGTAAAATATAGTCCGGAATAATGCTTTGACTGTCCCGTATGAATAATATTACCGGAAGTAGAAGAAGCATGGATTGCATTGCAGCCATTGTGACCGGAAATAAATGACGAACCTCCGCCACCACCTGTATAATTCGCCGAAGAAATACCTGCACCGCCACCACCATAAAATCCTCCTCCGCCACCACCATTATAACGAGTTGTTCCCTTTCCTCCAACAGCAAAGCTACCAGCAGTAGAACCATACCACAGAGGAGTACTTTCTATTGCACCATGTGCTCCTCCGGATGTCTGCGTTGCTCCTCGTCCATAGGTTAAATACCGATTAGAAGGACAAGTCCCATTATATCCAGTAAGACCTCCACCTGCACCACCTGATGCACCTCTTTGAGTCGTTCCGGAAGCCAAACCTCCTCCTCCTCCTGCTATCAATATACGGGATTTTAAAGATTCAAAATCATTCCACACACCTCCTAATAAGCGAATATCCGTGGCACCACCTCCACTCGTTTCCAAATAATTTGCGTCTCCACCTCCATTATATCCATTAACCCCTCCTACAAAAATACAAAAGATTTTAGATGTATTCAAATGAACATCTCCTTTTACATAAGCCCCTTTACCAAACACACTTGTTGTAAGATTTGAACCGGAAGCCCCCCAACATTCCATTTTATAATCTCCCGGCTTCAAAGTAATGGATTGCTCTGTGCCCGTATAATCAAATTGACGGATAACTTCCAGCGTTTTTGTCCATTCCTGCCCCGGACATTTTTCCGCAGATACCGTCACCTCTGCCATAAATATGGAATTATCTGCCAATCCGGATACCACACCTCTATTAGCAGCAATAGAGATACCTGCCGGATGGTTATTCAGTACCCAAGCAGTTTGCAACATGTCTTTCCATATGGGATGAATATTCACCTGGAAAGAAGGATATACATTTGCATACATTTCTTTCGTTTCTGTCCAAGGAAGAGGAGCGACAGACATTTCTGTAACAGTCTCCGCCACACCTGTGGCACAAATTCCTACGCGCTTGAACTGATAGGTTAAGAAAGTACTTCCCGTATTCTCAAACTCCGTATAAGTCAAAGTCGCCTCACTCGCATTTTCAATTAATTCAAACATAGCCTCTCCGGGCTTTTTTACATACCAGTTGTATTGAAAGCGCATATCCGGAAAGTCCGGACAAAAAGCTGCCTTCACATTTGAAATGGTTGCCTCTCCTTTTGGACAAGTCGTATCCCCTTGAATTTCTCCTCCGTCAATTTTAATGCCCGACAAACTGTATACTCCCCGGAATCCCACTGTACTGTCGCGTTGGGTGATTGCTGTAAAATAATTCATCACTTCCGACCGGTCGGAAGTACGAAGCGAAGAATCGGCAGAAGAAAAGCCGCCACCTCGAACGCCGTATTTATTTACGGTCTTGTCCCACAGATCGGCATTGTACACTCCCGTTCCGCAACTTCCTCCGTCAAGATTTGCATAATTCACATTCGCACACAGCTCTTTCAGATTACCGCTCATTTCCATTACACCCCAATACGTCGCTCCCGACTGGCTTTGATTCGTAGCCGAAGTACCAAACAATCCGCAACGGACCGGACCATTCACCTTATTGCCAATTCCGCTGTTCACATTCTTTGCCGCACTGTTCGCCTGTTCCCGCTCATTCCCCGCATAAGCAAGGTCACCGAGAGAAGACAACGCATTGATGCCGCTATTTGTATTCCAGGCATATTCCCCTTTATCGGGTAGCTGGGGATAAAACCTGCGGCATGCCTTTTCGTATTCCAGCTCACTCATCGGACGCAAACCGCTCCAACTGCAATAGGCTGTCATATCCTCCACGCTCATGTAATTACAGGCCAGAGTCTGACCGTCATCGGTGGAAAAGAAATCGTTACCCGGATTCAGATTATTACCGAACACGACGGGAGCATCGGGCTGTTTCTGCTCCACGAAAGCGATACCGTTCCGGCAACTCGGAGTCTTCAACTCTCCAAAGACGTAATCCCCTTTCTTCATCATAGAGAAATTGTTGTTTGCCACACGAGCCTTTTGCTGCTCCAACGTCAGAGAGTTGAGGAACTCGACATACTGCTCCTGGCTTGTTTCGTACTTCATGACGTAAAACCCGGCATATCCTTTCGGGTAGGAAGCAGCCAAAGAGACAAAACTATTCTCTCCATTCAAACACAACGTCAATGCATCTTCCGAATCAACAGCCACCGGAAAAGCATCTTCCATTAAAGCTACATCATAGATTACCAGATAATTGCCTGTCTCGCGGAAACGATAATATTGATAAGCGCCCGGATTCGTTATCTTGTGTTTGCTTTGGGTGGTACTCCATGCCGAACCGCTACCGCTCCACAAGGTAGACCAATTACTCCCATCGTTGCTGCCTTCCACAAAATAACCCGTCCCGCCGTAATGTGTACGGATGGTAAAATAACGCATCGTCTTCGGGGTTCCGAAATCAATCATAAACCACTCGTTTGACCTCCCGGCTGAATGGTAATGGGTATTTATGTCCGCATCAATAGCACTTTCTAACTTATAAGAAGAACTATAAAGAGAAGAAGCACTGATACTCTCATACCCATTCAAACGGATCGGATTCCGGTCGGGAGCAAAGTATTCGTGAAAACAAAGATGGGAAGCGGCATCCCCTAAATAATACGCTCCGTAAGGAATGTAAACCATTTCTATGGCATGCGCAGCTACGTAGATTTTATCCAACGCATCCCCGAAATCACTTTTCGTCAGTCCAGTCCCGGAAAGTGGCCATTTTACCTGTAGTCTTACACTGACATTCCCTTCCGAGATGCTGTTACGCATCACATACAACCCGTTCACTTTCCCGCCGTTGGTACCGGCCATATAGGCGTAGCCTCCTCCTTCATTCCCGGCTGATGCACTTAGCACGTGCCCGGAAGACCCCAGATAAGCATGCTGCCAGGGATTCTCCAGTCCCCGTTTCTTGAACTTAAAGAAGACCCAGGCGGCATCCCAGTTGAAGTCATCGCGCCAGGAGTTGTCCCAACGAAGATTCACTTCGATAACTGCCGTATCGGTTCCAACAAAATTCACAAGCCGTGTTTTTCCCTCCACCCGGATGTTATTCGCTTTGAGTCCCGCTATCGTACACAACACCAATAGGACGGGCAGTAACATTTGACACACACATACACATCCAAATAATTTCTTCATACACGAAAATTACTTAGCACCTTAAAAAGTTCCCGGAAAGGTATATTTGTGATAAAAAGAAGCGTGGGAACTTTCGTTTATCCGGAGAAAGGTACGACCAAGCACCCACACTAAAATAAACAGTCACCCACGCACACACTGTATATAAAGTTATATACGGCAAGCACGAACGTTTATACTGCCTATCCTTTAGTGTTAAAATTGGTCGTTTTTTCTCCAAGGATAAAGCTAAACGCTTCAAATAAAATATATCTGTTACGATAGAATACGCCTACTCCTCCGTAACGAGACAAAGATAAAGAAAAATATGAAACTTGTTTTCAAAATAGAAAAAAGGATTACAAGAAGTTGCCATTACTTTATAATACCGCTATAAAAGGCAAGTAGTGAGGGTATAGCAAGGGTTAATAGAGGGTTTAGCGAGGGTTTATATAGGATTAATAGATTTTAACACCCCCGGGACCCCTTACCCGATAAGGGATACAGAAGGTCTTATAGAATTACCCGCCCTCACCATTTTATAGCGGGTAAGGGCGGGTAACTAATTTTATCCTTCAAAACGCGTATTTAAACCTCCCGTTTGTTGCGGAATACGATTTGGTTGTCCTCGACATCCACTTCAATGTGGCTGTCTTTGGTCACTTTCTCTGCCAGAATCTGTTTGGACAAATCGTTGAGCAATACCCGCTGGATAATCCGTTTTACCGGACGGGCACCGAACTGCGGGTCGTAGCCTTCGCCGGCAAGCCAATCCACGGCTTTGTCCGTGACTTCGAGCACAATGCCGTTATCCGCCAGCATTTTATTGACACCCTTGACCTGCAAGCGGACAATGTCCACAATTTCCGCTTTCTGCAAAGGCGTAAACATGATGACCTCATCAATCCGGTTCAGAAATTCGGGACGGATGGTCTGTTTCAACAGTTCGTATACTTCAGCATTGGTTTTCTCCAACACTTCATCCCGGTTCTTATCGTTCAGGTCTTTCAGTTTTTCCTGAATGATATGCGCCCCGATATTGGAGGTCATAATGATAATGGTGTTTTTAAAATCCACCACACGGCCTTTGTTGTCAGTCAATCGTCCGTCGTCCAACACCTGCAAGAGGATATTAAAGACATCCGGATGCGCTTTTTCTATTTCATCCAGCAAAATAACAGAATAGGGTTTCCGGCGCACAGCTTCGGTCAATTGTCCGCCTTCGTCATAGCCTACATATCCCGGAGGCGCTCCAATCAACCGGGAAACCGAATGGCGTTCCTGGTATTCCGACATATCGATACGGGTCATTTGTCCCTCGTCGTCAAACAAAAATTCCGCCAATGCCTTGGCCAATTCCGTTTTTCCGACACCCGTGGTACCCAAGAAGATAAATGAACCGATGGGACGCTTGGCATCCTGTAGCCCCGCCCGGTTCCGGCGAACGGCATCCGCCAAAGCAGCTATGGCAACATCCTGTCCCACCACCCGCTGGTGCAGCTCGTGCTCCAGCGTAAGCAATTTCTGTCTTTCGCTCTGCATCATCCGGTTCACGGGAATACCCGTCCACCGGGATACCACTGAAGCGATGTCGTCCGCCGTCACTTCCTCGCGTATGAGAGATTCACCGTTTTTCCTTTCCGCCAATTGCTGTTTGAGCTCTTCAATACGCTGTTCGGCTTCTTTCATCTTCCCGTAGCGCAATTCGGCCACTTTCCCGTAATCCCCGTCACGCTCCGCCCGGGAAGCCTCAAAACGGTACTGCTCTATGGCATCCTTGTTCTTTTGTATCTCGTCAATCAAGGCCCGTTCCGACTCCCACTGCGCCCGCAGCTTGGTGCGTTCTTCATTCAGGTCAGCAAGCTCTTTTTTGATGTCATCCAGTTTTTTACTGCTGCCTTCCCGTTTCAGTGCCTCTTTTTCTATCTGCAACTGCTGTATTTTACGGTCCAGTTCGTCTATTTCTTCCGGTACGGAATTCATCTCCAGACGCAGGCGGGCGGCAGCCTCATCTACCAAGTCAATCGCCTTATCCGGTAAAAAACGGTCGGAAATATAACGGTGGGACAATTCCACCGAAGCGATGATTGCATCGTCCGTAATCCGCACCTTGTGGTGATTTTCATACCTCTCTTTCAGCCCCCTCATGATACTGATGGCGCTCATCACATCCGGCTCATTAATCATCACTTTCTGGAAGCGGCGTTCCAACGCCTTGTCCTGCTCAAAATATTTCTGGTATTCGTTTAAGGTCGTTGCACCGATAGCCCGCAAATCTCCCCTTGCCAATGCCGGTTTCAAAATGTTGGCAGCATCCATGGCCCCGTCCGATTTTCCGGCTCCCACCAAAGTATGGATTTCATCTATAAACAGAATAATCTCTCCTTCCGAAGAAATCACTTCATTGACAACAGCTTTCAGACGCTCTTCAAATTCCCCTTTGTATTTGGCTCCGGCAATCAAGGCTCCCATATCCAACGAATAAATCTGCTTGGATGACAAATCGGAAGGCACATCCCCGTTTACAATACGTTGCGCCAATCCTTCTGCGATAGCAGTCTTTCCAACTCCCGGTTCTCCAATCAGTATCGGATTGTTTTTGGTACGGCGGGACAATATCTGCAATACCCGCCGGATTTCATCATCCCGTCCAATCACCGGGTCCAGTTTGCCGTTCCGCGCTCTCTCATTCAGGTTCACTGCATACCGCCCCAAAGAATCGTAGGTTGATTCTGCCGACTGGGAATTTACCTTGGAACCTTTTCGCAACTCACTGATGGCAGCTTTCGTCTCTTTTTCCGACATCCCACTGTCTTTCATCAATTGTGCCACCTGGTCCTTCCCGTCAAGCACCCCCAACAGGATATGTTCCAGCGAAATATACTGATCGCCCATTTCGGAGGCAAAACGGGTGGCCTTTTCCAAGACTTTATTCGCGTCGGATGAAAGATAAACTTCGCCTCCCGACACTTTCGGATAAGTATCGATGATCCGGTCCAATGCCGATGAAAGCACCTGGCTGTTTACACTCAGTTTATTAAAGATGAACTGGGTGACGTTTTCCCCCACCTCCATAACCGCTTTCAGCAAGTGTCCGGTCTCAATGGCCTGCTGTCCTTTACTTTGCGCATACTGCACCGCTTTTTGCAACGCTTCCTGCGACTTAATGGTATAATTATCCATATTCATAATCACATTCTCCTTTCTGCTTTACAGGATGTACAAATTTTATACCGATGCCAATTACAAAAGGTTTCAGGCCTTTTTTACAGACATTCCGACAATTTGACATAATTAAATAAAAATCACACGACAAAATGTCCGGTCAGAATATCTCTTTTTTCCATCGATAGTTCGCCGGATTTTCTTAAATTTGTTTAAAAGACGTGTGTTATAAGGAAAGACAACCCCAACGGTCATACATTATCCCAAAGCAAGACGGGTATACATCAGCCTCAGTAAGTTCAGATACCCCATACTCCGTATTTGCTTTGGGATTTTTATAAATTCCTCCCGCTTCAATTCATGAATACATAGGAGATGATATTGGCACCCATTTCCAGGGCCTGTTCATGCTTCATGTCCGGATCTTTATGCACTTCCGGATCTTCCCAGCCGTCTCCCAAATCGGTTTCGTAGGTATACAGCACCACCAACCTCCCTTCTTTGATGATTCCGAAAGCCTGGGGACGCTTGGCATCGTGTTCGTGAATCTTAGGAAGCCCTTCCGGGAATTTGTATTTCTGATTGAAAATCGGATGATCCCAAGGGAGTTCGACGAGTTCGTCCTCCGGGAATATCTTTTTCATCTCCCTCCGGAAAGCCGGGTCCAGTCCGTAATTGTCGTCCGCATGCAAAAAGCCTCCAGCCAACAGATATTCCCGCAGATTCTGCACTTCCACCGGAGTAAAAACAACATTCCCGTGCCCTGTCATGTGGACAAAGGGATAATTGAAAATATCGCGGTTACCGGGCTCCACCGTCACAGGTTCCGCAGCCAAATTGGTTTGCAGGTTTTTATTGCAAAATCGAATCAGATTCGGCAGGGAGGTCGGGTTGGCATACCAGTCACCGCCCCCTTTGTATTTCAGTAAAGCAATCTTCACTTTCGTATCCTGTCCCCACATCCAGCGCGGAACAATTACAAACAAAGCTACCAGCAATAAGATTTTCAACACATTTTCCATAACATCCTCTTTTTGAACTACACTCTATTTATAAAATTGATACTATGACAAGCCA
>ERZ778496.2478-NODE-2478-length-10860-cov-3.401944_pt1 | contig 10860 bp, 8 predicted proteins | sample MGYA00433099_ERZ778496 | MGnify/ENA primary metagenome ERZ778496 (study PRJEB29527, sample SAMN07138962) | mouse gut metagenome | material: feces | host: mouse | place: China:Nanjing | collected 2016-01-25 ... | reverse complement strand
TATATGTTCCTGCCTGCCGAACACGTCACGGGCAACCCCGACCAGTTCCTTTTCCTTTCGTTTTTCTTTTTCCTCTCGTGGCTTTTCTCCTCTATAAAGATGCATCCCGGCTGCTTTATCCCATGCGAACAGCATCAAAGGAACGTCCAACGGGCTACCGTCCCTTACTTTCAGGGCTTTTACAACCGACTGCGTAGGTTCATCGTCTTTTTCGATGGAAAGAATTGTAGCCGCTTTACGCTGTAATTCGCTACCCAAGTGTCCCCGTAGTTTTAATCCGTTCGGTACGAAATGCAGCACGCAGAGAATACATGTATTATAAATTCCTGCCAGTCGGTATAGTTCATCTATCACTACCACACTTTCCACTTCATCATTGGCACTCTTTACAAGGTCGGCGATGCCGTCAATAACTACCAACTGGATGCCGCCATACTGATAATAGAATTTATCCATACTTTGTACGATAGCGTGCAGGCGTTCTTTGCGGGACATACCCGTCAGACAGAATGCTTTCAGTTCTTCCGGTTTGTTAGGTTGCTTCGCACGTGCCAACAGGTTACTTACATTCTTGAACAGTTGTACTTCGGACTGTTCCGTATCATAGAGTAATACCGCTTTGTGTTTACTGTTGGCGGCTATCTGTATGCCGAGCGTATCTATTTCCTTATCCGGTTGGCAGATACAGCCCGCTAACATGGTAGCTATATAATTACTCTTTCCTGTTCCCTCGCCGCCTGTAATACCAAACAGGTTTCCTTGTGTCCCTAATGGAACATCTCCGGCAGAAATTATTACCTGCGCTCTTGCCGGGGGATTATTGAAGTCTATTTCGCACGATTTGAGCATAATCAATGTATCACTATATAGGTTATCTAAAAATTCGATAAACAATTTCAGGAAATCTTCACGGGTATTTCCTGCCTTAAAATAATCGGAAATATCTTTTTCCTCTTTTGTTCCAGGAAGCGGTAGAAGTAACCGTCTTATTCCAAATTCTTCCAACTGCTTTTCCTGTTTGCGTGCGCTTTCCTTTCCCGTCTTGTCAGTATCATATAATAAGATTATATGCTTAAAACGGAACGTCAATTTATAAATCAGCGTAGGCGGGATAGTCACCGTTTCGCTGTTGAAGCAGATAGCATGAAAACCATGTGCCGCCAATGACATGACATCTTTTTCACCACCTGTGATAAACAGCGTATCACCCTTTGCGGGTAGTTGCTCCAATCCGAAACAATAGTTTTCCCCGAAATTGCCACCATAGAGGAAACGGGCTTTCGAGAACGGACGGTACAGTTTTATGTACCGTTTGTTCTTATACCCGTACATCGGTTCTGTTATGGATGAAGTATAAGTGAACGGCGTTCCATCCGCCGTTACACTCTGAAAGTCCCGTAAGGAACACACCTTATAAAGTTCCAATACTTCCGGTGTGATACCATACTGCTGCCAGTACATCAATTCGGCAAGTGGGAATTTCTGTTCCCTGAACTGGTAGGGTTTGCTTTCCTTTTCAGGTGTTTCTTCCGGCATATCATTTACTATATGGGAAGAAGTACGGATAACTGGTATCGGATTACCTGTTGCCAGTCCCAATCCCAAATCCCGGTCTATGGTTTCCATTATCTCCACAAAATCCATTGAATTGTTGCAGTCCAGCCCTTTAAGTTGCCCCACGAAAAAGAAACAATCACCGCTATAACTGTCGTTGCCGAAATCTTTCATCTTATAGATACCACTTCGGCGGTCGAAATAGATGTTACAGGACGCTTTGTTATCCTCATAAAGCGGATTTAAGAAATTGCGTCCTATCCGCCAATTACCGGATATGTAATGCTTGAACACGGATAACCCATTATTTGTCCTTTCTAATATTTCTTCTTTCCTTAACATATAGCTGGTGGTTGGTTATCAGGTCGTTAATACTGTCCTTATCTCGTCTAATCAGGCGTTCTTCCAATAATCGTTTTATTTCTCCAATCTTGTAGAAATAATGTCCCTTGATATTGGAATAAGTGACTGTCCCGGCTGCCCGCAAGCGTTGTAATGTCCGGTCACTGATTTTTAGAAATGTGCAGACCTCGTAACTATCCACCCAAATTTCATCCTCATTGGTACTTTCCGCTTCTGTGTGATTAAATATATAATCGGCAATAGCGGTAATCTTGTTGTCTAATTCCTTGTAGGCTTTTGACTCAAATGTTATTATCTCCATTTCGCTAACTAATTGATTTGCGGCAAAGATGGCGGGTTTCAAAAGATAAAAATTACAAGGTATAACCAAGTTGGTGAATATTTATTTTTCTCTTTTTCAGTAGCAAAAGCAGGGTGTTATTACCCGAAAATGCCACATTTCATATCTAAATCGTATAAAAACAAAAACTACCAAGTTGGTAATTACTTGGTAGTTTTTATGTGAACTAAATATCTTTATTACAGTTCGTCCGATTCCATTCGCTTTAACAGTTGTTCGATTACTGATGTAAAAAAGGCAGTTCGATTTTTCTTTCTGCTTTTGAGAGTTAGATATGTTCGATAATAATCTCCTAAATCTATATCAAAAGCTGCTTCAATGAAAGCCATGATTTCTTTTATTGTCACATTTCCATTATTGAGTGTTGCAATAGCAACAAGTCCATATCCAAACTCTACTGCATCTGATTTAGAGCCAGTCCATTTCAGATTAAAGTCAGAAAGTGCCGCTCGTATTTTAGATATTTGCATTTTCCTGTCTAACAATTGTAATTGTCTATTGAGATATATTCGTAGCATTTCATTCGACAAAATTTTAGCTACTTTATAATCATATCCGGTAGAAAAAGCTGGGTCTTTATCTAAAAATGAGCTATCAACACACAACCTGAAATTCGCTTTATATCGAACAAAGTAATAAGAATCTAAGTGGGTTGCTTTCGAACGATAATATTGGTAGAAATCAAGATTTTGGTCAAAGAAATATTTCAAATTATCCAATTGGCAATGAAGATACTCTCGTTGTACATCATCACTGCCAATCGGACGTTTCATCTCAATTCTTGTTATTTTGTAAAAGTATAAATACCGACTAAGAATGTCTGGCTTTATATCTTTAAAGAAATGAATTTCTTCATCTTCGTTCTGAAATTCATATTTTACAGTCATGCTCCGCAAGTTATCGAATAAAGGTCGTATGACATCTATCATATGCAAAGCATCCTCCACGCAGACATTTTCATCAATGCCAAGCAACTCCATTTCTTCATTTATTCGATGCAATATTTCATTGATATAATCTTGCATGATTGAATTTCGTTATAATCAGAAATTTGCATTTCGGGGTGTACGTGGAAACGGAATAACATCCCGAATGTTTGTCATGCCTGTAATGAACAGCATCAACCGTTCAAAACCCAATCCAAAGCCTGAATGGGGAACAGTGCCAAATTTGCGTGATTCAAGATACCACCACAGTTTTTCGGTATTCATATTCAATTCTTTCATTCGCTGCAATAATTTTGTATAGTCGGCTTCCCGTTCAGAACCTCCTATGATTTCCCCAATTTTCGGAAATAATATATCCATTGCACGAACTGTTTCCCCATCTTCATTTTGTTTCATATAGAATGCTTTTATCTCTTTAGGATAATCTGTAACAATCACAGGGCGGCAAAAATATTCTTCCACCAAATGACGTTCATGTTCAGCACATAAATCAATTCCCGGTTTTACAGGGTAGTCAAACTGACGCCCGGATTCTTGTAAAATCTCTATAGCTTTAGAATAAGGCAAACGTATAAATTCATTATTTGCAACGAAATGTAATTTATCCATTAAACCATTATCTACGTTATCATTTAAAAAAGCTAAATCACTTTCGCAATTTTCAAGCGCATAACGGATTAGATATTTCAAAAAGTCCTCTGCCAAATCCATATTGTCGTTAATATCATTAAAGGCAACTTCCGGTTCAATCATCCAAAATTCGGAAAGATGACGGAATGTATTTGAATTTTCTGCCCTAAAAGTCGGGCTAAAGGTGTAAATTGCCCCCAATGCTAACGCACCGAGCTCGCCCTCTAATTGTCCCGAAACTGTTAAATTGGCTGGGGAACCGAAAAAATCATCTTTTAATTCCGTTTTGACTTCAAAGAGTTCTCCTGCTCCCTCACTATCTGATGTTGTTATTATAGGAGTATTGAAATAGAAGAATCCTCTTTCATTGAAATAACGATGTATGGCAAAAGCCATATTATGGCGCATACGAAATATTGCGCCAAAAATATTTGTGCGTAAGCGTAAATGAGCAATATTCCGCAAAAAATCTAACGAGTGTTCTTTCTTTTGTAAAGGATATTCCTGTGGGTCGGCAGTGCCATATAAAACTATATTTTGGGCTATTATTTCTCCATGCTGCTGATTTCCAGTAGATAGTACAAACATACCATCTACCCGAATGGCACTTCCGGTAGTTACCAATTTAAGAAAATCTTTTTTTATCTTTTCATGTTCAGACACAATTTGCAGATTATGAACAGTTGAACCATCATTTATTGCAATGAAACTAATGTTTTTACTTTGTCTATGCGTTCGTACCCAGCCGTTTACACTTACATTAATATTATAAGTAGTTGTTTTCAATAAATCAATTATTCTTATTTTCATAAAGTCATAATATTATAGTTTACAATGCCATTTCATTAATAAATATGGTAAGGGAGTTATTCGAGAGGAACTGGTTATTTATGAATAAGTCATAATTCAACTCAATATGAATATTGTTATCACTAATTGTAGGATGGTAAGACAATGTTTTGATTTTTACATTGAGTTCTCCATCTGTATTAATATAATCAGATTCCGTACATTCTCCCTCTATGAAAGACATTTCAGAGAACAAACTCCCACTTCGGTATAAACAAACAGATTTATTACTGATTACCAATTTGTTTTCAATGATATGTCCACCTTTACATAGTTCTCGATATTCAACAATATGCAGACCATTAACAATAGAATATTTTCCAATAGCATTAGTCACTATCTCGTCAATATAATCAGCATATTGTTGAACACCTTTTACTATAACTCTAATATCTGCTTTCATTAGATAGATTTTATAAATGTGGCAGATTTTCACGATAGCTTCTCAAATAAGCTTCGTCTTGCTCTGCTATTTGTTGTTTTAGAAAAGCAATCATTTTTTGTTTATCTGTTTTCAAATTGCCTCTAACCTGAATTAAGTTGGACGCCCCATCCGTTACAAATCGAGCATCAATTTTAAGATTTTCAATCAAAGTCTTCATTTCCTCCAACTTCTCAATTTCAGTTTCTTCTTTCCAGTTACCTGCCTGTATTTCCTTATACAGTTCCGAAGTCGGATAAATTGTAAGCATTGAAGATTCAATTATTTGCGGATGAAGCTGGTTGAAGATTTCTGCTGTTACCTTTGCACCAATCTTGCCTTTTCCACTACCATAAATTCCTGTCAAATAAAAGAAGTTATAGGTAATATTTGCTTCTTCCAATTTCTTACATTGCTCAATGATGTCCTTTGATAGAAATCCCTTTCTCATGAAAATCAAAGATTCATCATATCCGGTTTCAACTCCGATTGTAATTCCATCATATCCGAGTTCTCGCAATTCTTTTAATTCTGTAACAGATTTAGGGGTAATGTCCGTAATTCGTGCAAAACACCCTATACTCTGACAGGCAGGGAAGTATTGATGTACCATTTTCGCAAGTGTTTTAAGCTTATTCACACTAAGCACAAATGGGTTTGCACCTGTGAAAAACACCCTTTGTGCGTGTCTATAATAATAACTTGCTTCCTTTAAATCCGATTTTACCTCTTCAATTGGTGATAGCCTAAATTTGAAAGGTAAATCTTCGTATAAAGTACAAAATTTGCAGGAATGGTGAGTACATCCAGCCGTTACTTGAATGAGCATTGAGTATGCTTCGTAAGGCGGTCGCCAAATAGTTCCAGTGTAGTGCATAATTCTTTTTTTATTAGTTAATAATGTATTGTTAAGACACCAAAACAAATATACCAATGCGGTAAACATGATATATTAAGTATCTTTTTCGATTGCAAAGATATAAATATACTTAGTATAAAAAAAGAAGTTACAAGACAATAAGATGGTTACAAAAAGGTAACTATTTTTACGTATCAGATAGTTACGTGCGAAAAAAAAATAAAAAAAGATGGGAATGGTATATTTATAGGGTGATGTAGAGAAGATTTATAAAAAGCACCCGGTGTCCTTCCGGGTGCTTCAACCACAAAAATTTCAATTATAAATCTATCTATCATGAAACTTTCTGTGGCAAATATAATGATTTCCATCTTATTTCTTCGGTTTGCCTTTCTTTTCAGGAAACACGAAAGTAACATTAAACTGTTCGTCAAAGGCAAGTGAAGCGTCAAAGACTTTGCCGTTCTTGCTTTTAAAGCCTTTGATTAGCCCGGTTTTCCCGGTAGTCACCAGTTCGGTAATCTGTTTGTCCATTAGCTGCTTGTCGCTCTTGTTGCGGAAGATGGTAACGGAACAATCCACATTGGAACATTTGGCGACTTTCGGATAGAAAAGGATGCGCCCTGTTTTACATTTCGGGCAGATACAACCACTACCCGAAGCGAAAGAAAGCTGAACGTCCAAAAGTTCAGCCGTGATTTGCCGTGCATATACTTCGATACCTTTGCGGAACGTGTCGGGGTTCATTTCCCCGCTTTCTATTTTGGCAAGCGTGTTTTCCCACATACCCGTCATTTCAATGTCTGCTATCTTCTTGTCCTGGATGATGTTGTAAACAGCAAGTCCCTTTTCGGTCGGGACAAGGTTCTTTTTCTCCCGGACGATATACTGGCGGGAAAACAGCGTCTCGATGATGGCTGCCCGTGTTGCGGGTGTGCCTATACCCGTATCTTTCATGCTGGCTTTCAGGTCGGTGTTTTCCAGTTCCTTACCCGCCGTTTCCATTGAAGAAAGCAAACTGCTTTCCGTGTGCAACGGCTTGGGCTTGGTCTGTTTCTCCAGTAATTCAATATCGGAAAGCGGTAAACTATCTCCGTCCTGCATGGTGGGCAAAGTGGTGTTATCTTCCCCGTCCTCTTTATCGCCGAATACGGCACGCCATCCGGCGGACTTGATTGTAGAGCCTTTGACCGTAAAAAGCGACCCTTCACATTCCAGCGTTACACTGGTAACGTCTTTGACGCATTTTTCAGAAAAGGCTTCCAACATCCGTCCGGCTATCAGTTCATAGATTGCCTGTTCGTCCGTTTCCAGTTTACTGGGCAGGTTTTCCGTTACTATCAGGGCGTGGTGGTCTGTTACCTTGCCATCGTTCACGGAACGGGAATTTAAGGCTTTGCCTTTTATCCCAGCGGCATATCCGGCAAAACGGGCGTATTGTTCCAAATTAACAAGACGTTCCGGGATTTCCTCGAACACGTCCTGTGAGATATAACGGCTTCCGGTTCGGGGGTAGCTGATTAGTTTACCCTCGTATAACTTTTGTGCGATGGATAGGGTTTTGTCTGCGGAAAAATTCAGTTTCGTATTCGCTTCTTTTTGGAGTGAAGTTAAATCATAAAGCAAGGGCGATTCTTGATTCACTTCCTTACGTTCTACGGTTTTCACCTGTACTGTTTCCACTTCCTTTATCCTTTGCAGCGTGTCGATGGCAGGCTGCTGCATATCGTACTTTTCTGTGGATAGTGCCGTAAAAGTTACATTGTCCTTAGTTGTCTGTAATTTCAGTTGCCAATACTTTTGCGGGATAAAGTTCTTATTCTCTAAAAAGCGGGTACATATCATCGCCAACGTGGGCGACTGTACCCGTCCCAAAGAAAAAATACCTTGTCCGGCTGCCACACTTAAAGCCTGTGTACCATTTATGCCAATTAAATAATCCGCTTCGCTGCGTGCCTGTGCCGAAAGGAAAAGGTTATCATAAAGGCTGCCGGCTTTCAGGTTTTGCAGTCCCTCACGGATTGACTTGTCGGTAAGGCTGCTTATCCATAAACGGACAAAAGGCTTGTTGCATCCGATATACTGATAGATGTAGCGAAAGATAAGTTCTCCCTCTCTCCCTGCATCGGTAGCGACAATTATCTTATCCGACTGGTCGAATACTTCTTTGATTACCTTTAGTTGTTTCAATGCGTCGGGGTCTGCCTTGTACCCTTTTTCCGCTTTCACTTGTCGGGGTATAAGTTGAAAACTATCCGGGATAATAGGCAGACTTTCCCGGCGGAAACTCTGTATGCCGTATGCTTCCGGCATTGCCAAACCTACAAGATGGCCGAACGCCCAGGTAACGAGATACCCGTTACCTGAAAGATAGCCATCCTGTTTTTCACTCGCTCCTAAAATACGGGCAATATCCCTTGCCACGCTTGGTTTTTCTCCGATTACTGCAATCATTCTAATTTTGATTTTAATTGTTCCACTTCTTTTTGTCTTAGGATTTTCCGGTCATAATAGACGTGATAGCCATCTACATAAAATTGTCGGTTCTGCTCGTCTATGGTTTTCCAGTCTGTTTTGAAACAGACAAGGGTAAACAGGGCGAAACCGACAACCGGGATAAGGATGAATACTGCTATCATCTTTTGCATCCCCTGCTTTGTTTGGGCTTGTCTGCCTGCTCCTGCTTCTCCTTTTTATCCTGCTTGGTCTTTTGTTTTTCAGTGGGCTTGTCCTGACCTTTTTTCAAGGGTTCTTTCACTTTCTTGGTGGCTTCGTTGGTCTTGCCCTCCGAATTGACCGCTACCTGTGTGCGGTTCTTGCTTGCCGGGGTAATCTCTTTCACGGCGGAACGGTCAAAACTGGGATTGTCACTGTAAAAGCCTAACTTCTTCTTATCATGGTTCACCTGAATATAAGCATCGTATTCGACCCCCCGCTTATCTTTCAGCCCGGCAACAAAGATGGTTTTGTCATTGACTAAATCCTGCTGTTGCTGGCGGGATAGCTCTATTCCTGAAATGCTCTTGGGAATGGTTACGCCGTCACTGGTGACAAGGCTGTTCTGCTGTTTCTGTTGCTGCTCCTGTGACTGTTTGGCATTGGGATAGATAAATTCCAGACTTTTCTTGTCCGCATTGACCTGAACAGTTGCGGAAAAGGGATTTTTACGGTTGGAAATCATATTTTCAAGGAATACCCCTTTTCCTTCCCGTAAGGCTTCCTTTTGTTCCTTGTTCAGTTTGACACCCTTTATTTCATCGGGTATTTGGACGCTGCTTGCACGCATGGAAACCAGTTCGTTTGTTACCTTATCCACACTGACGAAAGAGGGTATCATTTCTCTCGTGATATAGTTTTTCAGGTTTACTATCCGCCCCATATTTCCCGTTTCAAGAAGATTGGCTTTGTCCTCTTTAGAAAATTCATGTCCGAAGAACGGGCGTTCAAGTTCCGGCTTTTGTCGGATGCCGTGTATCGCCAAAACTACATTCCCATCCTTGTCATGCCGGAAAGATAAACGTGCGTCCAGTTTCATAATGGCTGAATTGTAGTTTCCGGTAATGGTGAACGCTCCGGGCGACTTGTACCCCCTTAACATGGGTTCTAAAGCCTTTGCCTTTTCAAGCTGTTCTTTGGATAGACCGAAATTCTTCAAGGCTTCCCAGTCCACCTTATCCGGGTCAATCACATACTTGCTTTTGTCGGGTTGCTGCGGTGCTTGCGCCGTTGCTCCCGCTTCTTTCGCTGGTTGCTGTTGGGTTTGGGTTTCCTGCTGTTCTTTCTTGGCTTCCTGCTTCACGGCTTCAGGTGTTACCCGGTAACGCTCTATGCCCGCTTCGTTTTCAGGTGTCGGATGATTGAAGTTATCCCTGATTATCGGCTCGATTTTGGGAAGTTCAATCTTAGGGATTTTGAAGAAGTTAAAACGGGTCGGGTTCTTCAACTGGTTCATCATGTTGGAAAAGAAGTTGGAAAAGAAATCACCGTGACGGTCGAATTTCAAAAGTTCGCTGTTGTTCTCCGGTGGTACGGTTTGGAGTTCCCCGTTTTCATCCACGCCTTTTACTGCGCTGATTGTCTTTTTCTCCTTATCCAGTACAAGAAGAATATCCATCATCTGTTCGTCAGTGGTGGATTGGCTGGCTGTGTTTACATCCATAATGTTTTGAATTTTAGTGAGTAAATAAATTTTCGGAAGTAAAAATAAGGATGAAATAGAGTATATTTAAGGATTTGGGAACGTTTGGCTTCATTTGTCCTCGTTTGGCTTCATTTGTCCTATCCATAGAAAAAAGCAAGATAGCTCATAGTAAGTGCCTAGTGTAGAAGCATTGGAAAGACAATATATCTAAAAAAATGAAAAGCATCTATTTTTTTAGGTTTAAACCCCTATAATTCTAAAAATGCTATTATCTTTGTGATGTTCAAAATGAATGTAGTTGAGACTAATAGTAATCTCCTATACGGAAAGAGATTATCACATACAAAGTGGGTGTATAAATTTTATTATTTATATGCCTTTTTATTTTAATGATATATGTAAATAATAAATATCCGATAATATGGCAAAATATGAATATGATCGTTACAGTTTAGAGGAAAATCTACTCCGTAAAATATTGATACGAGTAGATTATACTGGTGTAACAACTATTGATAGTTGGATAGAGAAGATTAAAGTGGATTTTATCAAAGATTATTTTGATAGATATATTAAGCATCTAAATAATAATGCAAAGATTGATTTATCTAATTTAGGAGATATATCCAAATCGCTTTCTATCCCTGTTACTGAGATTGTGAGGGAGCCTATTCATACTTTTACCGAAAGTAAATTTGAGGATAGAGAGGATAAAATGCAATTAGATATAACAAGTTTCTATACTACGGTATCTAT
>ERZ778496.2476-NODE-2476-length-10861-cov-4.186193_pt1 | contig 10861 bp, 6 predicted proteins | sample MGYA00433099_ERZ778496 | MGnify/ENA primary metagenome ERZ778496 (study PRJEB29527, sample SAMN07138962) | mouse gut metagenome | material: feces | host: mouse | place: China:Nanjing | collected 2016-01-25 ... | reverse complement strand
GCCAGAAAAGAGCCTGTCCTTTCATCTGTTCCTTCTCCGTTTCACTGAGCACTGTCACTTCATTGTCCAGCTTTTCAATGAAAAAGTTGATGCGGTCGATGTTGCCATAGCCTAACTTCTGTCCCTGTCCTTCCACCGTATAAATACCGCGAGCAAAATCGGACATCTGGCCGGGAAGGTTCATACCTTCGTCCGTATTGTTGGCATTTCTAGGCCATTCGGGATTCATACGACCGTAAATATCGTTCAGGAAACCATCGATCATGTCTTTCTTCTTCCACACATCATCGGGAGAAATAGCTCCCGTATTTTCATAATCCAAACTGCAACCCGCCATGCCAAGTAGCAGCAGACCCGCCAATAATATATTTTTCTTCTTCATAAATACGAGTTTAATTAATTTAGAAACTTACATCAATACCGAAACTGAATGAACGGGAAACGGGGAACGAATTGCCATCGCCTATTTCGGGATCGTAATAGTTCTTGTTAAAGTTGCTCCATACAAACAGGTTGGTTCCGGTAAAGAACACACGCACCTTATCAAACACACTGCTATAGAACTGGTTTTTTGGCAATTCATAGCTCACTGTCAGGTATTTCATACGCATGAAATTATTTTTCTTCAACCAGTAATCAGTATCTTCGTCATACGTTTTGGTCTGGTCGTGGTTCTTGCGCATCGGCAACGAAGCGTGCGGGTTTTCGGGAGACCAACTGTCGGTGTACCATTCTTTCCACATACGGTTCCATTCCACACCTTGCACCAAATCTTTCATCCATTTGTATGAGCCCAGCCGTCCCGAGAACATCATGTCCAAGCTCAGGCCTTTCCACGAACCGCCTAAGTTCAGACCGTAAATAAGAGGGTTGTTCTTGTTCTTCAAAATGGTTTTATCCCATGAATCGATAATTCCGTCGGGAGTGCCGTCGGGACCGGACAGATCCTTGAACACCATCATACCCAGCTCGGGCGACTTTCCTTTGTGAAGATAACCGGGGTGTGCTTCAATGAAAGCGTCCAGCTCTTCTTGCGTGCCGATGATGCGATCGAACTTGTATCCGGTGATATAACTGAGCGACCTGCCTACCGGAATGTCATACCACTTGGCATTCTCGGCATAGTCCTTCGTAATCACTTCATTCCATCCGTAAGAAGCGGTCAGATTGGCAAAATAAGTAAAGTCCTTGCTCTGCCCGCTATAGCCCAGCTTGAAGTCGATACCTTGCGCACGCACCTTGCCATAGTTTTCGGCAGGCATGGACAAACTGAAAGTAGAAGGCAAGGAAAGTACACGGTTGTCCAAAATGTCGTAGGTGTTACGATACCAATAGTCCAAAGAGAGGTTCCAGTGATCCAGGAAATCCATATCCACACCCAAGTCGAAACTCAACGACTTTTCCCAAGTCATGTTTTCATTGACTACCGATCCGTAGGTCAGCCCTACCCGGCGTGAAGGATTTTTTCCGAAATACGCATTTTTACCATCGCTTATATAAGATTCCTGCCACTGCCATCCACCCACGGAGTCGTCACCGGTAAGACCGGCCGACGCACGCAGTTTCAAGCGTTGCACATGCTTCTTGTCAAACCAGTTTTCTTCAGAAACCACCCATCCTGCCGATGCAGCGGGGAAGAACCCCCAACGCTTGTCGGGAGCGAACTTCATGGAGCCGTCCTCACGGAAAGAGAAAGTAAACAGGTACTTGTCGGCATACGAATAGTTGAACTGTCCGATGTAAGACATACGCCCGTCTTTCCAATCGGTATCACCATCCGCCCAACTGTCGGCACGGGTACCGCTGGCTGCCCAGAACTGGTCAGTGGTATACACCGGGAAGCCTTCGCGCCCGCCCCAGATAGAGGCACCGCCTCCTTCATACCACTCGGTTACCAAGGTACCCGAAACACGATGCACGTCATTGAACACATTGTCGTAACTCAACTGGAAGTTCAACTGCTGGTCGTCGCTCCATGCCGATTTACGCTCAATATAGTCTTTGGTAATCCAACTCGATCTCTTCACACCCACGATGTCCGAATCTTTGGTAGACATGATGCGGTTGTTAGGCCCGCTTCTTTTCATGATCATCATGTCATAGTTGGTATAAAATTTCTTGGTAATTTCGTTGGTCCAACTCTTACTGTACGACATCTTGGCACTCAATCCTTTCAGGAACGGTGCCTTGTAGGTTCCGCTGACCGTGAGTTGCGGCTTCAGGTACTCATTCTTATTGTATCCGCTTCCGCCTTTCACACGGGCGCCTACGTTACCAATCCATCCATAGTCAATGTATTGGCCGCTATCTGTAAACACAGCCTGGTCGGGCTGCCACACACGCAATTTCTTATACGTGTCCCACGGGTTTTCGTTATCGGCCACATTTCCTTTCTTGTTGTTGTACAAGGCAAGCCCCGTCTGCACCTGGAAATTGTCCGACACATCCGCTGTCACATTCAAACGGAGATTGTATTTGTCATAGCTCAGCGGCTCCAGGAATCCTTTCTGCTGCACATACGAGCCGCCGGCAAAGTAACGGATTTTTTCATTACCCCCGTTTACACTGACATTGTGTGTCTGGGTGGCAGGATTCCGGTACACCATGTCCAACTGGTCGTACCCCCAACCTCCATTGACATTCTTAAAGTAATCCAGCTCTTCCTGTGACCATGCCCAGCCTGCGGGATCGGCCTCCCCATTGATACGGTTATACAGTTCACCTGTCTCTATGGCACTGGTCAGATCCGAGTTTTTGGTACGGGTATCCACACTGTAGGAATACGAATAATTGACTGTCGGTTTTCCGGTTTTTCCTTTTTTCGTGGTCACCAAGATAACACCACCCGCCGAGCGAGAACCATAGATGGCAGCCGACGCAGCGTCTTTCAGCACCGTGATGTCGTCAATTTCGTTCGGGCTCAAGTTGTTGAAATCTCCGGCTCCGCGCACCACTCCGTCGATGACATACGTCACCGGCTGCTGCTTCTTGTTATCTCGTTTCCAAGCCGACACGGTACGGATAGTAATATCGGGATCGCTTCCCGGAATGGCTCCCGGCGTGCTGACATCCACACCCGCCAACTTACCTACCAACAAGTTACCCGCAGCAGTGGTAGGCATGGTCTTCATCTGGTCGTCCATCTTCATGTGTTCCACCGAACCCGACAACAAGCCTTTCTTCTGTGTAGTATAACCGATTACCACTACTTCGTCCAGCGTTTTAGTGTCCTCTTTCAGGCTGACCATGAAAGTCGATTTCCCTTTGACGGGCAATACTTGCGACAAATAGCCAATGTAGGACACCTCAAAACTTCCATCCTCCGGAACATCGAGCGTAAAGTTACCGTCGAAATCAGTGATGACTCCATTCAATTCATCACCTTTCACCACCACATTGGCACCAATAACGGGTTCTCCTTGGGCATCTTTCACCACACCGGATATCTTACGAGTCTTTTTATCCTGTTGAGGAGCAGAAGAAACGATCTTTTTAACGATAATATTCTTTCCCTTTATTTCATAAGTGACTTCCTGTCCCTGTAAAATCTGCTTAATGAGTTCGTCCAGCTGGGTTGCCTTTACAGTCACCTGTTTCTGGGTATCCACATCGCCCGACACATAAACAAAAGAATATCCACTTTCTTTTTTGAGTTCATTCATAGCCTGCTTCACCGACACTTGGTCCAACTGCAAGTTGACAGACTGGGCAAACAGGCTGGCATTTAAACAAAACAATGCCGCAGCAGTAAAAAAAGTCTTTTTCCTGTTATACATAAATAAATTAAATTAATCATTAAATTTTGAATAAATACCGTTTTAAAGGAATGACTTTGTTATCTTTACGTCTTTCTTTATGAAACGGCTTTTGCACTTGTAATGCTTTAAGAAGAATTGTTTCATCTATCCGGAAGATCTCACACATCTTTCGGATTTTTTACTCCATCTTCTTTTTTGTGACAGCTTCTCAACCGGTTTCATTTTCCTGATTCATTTTACTTCATGTTTTTAAGGTTAAACAATCTTTGTATTATCAATCCATATTATATTCCAATATCTGCTTTTCACATTCAACTACCGCCTGCAATCACCCTCTTCTGCCTAAGATGACAACTAAAAATATGTCCTGGGTAGTCAAAAAACATATTTTTTTCAAACTTTTTAAAAAGCATCCTAAAGTCGCTTAACTATGTTTGAGAACTCACATTATAAAACTCCAATTTATAATCATTTCTTCGCATCTCAATAGCATCATCCGTGTGATTTATTATCTTGATCGGAATTCTGCGTTGTGATACAGGAAAAACGAAGTCCACTTGCAATTCGCAAATTTTTTCATCTACAACATTCGAAAAAACTGTAAAAGTATCTTTGGGCGTATATTCTATTCCTATTTCATCCTTCCGCATCCAAGATACAGCAAAACACGCTATCTTCGTGGATGTCAAGACCGCAGACTATTTTCATGGGGTATACTTTATTGGGGCATCAAACCCGTTTAACATTAATAACAAGGTCAGGAAACTTCCCTAAGACCTCTTTTCACCCACTAAGATAGTCATAGTCTTGACTTTCTTATAACACCAGGCGTAAAAAATCGCTTTTTTATATATCTTTGTAACCATTCGACATACTGATTATTTGCCATATTATATTATCAAGAATGTCAATTAAATAAACTATACGAGAATCGAACCTATTAATAAAGATAAAAATTGCAAGTATTATGATTTTCCTATCAGCACAGCCAGATACGACATATTTCATTTGGCAAGTAGAACTTCAACTGTTCAATTTAGAACAGCTAAATTGGCCTAAAGAAAACATACATGTATTATTCTCTTATGCGCCAGACTTGGGTATTAATCCAGAAGCATCATTAATCTGCAAAAAATTTCCTAACCATCATATCTACTTCTATGAAGATACAAGAGTAAATAAAAAGTATTCAAGTACAATACGTCCACATATTATAGAGAAGCATTTTGCACTTTATCCCGACCTAAGAAAAGAAACTATTTTTTATATTGACTCAGATGTCATATTTAAAGAATTACCAGATTTTAGCACATTGTTAAATGATGAAATTTGGTATGCATCAGATACCCGTTCATATATGGGCAGTGAAGTCTTAATCAATGCTCTTGGATACGAAACATTCAAACACATGTGTGATATTGTCGGAGTTTCAACTCAGGACGTAATGAAAAACGAAATCAATACTGGCGGTGCACAATATATAATAAAAAATATACCTCTCAATTTTTGGAGCAAAGTAGAAAAAGACAGTAACAAAATGTATGAATATTTACATGACATATTATTTGTCAACACAAGTCATGATTTTCTAAAAAAATATCCTATTAGCATTTGGCTGACAGAAATGTGGGTGGTTTTTTGGAACACTATCCTATTCGGAAAAACATTCGTAACACATCCTCTTTTAAATTTTTGTTGGGCATATCAAACAACTGAAAAATGGGAAAATAGTCATATGCTTCATTATACGGGAGGAACAAAAGGAAATTTCTTTAAAAAAATCAACTATACTTACGCGTTCCCCTTTTATGAAGACCTATCATATATAGACAAAAATTCATGTTCAGCTGTATTAAAAGATTTGATTCTTCTTTATCGATCTTATTTAAACAAAAACAGATTTATATTAGATGATATTACTATTATAATTCCTATTCAAGACAAACCTATATCAATTCCCATTTTAGATTACTTAATCAAATACATAAAATCAAATTTTATCATCTTAGGCTCAAGTTTTAATCTTAAAACATCAAAATATGAATCATACAAAAATATCAAATTTATCAAACAGGACAATGTGGATATCAGCAATATTGCGGAAGAATTATCTACTATAGAAATCAAAACAAACTATATAGGGATAATTCCATCACATTATATATTACCTATTCAACAGTTAATTAGAACCGTATACCTCCTACAAGAATCAAATAATCAAATAATACAACCTTACACCCGATGTCTCAAGATTGATACGCTATCACATTTCTTATTTCAAAGAGTTCTTGAAGAAGAATTTCTATTTTCTAACATCGGAAAATTCGAAGAAATAGAGAATAAATATAAAAATGAATGTTTATTCTTTCATAAAGAGAAATTTAAAAATAGCATAAAAAAAGAGATAGAAGGATGTATATTTATAAAATGAACAGAAATATCATGAACAATATTTTTTACAAACATATAGAATCACTACTTGACAGGAATGATTTAGAGATTAATCTCTTTTCCGGAAAAACCGGATTACTATTATTGTATAGTACATACAAGTATAAAAACGAATCTCTTATACAAAATACGTTAGACGAAATTACTCAAAAAATTTTCACTATAAAAGAGTTTAATTTTCACACAGGAATAAGTGGTATTGGATATGGATTACATCTTTTAAAAAGAAATAGGAAGATATCACATGAACTTCAAACCATTTTTCAATATATAGACGATAAGATTTATCATGAAGTATCAAATAAAAAATCATCAAGTTTATGCTTATCGTCTGAAAAAAGTGTATTAACAAAGGCTTTCTATTTTCAACAAAGTATCAAATCCTACTATGAAACAAATAGATACAGAAAATTAGCCAATAAAGAATGTCTATTATTGGCACTGAATGAAATAAGAGATTTAATATCAATAATTATTCAAAATAGGGATACTATAATCAATAATCGGCCAAAATTTCTTTATGAAACAGGACAATGCTTTGTTTTACTATATAGAGTTTTATCACAACAATGTAGTATTGGATACTGCCAAGAGGTACTATTATTGATCCGGGATTTTATCCGTTCTTTTTTTAACTATAAATCAAATATTAGTGAGGAAAATATATTGTATTCTTTTAGACTTCTTTATTCATATGCCTATGTTGCATTTGACATAAAGGATATAAGTATGCAACAGGAAATAAAAAAATGGATAATAGAATTACGCCAATTTATTACTCCGACAAAACTGAGTAATAGAGATATACATATGCTAAATCAGATTTTCAAATCCTGTTCAATTGAGTACAAAATAGATTATAATCAAATAGATTTAAAGACAGAGTCATTTTATATTAAAGAAGCTGTGGATTATTTGCTATTTCTAAATATACATCACGAAACAATCCCATTTGAAATCATCTTATAGACAAAAAATAAAAGGCAGCTTACGATAACTCGAAACTGCCTTTCAGGATCATTCTACTTCTTGTACAGATGCTGTTTGTAATTCATCCGTATTGATACTGCTATATCCTATTCTTTGGCATTTAAAATAATTTGTCTTCCCCTTAACATTCAAATGGCTACCTGCTTTAGCTAATACTTTCAAATAATTTGCCTTTACATGAATGAAGCCATGAGAAGAAGTAGTAGATATACTTAATGAATCGACATCAAAAGGCTTATTCATATCTATTTCTGAAAAATTCAAGTTTATATGTCGTATTTGATCCGTATAAATCCACACAGTATCTTTAGGCATTTTCCCCTGTGAGTCTTTCAATGTTAAAGAAAGAACACCTTTGCTCTTTTCGATATTTCCAAGTTCTGGATGCCCAATCTTAATAAAAAAAGTATCAGATGGAATAAATACTGCCTTATATCCAGATAGTTGGAAATCCATTATTTTCTCTTGAGCATTACCAATAAAGGAAGTGGTAATTGCCAACAACATTAGAATAATTTTTTTCATGCCAATTGATGTTTTTTTAAATGTGATAAATGATTTTTATATAATACTTTTATTATGCCGCACAATAAATCAAAATTAATCCGATTGCACTCTAACAGATCCCAAAGTGATTTTAGCAAAGGAATATATTTAGAGTCATTGGTCACCATCGATTTACACACGTCTTTTACGTATCTCAATCGAGTATTCAATGCTGATTTATATGACAGATCACTTTCTTTGCGAGATGTTTGGTTGGCAGAACACCTATACATTAACAAAACCTCATTCATATTTGAAATTTTACCTCCCTGGCTTATCACACTATACCACAAATGGTAATCCTCCGCATATATGTGCGACTGGTCATAAATTTCTTTTCCATTATTATAAAAATGAGATTTCAAAAAATCAGCTCTCATGATTACAGATGGATGGCAAATAGGGTTACCTGTTATCATATTGCAAATAATATCGCTGTACTCAACAGCTGGCTTATATATGTTTTCATCTGTTCCAAATGCCTGTACCCAACTACCACATATTACAATCTCTTTATGAGACTCCATATAATCATATTGCATTTGCAATCTATACGGCAACATTTTATCATCAGAATCCATCCGAACAATATATTTGCCAAGAGCTAAACGCATACCTCTATTCAATGAAGATATATAATCATGATCAAACCGATAAATTCTAATTCTATCATCCTGATATTCTTTGATTATATTAAAACTATTATCAGTTGAACCATCATCTACAATTATGAATTCAAAATCTTTAAAAGTTTGTACTAATACACTATCGATGGCTTCTTTCAAATAGAGAGAAGAATTGTAAACAGGCATTACAACACTAATTTTTGGAAACATAATTAATTATCGTTTATTTTCAAAATACTATTCCCGTTTTCAGAGTTATAAAGTCGCTTGTTCATATTAAATATAGAACGTCCCCATTGTATGTCGTAAGATATACTCAAATAAAACATATTTCGATTATTTCTAATTAGCACATTCCTATCAGAAAATGCATTTTCCGCTAATCTTTGAGTTCTATATTTGGCTCCATCGGCAAAAGGGAATTGTACTCCACATCCTAAACCTACTCTTTTAATTTTGTAACTCGCACTTATATTCGAGTAATTTTCACCTGTTGTAAGATAGTGACCAAATAGTGTTTTTTGAGGTTTTCTCCAAACCGCATTCACGTTCAAGTCTTTATATGTCATTCCAATATAGAAGCCATAGTAAAAATCATCGTATACATGAGAATATAAATCACCTTTAGATTTATAATGGTTCCATCCACCAAAAGCCTGAATCGTGAACAACTTAAAGATATTAGACATTTGTACTATTAACTGAGCTCCGTAATTAATATCATAATCTTGATTATGTTCTTGATAGATAAATTTATTATCAAGCTCCGAAAATACTATGTCTTGTTGAATCGGATTAAAGGCTTTATTAGCAGTTAATGTCAACATAGAGATAAAGCGTCTATTGTCTGAAACTGTAAAGTCTATCTGATTTCTCAAATTACTATACGGCTTTAATTCACTATTCCCCTTTGTCGCGGAGATCGTGTCAATGTTCTGTAGAACATCAGACAAACTACTCAAATCCGGGAAAAAGGAACGGTAGTTTATATTGTATTTAATATTCCATTTTTCTCTTTTATAAGACAAGGATAAAGAAAAAGTATTACGAAAATAATTCGATCTTCTTGTTGTTTGCTTTTGATGTTGATATTCTAATCCAGTACCAAGTGTATAAGATATATTACGAAAAACCCCGTTTACTTGTAAATATGGATAACCTGTAAAATTTTGAATCGTTATATCGTCGCTTGGATAATACGTATTATGTACAAACTGATAAGAGGATTTTAAACCTGCTGAAAAATTGAGATTTTCATTTTCTTTCCAATAAAAAACTTCGCCTATTATAGATTTTAGATTTCCATCCGTTATGTTATTTATGTCAGAAGAAATTTTATCTTCTTTTGTATCTTTCAGTCTTCTATTGTAATCATAATCAGATAAAGTTCCTACTATGTTGAGTTCGATCCCTTGGTCTTTACTCAAATTTCGATTATACGTAAGATCAATAGATGGTATATAATGAGAAAATGTCGAATAGATATTCCGATGCAGAATTTTCTCTTGATTCTGAAATATATTCATAATGTTCTCATCGTGTTGTGTATAGATGGAATTGTTAAACCTTATATTAAGAATATCATTTTGATTTTTCAATAAATATCCGACACCGATATTGTGTTGAGTATATCCAAAAGGAGCATATTCACCTTGCTTATCCCAATTCAAGATCTTTCCATCCGGAAAGAAATAGTTTTCTGTTTCAGATGTTTTCCGCTTTGAATAATTACGATGGTTGATATTATAGTCAATTGAGAACACTGACTTACGATAGTTTGTCCGCAAATTTAAATTACCGTTCAACATTCCGGTAGTGAGAGCACTTAACATACTACTTGAGATAGATGTTCCAGTATGAGGTTCTTTTAAGATAAAATCAAGAGTGCCGGAGTCAGAATCCAATTCACGTATACCAGGTAATTGCTTATAATCAATTCTGCGAATTTGATCAGGCTTTAATGCTTTTACTTCATTCAGGCTTGCTTTTACTCCATTTATTCGATAAATGACCCCAGATGTACCCTGTATTGAAATACTTTCTTGAACAGGATCGACAAACAGATTGGGCAAGACAAGAGTCTGCAATAAATTGAGACAAGAAACAGAAGCTTTAACCTGCTTTTCAGTAGGATAAATCATGATTTTATCTGCTTTATGAACTAATGATTGCGCCGTGACTTCAACACCGTCAAGTTCCGTAACAACAGGCTCTAAAAGAATATTGTCCAATTTTATATCTTTTGAATCAGTTCTCTGAACTATCACGACATTTTTTTCATATCCCAAATAAGATATTTCCAATTTGTATATAGGATACTCTATTGATTCAAAAAAATATCCTTTCTTATCTGTCGTGAACGCTTCTATATATGAAGAATCCTTTAATTGAACTCTAATAGTGGCACCTGACAATGGAGTATTATCATCTGCTGCCAATACTCGGCCTGATATATTCTGAGCATTCAACACATGACTAAACAAAAATAAT
>ERZ778496.2465-NODE-2465-length-10886-cov-4.054843_pt1 | contig 10886 bp, 8 predicted proteins | sample MGYA00433099_ERZ778496 | MGnify/ENA primary metagenome ERZ778496 (study PRJEB29527, sample SAMN07138962) | mouse gut metagenome | material: feces | host: mouse | place: China:Nanjing | collected 2016-01-25 ... | reverse complement strand
TCGTGCTGGCGCAGTTCCTCGGCATCTGCCCGTTCCTGGGCGTGTCGTCGAAGGTGGAGACCTCGCTCGGCATGGGCGCGGCCGTGACCTTCGTCATGGCCATCGCTTCGGTGGTGGCGTGGCTGCTCCAGACCTACCTGCTCGTGCCGTTCGGCATCGAGTACATGCAGACGATCGTCTTCATTCTGGTCATCGCGGCGCTCGTGCAGATGGTGGAGATCATCCTGAAGAAGGTGTCGCCCGCGCTCTACCAGGCATTGGGCATCTTCCTGCCCCTGATTACGACCAACTGTGCCGTGCTGGGTGTGGCGATCCTCATGATCCAGAAGGAATTCAGCCTGTTGCAGGGTGTGGTGTACTCGGTCTCCTCGGCCCTCGGGTTCGCTCTGGCGCTGGTGCTGTTCGCGGGAATCCGCGAGCGGCTCGACTTCGAGGAGGTGCCCGCGGCATTCCGCGGCGTTCCGATCGCCCTCGTTACGGCGGGCATTCTGGCAATGGCTTTCATGGGGTTCTCGGGCCTCGTCTGACCCCGGTCTGCTGCGCTCCGGGGGCTTTGCCGTCGCACAAACGCTACGACCGGATGCGGATTCCACAGCCGCCCCCCCCTGCGGGGTGCCGGTGCGGGACCGCATCCGGCCGCGTTATTTTTTGCGCGGGCGGTAGCGGCGGAAAGGCAGCCGCAATACGCCGAGGAGCGCTTCGCCGAAGATGCCGCCGCTCATCTTCGAGGTGCCAAGACGTCGTTCGGTGAAGACGATGGGTACCTCGCGCAGGCGCAGTCCGAGCCGCCAGGCGGTATATTTCATCTCGATCTGGAAGCCGTAGCCCTTCATCCGCACGCCGTCGAGGTCGATGCGTTCGAGCGCCCGCCGCGTGTAGCACACGAAACCCGCCGTGGCGTCGTGCACGGGCAGGAAGGTCGCGGCACGCACGTAGAGCGAGGCGCCGTAGGAGATCAGCAGCCGCGAGAGGGGCCAGTTCACCACGCGGCCGCCGCGCACGTAACGCGAACCTACGGCTACGTCGGCGCCCGCCGCTGCGGCGGCGGTCAGGCGTTCCAGGTCGTCGGGGTCGTGCGAGAAGTCGCAATCCATCTCATACACCAGGTCGTAGCCCTGCTCCAGCGCGTGCCGGAAGCCCGTGAGGTAGGCCGTGCCCAGTCCCTGCTTGCCGCTGCGCTCCAGCAGGTGCAGACGGCCTTGGGCCGCGGCGACGCGTGCGCGCACCAGCTCCGCCGTGCCGTCGGGCGATCCGTCGTCGATCACGAGCAGCTCGTAGCCGCCCGGCAGACCGAGCACCCGGTCGATCATGGCCTCGATGTTTTCGCGTTCGTTGTAGGTGGGGATGATGATCAGTTTGCGCATCGTCGGAAGTTTTCGTGTAGGACAAAGGTACGAATAAGCGAGGGCAAAAGCAAGCTTGCTTGCATTTTGCCGAGCGGGAGTATCTAAGGCGCAGCCAAAGTACGAATAAGCGAGGGCAAAAGCAAGCAAGCTTGCATTTTGCCGGGCGGGAGTATCCAAGGCGGAGCCAAAGTACGAATAAGCGAGGGCAAAAGCAAGCAAGCTTGCATTTTGCCGGGCGGGAGTATCCAAGGCGCAGCCAAAGATACGAAAAGTCGGGTGCAGAAGCAAACGAAGTTCGATTTTGTCGAGGCGGAGTTCCTTCGGGCAGACGGGGAGAAGCATCCGCAGCGCATTGCGAAACATACGAAACGGTGCGTGAAGAACGTTGGTTTCATCGGATGGGACCGACCTTGCGGCGGACGGATGATTCGTGCGCGGCGTGTGCCGGTGCCGTGCGCCGTGCGCCGTGCGGCAGGAGCGCCGGTGCCGAGTATTCCGAAAAGCCGCGCGTGGGGCATGGTGCGATCCGCGAAGCGGCGCGGTATTCCCCGCGGTTCCGAAGTGCGATTTTTCCGGTCGTTTGTTTGGAAATACGCCCGAAAGGGAATATATTTGCTAACTTGAAACAAAGAACCTATCAACTCACTATGAAAAAACTATTCGTTTTGTTCGCTTTCTGCTCGCTGCTTGTTGGTTGCGACAAGGAAGACGGCCCTGCCGGCTCCGGCATCACCATCGACGCATCGCAGCGGACCATTGAACTGGGCTACACCTCCGGTTCGGCCACGGTACGCTTCACGGCCCACGAGGATTGGGAGGCCACCGTATCGGCAGAAGATACCTGGTGCTCGATCAACCCCAAGAGCGGAACGCGCGGCAACGCGTCGCTGAACATCGGTGTCAGCCCCAACCAGACGCGGGAGGTCCGCACGGCCGTGATCACGCTCACCGCCGGAGAGGCGAAAGAGGAGATCACCGTGACGCAGGCCTGCATGGAGACCCTGGTCGCCACGCCCGACAACTTCCAGGTTGCGACCGAAGGCGATGAGATCGAGTTCACGATTACGGCCAGCGTCGAGTACGAGTGCGCCCCTACGCGCGACTGCCGCGACTGGATCGAACTGATCGACAGCACCCCCGGCGACAAGAATGAAAACGGCCACAGCGTAACGACGTTCCGCTATCGCATTCTTCCGATCGAGGAGGGCCTGGAGGTCCGCACGGGTACCATCATCGCCACAGACAACCGTGTCCGTCAGGTTATTACGGTCGTGCAGGGCGAAGTATACACCTCGACCGACTTCAGCCGCGACGGCGAGGTGATCGAGCTTCAGAAAGCCACCGAGGGCAAGGGCATCAACATCGTCCTGATGGGCGACGCGTTCTCCGACCGCATGATCGAGGACGGTACCTACGAGAAGGTCATGAACGATGCGGTCGATGCGTTCTTCTCGGAAGAGCCCTACGCATCTTTCCGCGACATGTTCAATATCTATGCGGTCATCGCTGTTTCGAAACACGAGGAGTATTCGGAGAATGCGGATACGGCATTCGACGGTTTCTTCGGCGAAGGCACGCACGTAGGCGGTAACGACGGACGGTGTGTCACGTATGCCCGCAAGGTCAAGGGCATCGGTTCGTTCGAACTCGAAAACACGCTCATTATCGTCATGATGAACCGTGCGCACTATGCAGGCACCTGCTACATGAACCTGCCGTCGAGCAAGAAGGACTACGGCTGCGGTCTGTCCATCGCCTACTTCCCGCTCGGCACCGATGCGGACATGTTCCGCCAGCTGCTCACGCACGAGGCGGGCGGCCACGGATTCGCCAAGCTGGCCGACGAGTACTTCTACGAATCCATGGGTGCCATCACCAACGACGCTATCAACCAGGTGAATACCGTATCGGAGCTCGGCTGGTTCAAGAACGTCGATCTGACCAGCGATCCCGCCGAGGTGAAGTGGAGCACGTTCCTCAGCGACAGCCGCTACAAGGATCAGGGGCTCGGCGTCTTCGAGGGAGGCAACACCTACTTCCGCGGCGTATGGCGTCCGACGGAGGAGAGCATCATGGTGCACAACGTGGGCGGATTCAACGCCCCCTCGCGCGAGGCGATCTATTACCGCATCCACAAGCTGGCCTATGGCGACGAGTGGAAATACGACTACGAGGCGTTCGTGAAATACGACCTCGCGGCTCAGGCAAAGGCTGCCGCCGCTCCGCGCATCGCGACGCGCGTTCCCGAGCACTTCGTGCCGCTTCACGCGCCCGTCATCCGCACGACCCCCGTCCCCGCGGAGTAACTGCGCGGACGGATCTACCGAAACGGACGGAAACCATGCGGTTTCCGTCCGTTTTTTCATGCGGGTGTTCGTGGCGCCGCCGTCGCGGCACGGGCTGCGCACGCCGCCGCGACCGTGCCGGGCGGGGTTGCGGGCCGGAGCGTGCTCCCGTCGGGCGAAAGGCCGCAAATATTTGCCTGCGGCGCACCGCGGTTATGAATAATTTTATAATTTTGCGGAACAGAATCGAATAAAACATAAGATAAAAACACTATGGGAAGAGCATTCGAATACCGCAAGGCGCGCAAAATGAAGCGCTGGGGACACATGGCCCGCACTTTCACCAAGTTGGGCAAGGAGATCGAAATCGCCGTGAAGGCCGGCGGTTCGGACCCCTCGGGCAACACGCGTCTGCGCATTCTGATCCAGAACGCCAAAGCGGAGAACATGCCCAAGGAGAACATCGAGCGCGCCATCAAACGTGCCACCGAGAAGGATGCCGCCGACTACAAGGAGGTGATCTACGAAGGCTACGGCCCTCACGGCATCGCATTCCTCGTGGAGACGGCGACCGACAATACCAACCGCACGGTGGCGAACGTGCGCATGCACTTCAACAAATGCGGCGGCACGCTCGGCAACAGCGGCAGCGTGGCTTTCATGTTCGAGCACAAGTGCGTATTCAAGTTCCACGCACCGGCCGGTGCCGACCTCGAAAGCATCGAGCTGGAGATGATCGACCTCGGCGTGGACGAGTTCTATCCCGAAGAGGACGGCGTGACGGTATACGCTCCCTACGAGTCGTTCGGCACGATCCAGAAGTGGCTCGACGACAACAACTACGAGATCGTATCGGGTGAGGGCGCCTACCTGCCCACCGACACGAAGGAGCTCGATGCCGAGGCCCGCGAGTCGGTAGAGAAGCTGGTCGAGCGTCTGGAGGAGGACGACGACGTGGCGAACGTCTACCACAACATGAAGGAGCCTGAGGAAGCGGAGTAGTTCGGTCGCGGAGCCGCGCATGCACGCCGCCGCAGTGCGGCGCGTGTCATTCGCAGAACGGACCGGTGGCTGTTTGATACTACGGAGCGGACGATTTGCGTCGTCCGCTCCGTATTTTTTGCTCCCTTGTCCGTAGCAATCCCGATTCTTTCGCGCGCCCCTGCGCCCCGGTCTTTCCGGTTGTCCTCCGCCCGGCCGCCGCAGGTCTTCCGGCCCCGTGAGGGGAGGGCCGGCGACGATGCGGGTTACTCGCGGTGCATCAGCGCGTCGATCTTCGCCTCGGCCTCCTGCTGCAACTTGGCGGACTGACGCTCCGCCTCCTCCACGAGCTTGTCGCCCGCCTTTTCTGCGGCGATCTTCGCCAGGGGGTTCTTCGCCCCCTCCACGAGTTTCGTGCGCTGCGCCTCGGCCGCCTCCACGAGTTTCCGGCCCGCACGCTGCGCCTCGTCGCGCAGCTTGGCTGCCTGACGCTCCAGTTCGGCGTTCAGCTTCTCCTTCTGCTCCTCCACGGCCGCGCCGATCTTCTCCTTCTGTGCCTCTACCGCCTCCTCCACGGTCGCATGCCCCGTGAGTTTCTCCACCTGTTCGTTCAGCAGGTTTTTCGCGGCCTCTTTCGCCGCGTCCTTCACGCCGAGCGTGATCCGCGGTGCGGTGAACGTGCCGCCGATGCCCACGTCGATCCGCGAAAGCAGGCCGCCCGTCGCCTCGGCCGGCAGCGACACGCGCGCCGTGTAGTCGATGGTCTGGTCCAGTCCCGTGCTTCCCGACAGGTTCACCGTAGCGCCCGCGATCCGCAGGTCGAAAGGCTCGGTGGCGATGCGGCCCTTCGCGATCCGGAAACGGACCGCCACGTCGCGCGACTCGATCGTGCGCAGCTTGTCGTAGCCGAGCGCGTCGGCCAGCTTGCCGAAGGCCTCCACGTTCTGTATGCGGATGTTCTCCGAACGGATCACGCCCGCGGCATCGAGCGACATGAGGTCGGGCGCCATGGCGGCATCGAGCGCCGCCGCCATCTTCATCTCCAGCGAGTAGTCGCCGCCCGTCTTGCGGAAGAGCGGCACCAGCTGCTGCACCGTCTCCAGCTCGTCGAACGTGCGCTCGAACGAGGCGTTGCGGATGTCGAGCGACAGCTTCAGGGCCGGACGCGTCGGATCGACCGCCGTGGAGTAGCTGCCCGATGCCTTCAGCGTGCCGCCCAGGGCCTTCATCGAGAGTCCGTCGAGCGCTGCCGCGCCGTTGCGCAGGCTCACGCCGCCCCGGATGTCGGCGAGCGTCATGCGGTGGAGCCGCACCTCGCCGAGGTCGGCCGTCAGGGCCAGGTCGAGGTTGCGCGGCACGACGAATGCCGTGCGCGCCGTCGTGTCGGCTTCGGCGGCAGGCTCCGATGCCGCCGGAGCCTCCTCCGATGCGGGCATGCTGCCCGTCAGTTCGTTGAGGTCGAGCAGCTCCGAGCGCACGTAGAGCCGGCCCCGCAGCGGAGCATCCCTGAGCAGGTAACCCAGGTAGCCGCTCAGTTGGCCGTTGGCCGCGAGGTCGCTCCGGCCCACGCCGACGCTCAGTTCGCCGAGTGTCGCGACCGAGGGCGTCACGGTGGCCGCAATACGGCGGATCTCCACGTCGGGCAGGTTTTCCGTGCGGAGCTTCATCCGCTCCACGACGAGGGTTCCCGACGCTTTCAGCGCCTCGTAACGCTGCTTTTCGATGTCGGACATGCGGCCCGCGGCCGTCACGTTGGCCGTAACCACGCCGCTCAGCCCGATCGACTCGTCCAGCGGATAGACTTCGCGCACGGCTCCGAGGTCCATGCGGCCCGCCACCGAAGCGTCGAACCGCAGGTCGCTCACCGGATGCGACACGGCGAGCGACGCCGCAACCGTGTTGCCCGCGAGGGTGAATCCGAACGTCGGCACGTCGAGCGTCACCCCGTCGAGCGGGCCGCCCGGACCGGCGAGCCGCGCCTTCATGCGGATGTCCGTCACCGCCTTGGGCAGCGCGTCGTAGCGGAACATGCCGTCGGCGACCTCCAGCGATACTTCGAATGCCGGGAGCGACTGTCCGCGCAGTTCGCCCGCAACCCACGCCGCGAGCGAGAGTTCGCCCGAGGCGGTCAGACCCCGGAAGTCGCGCGTGTAGAATGCCGGCACGAGCGACAGCACGTCCTTGAAACGCACGCGGTCGCAGCCTGCCCGCAGCTCCATCTTCACGGCGTCGGGATCCGCAAGATCGACCCAGCCGTCGAGCGTGAGCGCAATGGCATTCAGCCGCAGCGTGTTGTGCGACAACGTATAGCGTCCGTTCGCAAGGTCGGCCTCCACCTCGGCTTCGAGCGAGGCGTCGGCGCCGCGCAGCAGCGTCGCGCCCCCCGATTCGAGCCGCATGTTCTCCGCACCGAAGGCCAGAGCCAGATTCGTGCGGTCGGCCGCCAGGTCGCCGCACAGACGCAGCGACAGGGGGCCGGAGGCGAAATGCATGCGCGTGGAGTCGTCGTCGTAGCGGAGCGCACCGCCGGTTATGCGCACGTCGCGCACCGCGAGGCGGAATGCCGCCGGCGCTTCGTCCTCGGGTTCTTCGGCCGGCTCGGGCTCCTCCGCCGAGGGTTTCATCACATCCCAGTTCACGGCGCCGTCGGCCCGCTTGTGCGCATGGACCTGCGGACGGTCGAGCAGCACCTTGGTCACCTCGAAGCCCTCGTCGCCGAAGAGCGACATGAGGTCCACGACCACCGAAATGCGGTCCGCAGCCAGGATCGTGTCGCCCTCGAAACGCTCCGTGCCCGTGAGGGTCAGGTCTTTCAGTTCGAGCGACGCGTGGGGGAAATGGCGCAGCAGGCTCAGGTCGAGCGAGCCGAAGTCGAGCCGCGCGGCAAGCCGCGCATTGGCTTCGCGTCTGACCACTTCGCCGAGGGTTCCGCGGAACGCCATCGGCACCACGAGGGCCGCCGCCAGCAACAGGGCCAGCGCGATGCCCGCAATTTTCAACGCTTTCTTCATAATCGGTATCTTCGTTTCGTCAAATTTCTCCTTTCGGCCCGCGGCTGCGGAACCCGGTGCCGCAGCCCGCCGGCGCATGCGGTCTATTGCCCGAGCCGGCGGCGGAACAGCGTCGTATCGCAGCGTTCGAACCCGCAGCTGAGGTAGAGCGCGCGGGCCGCACTCCGGGCGGCCGACGAGGTGAGCGACACCCGGTCGGCCCCGACGGTGCGCGCATGCTCCAGCGCGGCCTCCACCAGGGCGCGTCCCGCACCCCGGCCGCGTGCCGCGGCGTCCACCACCACGTCCTCGATCCAGGCGCACCGGCCCGAAGGCACGTCGTACCACGCGAGCGAGAGCATGCCCGCCACCTCGCCTCCGGTCTCGGCGCAGAAAAGGGCTGCGGACGGCGATGCCGCCATCCGGGCCAGCGCCTCGCGCGAGGGCAGCGGCAGTGCGGCGGAGAGCTGCGGCACCAGGCGCCGCACGGCCTCCGCGATCCGGTCGTCGATCGCCTCCACTCTGAAAACAGTCACCATAGTCACCTACAAATATAAGCAAAAAAGAGCGTTTGTAAGTGAAAATAATTATATTTGTAAGTGAAAATAATTATATTTGTCGCGACTCGGAGCGCGATGCCCCGACCCTCCGGGAGGATTCCCGGCACGAACATCCTCCGTTATGACCCTGCGCGAACAACTGCTCGAAATGGCCGAGCCCTCCTATCTCGACTTCATCCTGCCCCTGATGCCGGGCGTGAAAAACGTCCTCGGCATCCGCATTCCCCGCCTGCGGCGTATCGCCCGCGACGCGGCACGGGGCGACTGGCGCGCATTTCTGGCCGAAAACCCCGAGCCCTGCTATTTCGAGGAGCGCCTGCTTCGCGGCCTGGTCATCGGCTATGCGGCCTGTGCGCCCGAGGAGAAGCTCGGCCGCACGGCCGAGTTCCTGCCGATGATCGACAACTGGGCCGTGTGCGACTGCTTCTGCTGGCGGCTGCGCTCGACGGAGCGCGAGCCCATGTGGCGGTTCATCCAGCCCTATTTCCGGTCGGAACACGAGTACGAAGTGCGTTTCGCCGCGGTCATGGCCCTGGGCAACTTCATCGACGAGGAGCACCTCGAAACCCTCCTCGGACAGCTCGACGGAGTGCGCCACGAGGGCTACTACGCCCGCATGGCCGTGGCGTGGGCCCTTTCGATGTGCTTCGTGAAGTTCCCGCTGCGCACCTACGACTACCTGCGCGAAGCGACGCTCGACGACTGGACCTTCAACAAGACGATCCAGAAGATCGTCGAGTCGCGCCGCGTCAGCGCCGACTCGAAGACCCTCATCCGGCTGCTCCGACGCCGCTGAGTGTCGCTGCGGGCCCGGCCCGGGCGGTCGGTGCGTACGCCGGCTGCGCCTCGGAACCCCGCGTCCCGGCAAAATGCGGGCGGGTTTGTTTTTGCCCTCGCTTATCCTTATCTTTGCCATTGCATATCATATTGGAAACTATGGAAATCAAAGGACGATTCGACCATTTCAACATCAACGTCGCCGACCTGGAGCGGAGCATCGACTTCTACGGCCGCGCGCTCGGACTCAGGGAGGTGAAACGCCGCACGGCGGACGACGGCTCGTTCGTGCTGGTCTATCTGGGCGACGGCGTGTCGCCGTTCCGGCTCGAACTGACGTGGCTGCGCGACAAGGAGGGCCCCTACGAGCTGGGCGACAACGAGAGCCATCTCTGCATGCGGGTGGCGGGCGACTACGACGCCGTGCGCGCGGAGCACCGCAGCATGGGCTGCATCTGCTACGAGAACCACGACATGGGGCTCTATTTCATCAACGATCCCGACGACTACTGGATCGAAATACTTCCCGAGCGATGAGTGCGGCCGAAGCGATGCGACAGGAGGTGGAGCGGGCCGTGGCGGTGCTGCGCGCCGGCGGGGTGATCCTCTATCCCACCGACACGGTGTGGGGCCTCGGATGCGACGCCACGAATGCCGAGGCGGTGGCGAAAATCTACGAACTGAAGCGCAGCGCCGACAAGAAGTCGATGCTCGTGCTCTGCGCCTCGGCCGACATGGTGGTGCGCTACGTGAACCGTGCGCCGGGCATCGCCTTCGAGGTGATGGAGCTGGCGACCGAGCCGCTGACGCTCATCCTGCCCGGCGCGGCGGGCGTGGCCGCGAACCTCGTGCCCGAGGAGGGCACGCTGGGCGTGCGGGTGCCCGACCATGCGTTTTGCAGCAGCATGCTGCGGGCGTTCGGACGGCCCGTGGTATCGACGTCGGTAAATATTTCGGGCGAGCCGGCGGCGCTCTCGCTCGCCGAGGCGCCCCGCGAGCTCGTGGAGGGGGCGGACTTCGTGGTGAATCCCCGTTTCGAGGGCAGACCCACGCGCAAACCCTCCTCCATCGTCGCTTTCACCGAGGACGGTGCCGTGAACGTAATCCGCAAATAGCCATGCCACGTACGCTTACCACTCCCATACAGAAGAGGCTGTCGGACGTCGATGTCTTCCGGCACGTGAACAACGTGTCGCAGCAGATGTATTTCGACGTGGGCAAGGTGGAGTACTACGACCGCGTGCTGGGGGCCGAGGTGCTGGAGGGGCGGCTGCGCATCGTTACCGCGGCCACATCGACCTCCTACGTGTCGCAGGCGCGCTTCTCCGATGCGCTGCACGTGACGACCGTCTGCGAAAAGGTCGGCGGCAAGAGCATCGTGCTGTTGCAGCGGCTGTGGGCCGGCGAACGCCTGTGCAGCGAGAGCCGCTCGGTGATGGTGGCTTTCGATTTCGAGGCCCAGCAGAGCGTGGCCGTGCCCGATGCGTGGCGCGAGCGGCTGCTCGGCGACTGAGGCTGCCGGAGCGTCGCGGCGGCGGGCCTTGACGGAGAAGGCCCGTGGGGCGGCGTTCCGACGGAACGGAGCCTCGGGAGGCCCGGATGCCGGCCTGAGAAATGCCCGCCCGGAAGTGCGATGAAGCACTTCCGGGCGGGCATTCATTGTGCGCGGGGTATTGTGCGGCAGGGTATTCCGCGGCGTTGCGGATCGTAGGCCTGCGCCTTCGGTCAGCCGCGCACGTAGTGGGGCATCTCGGCGGGAATTTCGAGCGAGAACTCCACGAGGCCGCGGACCGTGCCCTCCGTGCGCCACACGGTCTGGTAGATCAGCTTGCGTACGCCGCGTTTTTCGATGGTGTAGGCGTTCGTGCCGCCCTCGGCGAGCAGGCGCGCGATGATGCCGCGCGAGCGTTCGTTGTGGCAGGGGATCATGGAGCGTCCGCGCACGTC
>ERZ778496.2452-NODE-2452-length-10917-cov-3.364574_pt1 | contig 10917 bp, 21 predicted proteins | sample MGYA00433099_ERZ778496 | MGnify/ENA primary metagenome ERZ778496 (study PRJEB29527, sample SAMN07138962) | mouse gut metagenome | material: feces | host: mouse | place: China:Nanjing | collected 2016-01-25 ... | reverse complement strand
CATCCAAACCATTAAGTTATACCATTATACCATAGTTAGAACCAAAAATAAAGAAAAATATAAAGCCCTCAATAAAGTCATATTGATATTCAAAATTATGCGACATTAACACTTGCCACATTTAAACCTGACATCATATTAAAAAACCAATTAGTTTCTCTGATTGCATTAAAAATAAATAAGGGCAGGCACAAAACCTACCCTGTCATTTATATTTTATTCTCTTTGCCGTATGCATAAACTGTCATAGTTTGAAACAAACCAAATAAAATATTCGTATATTGATAATCAGCATATTCAGCTTCTTTTATTAAGCCATTATTCATAATTGCTTCAACAGTTGCGTCTCCGCCAGAAAATCCCCACACTCCCCATTGAAATGTTTGAGTAGTAGCTTCACCTTTTCTGACATTGATAACACTATCTTTTACATTTACCTTTAACGGCGCTTTAACATTAGTATACAAATATCCTATTGGAGGCTGGAATGGAGCCTTGTAACCGGCACATCCGGTTAATAACAGTAAAAACATCAGCATTACTGATATTTTACGCATTTTCATTCTCCATAAACAATTACACTAGTTTTCTGAAAAAATAAAAAATTAAAATGTTCATAATCCGCGTGAGTTACTTTTTTAATCTGTCCGCTTCTTGCAGCCTGCTGAATACTGGCATCACCCGCAGAAACCAATCCAAAGAAAGAGTATGTGCTTGCAGTACCCTGTTTAGAGCCTAGTTCTGTTTTATCAAATTCAAGACTTAAAGGAGCTTTTATATCAGTATATAAAAATGTTTGTGGGGGAGAAAACGGAGCTGTCGTACAAGCAGATAAAAATAACAACAATGTTAAAACATAAATTTTTTTCATATCAAACATCCTTTTTAATAGTTAAAAGAAAACCCACCAATAAAAAGGCGGGAGGATGTTCGAAAACCGTACTCTAACAAAACGGCTCGGCTTATTTGGCAGAACCTTATTCACCGACATCCACCCCGTTTTGAGGTATGATATCGGCACAATTTTTCAAGTCGGGTACACCACGGCCGTTAGAATTTAGGGTTTTCGACGCCCTAGATATATTATCACATATCCTAATAAAACTTTAGTACAAAAAAATAAAATTGCAAGATAATATGCAAAAAAGGCAGAGCCGAAACCCTGCCTTTTAACCTTGCGCGGTAAAAAGCTTAAATTACGCGTTAACCGTAACTTTGCCGCCTGCTTTTTCAACAGCTTCAACAGCTGCTTTAGAAGCAGAATCAACAGTGATGTTAATAGCAGAGGTTAAAGCACCTCTTGCCAACAAACGAACACCATCAAGCTCTTTTGAAATAACATTAGAAGCCAACAAGCTTTCTTTCGTGATTTCATTAGCGTTTAATTTGCCGGCATCAACTGCTTTCTGAATAGTATCCAAATTGATAACAGCAAAAGTTTTTGCAAACGGGTTTTTGAAACCACGTTTCGGCAATCTACGGTAAATCGGCATTTGACCACCTTCAAAACCGTGAATAGAAACACCGGAACGAGATTTCTGACCTTTAACGCCGCGGCCACCGGTTTTACCCTTGCCGCTACCGATACCGCGACCAACGCGGATACGGTTTTTTGTAGCGCCTTCGTTATCTCTTAATTCATTAAGTTTCATTTTCTTCACCTTTATATTAACTCTGTTAAAATTAAAAATTCTTTGCTTCGGGCTCGCCTCAACTGCTTGGGGCAGGAGCGGGTTTTCCGCTCCCTCAGCCCTTTAAGCAATTATTCTTCAACTTTAATGAGGTGAGCAACCTTGTTAATCATACCTCTAACGGACGGCGTATCTTCCAAAACAGAAGTTCTGCCAACCTTGTTCAAGCCAAGACCTTTCAAAGTAGCAATCTGCTCTTTGCCGTGTCCGATGGAACTCTTTACCTGAGTAACCTTAACAGTCTTTTTATTAGCCATAATTAAGCCTCCTCTTTTTCCATCTTAACGTTAGAAGTGTTCTCACGACGGCTTACAATATCACCGACTTTTTTGCCGCGTTTTGCTGCAACCATACGCGGGCTGTTAATAGCCTGCAAAGCTGCAAACGTAGCTTTAATCATATTGTAAGGATTGTTCGAACCCAAAGACTTTGCAACAACGTCCTGTACGCCCAGTACTTCAAATACTGCACGCATCGGACCACCGGCAATCACACCGGTACCGGCAGGAGCTGTTCTCAAAACCACTTTACCGGCGCCAAAACGGCCTGCGATATCGTGGTGCAGAGTTCTGCCTTCGCGAAGCGGAATACGAACCATATTCTTTTTAGCTTCGTTTGTTGCTTTAACAATAGCTTCCGGAACTTCAGCAGCCTTGCCGGAACCAAAGCCAATACGGCCTTTCTGGTCACCAACAACAACCAAAGCGGCAAAAGACATTGTACGTCCGCCTTTAACGGTTTTTGCTACACGGTTTACGAAAACGAGTTTCTCAACCAATTCTTCTTTTTTATCTGCCTTGTTATTGTGGCGTTCTAAAGATTGTGCCATAGTAACCTCCTAAAATTTCAATCCGGCTTCACGGGCAGAATCTGCCAGAGCCTTTACGCGGCCGTGATAAACATAGCCGCCGCGGTCAAACACAACTTCGCTAACGCCGTTTTTAACAGCGCGTTCGGCAACAACTTTACCTACATACTGCGCAGCTTCAATGTTTGAAGACTTCGCAATATTGGCTCTTACTTCTTTATCCAAGGTAGAAGCAGAAGCAACTGTTGCACCTTTAGCATCGTCAATAACTTGAGCATAAATATGCTTGCCACTGCGAAATACAGACAATCTCATCTTTCCATTCGCTGCAGCTTTCAAAGCCGTTCTTACACGAGCTTTTCTTTTTTCATATAATTTTCTTGGTGTATTCATTGCTTTACATCCTATTTCTTCTTGCCTTCTTTACGACGTACATATTCGCCGTCAACACGAATACCTTTTCCTTTATAAGGCTCAGGTTTTCTGTATTTGCGAATTTCTGCCGCAACCTGACCAACCAGCTGCTTGTCAACACCACTAACCTTCAAAACGGTTTGGCTTTCACAAGCAATAGTGATACCAGCAGGAGTTGCAAACGGTACATCGTGGGAGAAACCCAAAGTTAATACAACATTCTTACCGTCCATACGGGCTTTGTAACCAACGCCGAACAGTTCGATAGTCTTGCTGTAGCCAACGCTCACGCCCTTAACCAAAGAGTTGATTTGTGCGCGGGTTGTTCCCCACAATGTTCTGGCCGTACGGCTCTGAGAATGCGGAGTTACAACAATTTTGCCCTCATTGAGTTCTACACTAACGTGAGAATCATCAAATGCAAAGCTTAATTCACCCAATTTTCCTTTAACGTTAACAACATTGCCATTAACAGATGCGCTAACGCCTTCTGGGATAATGACTGGATATTTACCTACTCTTGACATCCGCTATCTCCCTAGAAAACCTGACACAAGATTTCGCCGCCAACATTAGCTTTTCTGGCTTCGTTATCGCTCATTACACCTTTCGGAGTAGAAACGATGGAAATACCGAGGCCGTTGTAAACTCTTGGCAAATCGCGAACACTGGAATATACACGGCGTCCCGGAGTGGAAACGCGATAGATTTCAGTGATAACACTTGTACCTTCATAATATTTTAATTGAATACGAAGTTCATCAACACCATTGCGTACATTAACCTTTTCATATCCGGCAATGTAGCCTTCTCTTTTCAGAACTTCTAACACATTTTCACGCAGGCGAGAGGCCGGTGATACAACATCACTTTTCTTCGCTCTTTGTGCGTTTCTAATGCGTGTGAGCATATCGCCCAAAGGATCAGTCATAGACATAATATCATCTCCTTACCAGCTTGATTTTACCAAACCCGGGATCTCGCCGAAGCTTGCCATATCTCTTAATTCGACACGGCTGACACCGAATTTTCTGTTATAACTACGTGAACGCCCTGTAATCTTGCAACGGTTACGAACTCTAACCTTCGAAGAATTACGCGGCAACGCTGCCAATTTCAAAGTAGCCTGAAATCTTTCTTCTTCAGGAGCATTTTTGTCATCGGCAATGGCTTTTAACTTGGAGCGGATGTTTGCATATTTCGCAACCATCTTAACTCTCTTCAAGTTTCTGTAAACTGAACTTGTTTTTGACATAGTAAAATCTCCGCTTATTTCTTATATGGTAAGTTGAAAGATGTCAGAAGGAATTTAGCTTCCTCGTCTGTCTTGGCAGTGGTGCAGATAACGATATCCATACCACGAACCTGTTCAACTTTTTCATAGTTAATTTCAGGGAAAATAATTTGCTCTTTAATGCCAAAAGCAAAGTTTCCTCTTCCGTCAAAGTTCTTCCCCGAAATTCCGTGGAAGTCTCTGATGCGCGGAAGTGCCATATTGATTAAACGCTCCAAAAATTCATACATTTTGTCTGAACGAAGAGTAACCTTGCAGCCAATCGGCATACCTTCTCTTAATTTGAAAGTAGCGATAGACTTTCTGGCTTCGGTAACCACCGGCTTCTGACCGGCAATCATCGCCATCTCTTCAACAGCGTTATTCAACTTTTTCTTGTCTGTAATAGCGTCACCAACGCCCATATTCAAGACAATCTTTGTCAACTTCGGAATCTCGTGCGGGTTCTTGTAACCGAACTTTTCCACAAGAGCTTTCTTAATGACATCATTATATAATGTTTCAAAATTAGTCATCAAATTATCTCCTAATTATCGATTACTTCGCCGGATTTCCGTGCAACGCGCTTTTTAACGCCGTCAACAACTTTATAGCCAACCTTTGAGGGTTTGCCTTCAGCTGTAACTGCTGCTACGTTGGAAACCTGAATAGCTGCTTCTTTGGTAACAATACCGCCAGGGTTGGTTTGGCTCGACTTAGTATGTCTTTTAACAAGGTTTACACCCTGAACGACAACTTTGCCTTCTTTCGGCATAGCTTTTAAAACTTCACCGGTTTTGCCTTTGTCATCACCTGCGATAACGATTACTTTATCACCTTTTTTAATTTTCATTTTGCTCATTACAAAACCTCCGGCGCTAAAGAAATAATTTTCATAAACTTTTTGGCACGCAACTCTCTGGTAACAGGGCCGAAGATACGAGTACCAAGCGGCTCACCGTCTTTGTTCACCAAAACAGCTGCATTGCTGTCAAAACGGATAACACTACCGTCTTTACGTCTGATGTCGCTGGCTGTTCTAACGATAACTGCACGTTGAACATCACCTTTCTTCACACGCCCTTTAGGCATTGCATCCTTAACGGAAACGATAATAATGTCACCGACTGAAGCATGCATTCTCTTGGAACCGCCAAGAACTTTAATGCACTGCACCTGACGTGCTCCAGAATTATCCGCAACATCTAGGTTGGTTTGCATCTGTATCATAATTCATTCCTTCCTAATTAGGCATTTTCATTATTACTGATTACAGTCCAAGTCTTGGTTTTGGAATAAGGTTTAGATTCAACAATCGAAACCAAATCCCCTTCTTTGAACTGATTGTTCTCATCGTGAGCAGCAAATTTCTTACTTTTCTTCACGATTTTTTTGTAAACAGGATGCATAACCTGACGCTCTACGCTGACCACGACAGTTTTATCCTGTTTATCACTTACAACAACACCTTGAAGAATTCTTTTAGGCATCTGTTTTTCTCCTAACTATTCTTCTTACGCTCTGTTAAAAGCGTATTGATTTGAGCTACTTCTTTACGAACTTTAGAGATAGCTGATGTATTTGTCAACTGGCCGGTAGCCTGCTGAATGCGCAAAGTTAATTGCTCTTTCTTGCATTCTACGAGTCTTGCTTCCAATTCATCAACGCTCATAGCTCTCAAATCTTTAATTTTAACCATTATGCTTCTCCATTATCAGAATTCAAGCGTTTAACAAACTTGCTCTTAACGGGCAATTTTGCTGCACCTAACGCAAATGCTCTGCGTGCGATTTCTTCATCAACTTCGCCAATCTCGAACATAATGCGCCCCGGTTTAACTCTTGCTACCCAAAATTCAGGAGCACCTTTACCTTTACCCATACGAACCTCGGCAGGTTTATCTGACACAGGAACATCTGGGAAAATTCTAATCCATAGTCTTCCGGCTCTTTTCATCTCACGGGTGATAGCGCGGCGGGCAGCCTCAATTTGGCGTGCGGTAACGCGCTCCGGTGTCAGAGCTTTCAGACCGAATGAACCGAAACTTAATTCAGAACCGCCTTTAGCAAGACCGTGAATACGGCCTTTATGCTGCTTGCGGAACTTTACACGTTTTGGACTTAACATATCAAAACCTCATTCTTACTTTTGTTCAGCCAATTTCTTGTCTTGTGCCATCGGATCGTGAGACATAATCTCACCTTTGTAAATCCAAACTTTAACACCGCAAGCACCATATGTGGTGTGAGCTGTTGAAGTGGCATAGTCAATATCAGCACGAAGAGTGTGCAAAGGCACTCTGCCCTCACGGTAATATTCAGTTCTTGCGATTTCCGCACCGCCTAAACGGCCGGAGCAGCAAACTTTGATACCTTCGGCGCCCAAACGCAAAGCAGACTGCATAACTCTCTTCATCGCACGGCGGAAAGCAACACGTCTTTCCAACTGCTGTGCAACAGAATCAGCAACTAACTGTGCATCCAGTTCCGGCTTTCTGACTTCCAGAATGTTTAATTGAACTTCAGAATCGGTCAACTTTTGAATGTCTTTTCTTAACAACTCAATGTCTTGACCCTTCTTGCCAATAACAACACCTGGTCTTGCTGAATGAATAGTAACTCTTGCTTTCTTAGCAGGACGTTCAATAACAACCTTGCTGATACCGGCTTGAGCCAACTTTTCTTTCAAAAATTTTCTGATTTTCAAATCTTCGTGGAGGTAATCGGTGAACTTTTCGTCAGCATACCAACGAGAGTCCCAAGTGCGGTTAACACCTAAACGAAGACTGATAGGATTTACTTTCTGTCCCATTTATTTTACTCCCCACGCTCTGCAACAACAATCGTCAGTTTGGAGAAAGGCTTCAATACTCTTGCGCCTCTTCCACGCCCACGTGCGTGCATACGTTTCATTACAATGCCGTTGCCGGTATAAGCTTCAGCAACAACAAGCTTATCAATATTAAGCTTATGGTTGTTTTCAGCATTGGCAATAGCAGATTTCAATACTTCTAAAGCAACTTTTGCGATTCTTTTCTTAGAAAAGCTAAGTTCTGCAACAGCTTTCTCAGCACTCAAGCCTCTGATTGACTGGGCAACAAGGTTTAATTTACGAGAGCTGGAGCGGATAGAATTGTCCATAGCCATAGCTTGGTTATCGGCAAGTCTTCTTGTATCTTTACTTTTTCCCATAATTAACCTCTCTTAACTTTTTTATCTGCAGCGTGACCATAGAAAGTACGAGTCGGAGCAAATTCGCCAAACTTATGGCCAACCATTTCTTCGGTAACGAGTACCGGAATAAATTTATGACCATTGTGAACGCCAAATGTCAAGCCAACAAACTGCGGCAACATTGTGGAACGACGAGACCAAATCTTAATCACTTCATTACGAGTAGATGCTCTTGCTGCATCAGCTTTTTTAAGAAGATAACCATCTACAAAAGGTCCTTTCCATACGGAACGAGTCATCAGTTTACCTCCTTATTTCTTTTTGTTTTCATGACGAGATCTCATAATAAAGCGATCCGTCTTCTTGTTAGAACGAGTTTTAGCACCCTTCGTCGGTTTACCCCAAGGTGTAACTGGATGACGACCACCGGATGTGCGGCCTTCACCACCACCGTGCGGGTGATCAACAGGGTTCATTGCAACACCGCGAGAAACCGGACGAGCGCCCAGCCATCTTGCGCGGCCGGCTTTACCCAGAGAAACGTTTTGATTATCTGGATTAGAAACCGCACCAACGGTAGCCAGACATTCTTCACGAACGATTCTCAACTCGCCTGAAGAAAGCTTCAATTGAGCATAACCGCCGTCTTTACCAACAACCTGAGCATAACAACCGGCAGAACGAACTAACTGTCCGCCTTTGCCAACTTTGAGCTCAACGTTGTGTACAATTGTACCAACCGGCATACTTCTCAAAGGCATAGCATTACCCGGCTTAATATCAGCTTTCTCGGCAGAGATAACTTTATCGCCGGCTTTCAATCTTTGCGGAGCCAAAATATAAGCCTTTTCACCATCTTCATAGTTAATTAAAGCAATGAAAGATGTGCGGTTCGGATCATACTCGATTCTCTCCACAGTTGCTTCACAATCAAATTTATTACGCTTGAAGTCGATAACGCGGTATTTGCGTTTGTGTCCGCCACCGATTCTACGACTTGTAACGTGTCCGAAATTATCACGCCCACCGGTTTTTGTCAGACCAACGGTCAGACTTTTCTCAGGTTTGCCTTTATAAAGCTCACTTCTGTCAACAATAATCAGCTGACGAAGACCTGGAGTAGCGGGCTTAAATGTTTTCAAAGCCATAACTAAATTCCTGCTGTAACATCAATATTTTGACCTTCGGCAAGCGTAATAACAGCTTTTTTGTAATCAGAGCGAACACCCTGATATCCTCTGAAGCGTTTAACCTTACCGGCTTGTTTAACGGTATTAACCTTATTTACCTTAACGTTAAAGATTGCTTCAACAGCAGCTTTAACTTCATCTTTCGTAGCAGACAACGGCACCATAAAGACAACCTTGCCATTCTCGGAAGACATCATAGATTTTTCGGTAATTACCGGACGAAGTAATGTATCATACATAGCTGCAGTTACATTGTTTGCATTTTCTGATTTTTTCATTGTAATCTTTCCTCCAAGCAAGCAACGGCATCTTTAGTCAACACCAACTTCTCTTTTTTCAAAATATCGTATACATTGGCACCGATTGTCGGCAATACATCAACGCCGGCAATGTTGCGGCTCGCCAATGCGAAATTAACATCAACTTCCTTACCATCAATGAACAGGCAGTTATTCAAACCGCAAACATTCAATTTAGCAAGTAAATCTTTTGTTTTTGTGCTTGAAAGCTTTGCCTCGTCAATAACAACAAGGTTTCCCTCTTTCGCTTTTGCCGAAAGAGCTGTTTTCAGACCTAATTTTCTGAATTTTTTAGTCAAATCGTGAGAGTGGTCTCTTACAACCGGACCAAAAACGATACCACCTTTTCTAAACTGAGTACCCTTACGGCTACCTTGACGAGCATTACCGCTGCCTTTTTGCTTAAACGGTTTTGCCGGTGTCAAAGCAACGTCAGAGCGCCCCTTTGTCTGGTGGTTACCGCATTGGCGCATAGCTAACTGCCAATTAACAACGCGGTGCAAAACATCTGCACGAACTTCAACACCAAAGATAGCGTCATTGAGTTCAATGCTTCCGACGTTTTCATTATTTAAATTTAAGATGTCCTGTTTCATATTCAAAATTCCTTAATCTCTTATGCATTATCAGCTGCTTCTTCAGCTTTAACTGCAACAGGTTCATCAACCTTTTTCAAACCCGCAGGCATCGGCAATTTGACATCTGCAGTTTTTTTAATAGCATCAGTAACACGAACCCAAGCATTTTCAGCCCCCGGAACGCCACCTTTAACCATAATCAAACCACGGCTAGCATCAACAGAAACAACTTTAAGATTCTGAACAGTTACACGTTCATCACCCATATGTCCTGCCATTTTCTTGCCCTTAAATACCTTACCTGGGTCTTGTCTTTGTCCCGTAGAACCGTGCGAACGGTGAGAAACCGACACACCGTGCGTCGCTTCAAGACCTGCGAAGTTATGACGCTTCATAACACCGGCAAAACCTTTACCGATAGAAGTAGCACAAACATCGACATATTGTCCAGCAACAAAGTGTTCTGCAGACAACTCATCACCAACAGACAACAAGCAGTCTTCAGAAACTCTGAATTCGCCCATTTTCTTTTTCGGTTCAACTTTAGCCTTGGTGAAGTATCCCTTCATTGGCTTAGATACATTTTTAGCTTTTACAGCACCAGTTCCCAATTGAACTGCACTGTAACCGTCTTTTTCATTTGTTCTGACATTAACAACCTGAAGCCCTTCAACAGCCAAAACTGTTACCGGAACATGTGTGCCGTCTGCTTCAAATACTCTCGTCATCCCAAGTTTTTTTGCGATAAGACCAGTACGCATTATTATTTTTTCCTTTTCAATAGGTTGATTTTATCTTTCAAAAACCAACATTAAAATTATAACTTAATTTCTACATTAACGCCGGCTGCCAAGTCCAATTTCATCAGAGCATCAACAGTCTGCGGTGTAGGATCTACAATATCAAGAAGTCTTTTATGTGTACGAATTTCAAACTGCTCACGGGATTTTTTATCAACGTGAGGAGAACGGTTCACCGTAAACTTCTCAATCTTTGTTGGAAGAGGAATAGGTCCTCTAACATTTGCCCCGGTTCTTTTAGCTGTATGAACAATCTCTTTTGTCGACAAATCCAACAAGCGATGGTCAAAAGCCTTGAGGCGGATTCTTATGTTTTGTGTATCCATCATTTTAACACTTTTCCTATAACTAAATGGCAAAAAATTCCATACGGAACCCTGCCATCTAAAAATTTTTGCAAACCTTTTGCAGCAACCGGTTCGCATTATGGGTTATATTGATTCGCAAGAAAGTTAATACTTCCTTAACATTTGCTGCGTTGCCTTTGTAACATTTAAATTTTATAATTGCAACAAAAAAATGCACAAAAAATCAAAAAAATTACAATTTTTATCTTTTAAATCCATTGCTGCGATTCAGCTTCCGCCATTTAGACAAAAAAGACAACTAGAAAAACATTTTAATGATACTATATCATAAACAGGAGAAAAAAATATGCTGACACTGATTTTAACATCTATGCTGATAACTG
>ERZ778496.2446-NODE-2446-length-10938-cov-2.930258_pt1 | contig 10938 bp, 9 predicted proteins | sample MGYA00433099_ERZ778496 | MGnify/ENA primary metagenome ERZ778496 (study PRJEB29527, sample SAMN07138962) | mouse gut metagenome | material: feces | host: mouse | place: China:Nanjing | collected 2016-01-25 ... | reverse complement strand
AACGGTCGGTCTATTATTGACTTTAACTGTTGGTAGAAGCCGAACCAATGCGGCCTTAATATCTTCTATCCTTTCATCCCCTACAATCCGATTGTCGATTAAGTTTAACTGATTCGTCGCAAAGAATTCTTCGATATGCTTGTCTAACCAATCCCCGCCATGCTTCGTCCCGATTCTGTCTGTTGGGAGTTATGTAGATAATGACATCGGAGCTCTTACTTTTCATTAGCATGTCCGTTATCCACTGCAGGGCACCCGTTGTTTTTCCAGAGCCAGTTCGATTTTCAAATAACGCTAAACCCGGAAGCCGCTTTTCAGCAATTTCATTAAATAGCTTAACCGTTAAGTTTTCCATTGGCACTATCTCCCTTCCAAAAAGGGACTCCCTGATTTCTGATCAAAGAGTCCCCCGAATAATAATTTGATAATTGCAATAAATCATATATGTTGCTGAAAGATAATTCATTTTACTTATTTGCTGCTATTTTCTTTCCTTTATTTACATAGTGAAGCGTACCAATTGGGCCATCAACGTGAAGTTTGCCATTCTTATAAACAAGCTTGGTTACTGCCGCATTCTGCATTGGCTTCCCATCATATTTTTTAGAAATGGTTGAAAGATATTCATTAATTGACATTCCTGAACTAACGACTAAAACATTGCCACCACCCTGTTTTTGAGTTGTTTTTGCAATGTGAAGCAATTCTGAATTCATCCGTTTTTGCACCTGAGCTGAACTTTCTGCTCGATCGCTCTTAGCCAACTTGGTATTTTGTGAATTGTCCATATCAAGTTTGTGGTAGGCATCTTGGAGTTTATTCCAGTAATCTTTACCAGTTGCTTGTTGGAACTGCTTGCCATCTTGATAACCATAAACATTAGCAATCTTCTGGTTATCAGCTTCAATACTATTTCCTTCAAAGCTACCGTATCCGCCTTCACGTAACATTGGTGTTGTCGTAATCTTCGTATTTGGATTGGCAGAATACTTCAATGCTTGTTGCGCAGTAACTTCTTGACGTGTTAAGTTACCCGTGTAAGCATGCTTAAATTTAATTCCCTTTAATCCGTAGCCCAAATCATTAGCAACGGTAATTCCATTTTTGGTTAATGGAAAATCACTCGATCCTTGTACCCGTTGCATTACATTACCAGTAGTTTCCCCGTGACGTGTAAGATAGATTGTCACCTGCTTATCATTAGCGGCTGCATAGGTAGTAGCTGGAACCACCGTCATCGCAGAGCTCCCTAATAGTAAACCTGATAAAACAGCACACATTACTGTTAATTTTTTGAATTTCATTAAATTTTCCCCAATTCTTATCAGATTATTTCAGCAACACCCTTATTTTACACATTTTTGTAAGCGCATTCAATAACATTCTTATCAAATCTAAAGAATAAGCATTACATTAGCAATTGCTCTTTTCTTTTTCCTTAAAAGAATTACAATAGTCGTGAGGTGATGAGGATGAAAATTCTTGTAACGAAAAATAAAGAAGTAGCAAGCCAAAATGCCTTTGAACTTCTCCAAACAGATATTATTAACGGTGCCCAGGTACTTGGCCTCGCAACAGGGAGTTCTCCACTAGGTCTTTATCAAAAGATGACTAACAGTTCAGTCGATTATTCCAACCTTATTTCGATTAACCTTGATGAATATGTCGGTCTTAAACCAACTGATACACAAAGTTATCATTACTTTATGGAGCATCATCTTTTCGCTCAAAAGCCATTTGCCAAAAGTTTTATTCCAGATGGCAGTAATCTGAATGCTGCTGAAGTAATTAATCACTATAATAAGATTTTGGCTACTTATCCTATTGATACGCAAATTTTAGGAATTGGCAATAATGGTCATATCGGTTTTAATGAGCCTGGAACCCCTTTTGATAGCCAAACCCATAAAGTAAAGTTAACCCCTGCTACTATTAATGCCAATGCACGCTTCTTTACTTCAAGCAAGGACGTACCAACGGAAGCCTACACAATGGGAATTGGTTCAATCTTGCAAGCAAAACATATCATCTTACTCGCATTTGGTGAGCAAAAAGCAGACGCAATCAACAAAATGGTCAACGGTAAAATCACGACCGCTGTTCCGGCATCAGCCCTCCAAAAGCATCCAAACGTAACAGTGATTCTTGATAAACAAGCAGCAAGCAAACTAGCTTAACCAGCACTTTTCTGTAATGCCATGGTCTTGGCGATAATACCAACATCTGATTGGTTTAACCCGGCAATCATTTCCGCGTTGTCTGCTGGATAATCAATTACCTGACCATGATGAAGGGCAATTAACTGGATAAATAATTTAGTTGACCGCCCATTCCCTTCACGAAACGGATGAATATAGTTCAAATCATTTAAGAGAGCAGCATAATCCTCAATGGTAGGCTGCTTTTTCTTATTCAATCGCCCAATTTCATCATTAATATACTTAATTGCATTATCAAAGCGACCATATTCCAAAAAATCAAAACCTGCTTTAGAAATATAGTAGTTCCGTAACTCACCCGCCCAGTCATAAAGCCAACCAAAAAGGAATTTATTAATTGTCTGTAAATCTTCAAAACTCTTAATTTTCGGTTGTTGTTGAAGGAGGGCCACTTCCCTTTCTGCTACACCACGATACTCGATTAAACTTAATTCATCCGCATTTTTAATTGCAAATTTATTGCGGAGCGTTCCATTATCATATAAAAATTTTGCTTGAAGTTCTTCATCAGTCATCTGCATCACCAAATAATTGCTTAATTTCCATTAAAATTTCATCATCTGGATTTTCGGCACTCTCTTTTAGTTGCCTTACATCTGTTGCTGTAGGCTCCCATCCCTCCAAAACATTACTTTCAACAGCAAACCGAACTTGTTGATAAGAAGAAGGTGTTTGGAACTGCACGTGCTGAATCGTTAATTGATCATCGTCAGTATGCAGGTGAAAATCAAAGTCTTGAATCCGATCTAATAATTCTCCTGGACGCTCTCCTAAAGCATCTGCAAGTGCATTAAGAATCTGAATTGACCAGGTTGCAACGGGCCGTTTAAGTGTTTCGTTAACCTGCGCAACGTCAAGGCCGCTTTCTTGAGCGACAAATGCGACGGTCATATTATTGGTTTTTAAAATATTGATGATATTTTCTGCCATGTTCTTACTCCATTTTTACTTTATCGTTTCCATTATAGCGAGAAAACAAAATAATGAAAAATAGACTGCTAACTCCCAAATAATGAAAGTAACAGTCTATTTTAAGTAATTAAGCATGTTTACGCTTGCGATCAATAATTGTCAATCCGGTTGCTGTCATTAATGAACTTCCGAGAAGAAGTAATGCAAGATCTTCATCGTTACCAGTTTGTGGTAAAGCTGCTTGCTGGTCAGCTGCTTTTTGTTTTTGGCCGTTGATTGATGTAGGCGTCAAATTAATTAATTGATTATTAGCAGCAGCTACGGTTTGTTGCTTAGGTTGAGCATGTAATGTAACAGTTTCGGCTGGTTGACCAGCTGTTGTTGGCAAGGTTACTGTTGGAGATACCGGTTGGCTTGGAACTTCTTGAAGCTGATTTCCTTCAGTCTGGGAATTAGCATTGTTTTGAGTGTTTTGATTAGTTCCTGTTTGTGACTGTGAATCTGAGTCAGCCTTCGCTAATTGTTCAGCAGTCAAGTAAATCTTACGGTTCATTGTTGGTGCGGTAATTGGTTTACCATCATTAGTCATATCAGTAATATAGTCAATAAACGCGTCTGTATCTTGACCAACAATCCCGACAACTTTGGTACCCTTAAATGCAGAAAAGCCATCTCCGCCACCTGCTAAAAAGTCATTAATAACAACATTGTAAGTCTTATTCATATCAAGCGGTTGATTATGTTGGTCATAAACTTGAACGACCTTATATGGTTGGTTAGGATCGTTTTGATCAGTATAAGTATAATGAAGCCCGGAAATCTGTAAGTAATAAGCTTGATCTTCGTCGTATTGTTGATTCAAGGCTTCAACGATTTGTGCCCCTGTCATTTCAACTACCCGCAAAATATTACCAAATGGTTGAACCGCTTGAGCACTCCCCCATGTAATGGAACGATCAGGATTAACATGCAGATCTGCTCGAACGCCCCCTGTATTAGTCATCGCAAAATCAGCTGGTAAGCCCACCTTATGAGCGGCATATAATTGACCATCGACAACTAATTCACCAACGGCATTTTCACGAGTAGGGGTATTATGTAGTCGTCCAAGAATATCGCCTGTTGTAGCAGCTTCCCCTATTTTCTTATTAATAATTGGTGCTACTCGACTGTTAGCATCTTCAACAATTGCTGTAACATTTGCATCTGTTTTGATATTAGGCGCATCCTTTTCAGATAGTACAGGAAAGACATGCGAAACGAGACTATTTGGTGCGAAATCATTAGTTGTTGGATCGATGTAACCGATAATATCATCGTAAGCCTTACCCGTGTAAATGGCTTGCACTAATTTTACACTGCCGACAGTAGCATTAGCATATTGGTGGGAGTGACCAGCAATATAAAGGTCGACCGAATTATCAGGGTCAATTTGGTAAAGCTTCTTAATGATATCAACAGCATTACCTTTAGTGCTGCCATCTTTATCAGTTGAAACCCCTGTATGGGCAAGAACTACAATTGCGTTAACACCTTTTTTGCGTAAAATTTGATCATATTTTGCAATTGTTTCAGCCTCGTCTAAAACATCATAATCTTTGTAATTATCGTATAAGGTTAAAATTGGTAGGGAAGTAGTTTCAATCCCAATAAATCCGATCCGGGCAACTTTACCATCACTAGTATGAATTTCTTTAATCAAGTATGGTTGCATTCCAAATGGGATCTGACCATCAGACTTATTCACAACATTGGCGGTAATAATATTAATCCCTGTTTTCACATGAGGATAGGCCATCTCAGCTTCATTATATTGTTTAGTAGGTTCACCACCATTAACAATCCGCATATACTCAGCTAAACCTTCATCAAACTCATGGTTTCCCAAAGTTCCTATTTCAAAATGCATTGCGTCTAAAGCATGCATGGTTGATTCGTCTTGGAGAAGAGCAGAATTTGCTGGAGAAGCTCCAACCATATCTCCGGCTTCTACCCGAATTGAGGTTCCCGTCGGATTAGCGTTCTTAAAACTTTCCTCCGCCGCATCAAGGTTACCAGCTAGGCGTGCAACTGTCCCGGCATTCGAATAAGTCTTATCTCCAATCGTAGCTGATCCAGTGGTTTCTAACCCACCATGCAAGTCATTGATTCCTAAAATCTGAACTGGAATGTCATTTTGATATTTGGCCGGGTCAGACCAATCAGTAGTTGTTTGCGGTGTACTTGCCTCATCCTTATTAGTCTGAACCATTGGAGTAACATTGCTATGGGTAGTTTCTCCATTAACTGTTGTATCAGTCGTATCCGCATGAACACTATTAGTTTGGAAATATAATCCTAACAGTGCTGTACCTAACAATAAACAATATTTTGAACTATTATTCTTCATAAAAAAACTCCTCTATAAATATACAATGGACAATAGCTTAAAATTTGTTTTAATTTTATCATGACTAAAAGTTAATTTTTATATTAATTTCGATAATTTTGTAAGGGTATACAATGAGGTTAGATTAACTTTTTAAATCACCTTTTATATGATATGATCTTACAGGGGAAAACAACTATTAATGAATATGGGGGAAGTGGACTGTGAGAAAACTAGCAACAATATTTACTAGCTTTTTTGCTGGAATATGTTTATTTATTATTCCAATTAATCAACACTCAGTACTTGCCAGTGATTTACCACTCACCGTTAATATCCCAGACGGTAAGAATGCGCAAGCTACAAGCAAAGGGATTAAGATCGATACTGAAGCAGATGGATCTATCGCTTTTTCAGGAAAGACTGAAGCCAATGCAACGATTAAAATTGTAAAACATGGTGGAAACAACGGTCGCTATACTGTCGAAGCCGATGATAATGGTAATTTTAGTAAGAGTCTAAAACTTGCTACTAGTACCAAGAAGTGTCGTTTCGATATTACCGCCACTAACAGTGATGATGATAAAAGCGCCAAAACAAGTTTTACTGTTACTAATACTACTTACGTAAAACCAGTTGTTGAAAGCGAATCATCTTCAGAAATATCATCTAGCAGCAGTAGCGAGGAAAGTTCAGCAGTTAAAATACAAGCAGCAGTTCAACTGCACCATCGAATAATGGTGATATGCGAACCGATCAGGCCGGTATGATCGTTGGTAATGCTCGTTCAAAAATCTACCATACGCCTGATCAGCAAGGCTATCATATGAATTCAGCAAATGCGGTCTATTTCAACTCAGAAGCAGAAGCGCAAGCCGCTGGATACCGCAAATCATTAAGATAAATAATTTCAAAGTCATTATTGCCCTCCCCACAATAATGACTTTTTTATTATAAGAAAAAGCTAAGAAGAATTTCCTAGCTTTTGAAATGAAGGCCGATTTGACTGTGGAAGATAATATGGAGTTAAAGAGCATTAAATGCATTTTTTAGGCCTTCACTTAAATATATACGTAAAAAGATAACATTTGCACTTTTTATTTTAAAAAATAAAGATCTCCTATCTGGTGGTACGTAAAAGAGCAGATAAGAGATCTTTACATTAAGATTTGTGGGAGAAGAAAGAGAGCGAGACAGGAATCACCTGTTACTTCATTTTTTGACGCGAACCTAGCCTTTGGAGGCTACGCAATCATCAATAGTCACCAACAGCTTTGCCAAGCGATAATAGACTATTGTTGTACTGCGCTGTCATCTCGTCTATGGAAGCAACTTGGCTCATGTCACAACTCCCATTAGGAAAGTGATTGCAGACGAAGACAGCAAATAATGGGGAAAGGAGTCTATGAACGAACAAGTCTTCATCTCGCAAATCACCTCCCCTATAAATACATATACGCAAAAAACTGATTTTTGCACTTTTTATTTTTAAAGTTTTTTATCTAATTTCATCATCGCAAATTTAAATACTGTTCTAAACTTATATTTCATGCTGGTATGCAACATAACTACGGCCATTTTTTGATCGAACAATTAACTGATCTGGAATTTGCTCTTCCAGTTCAGTGATATGACTGATAATTCCAATCATCCGGTGGCCTTCGAGTTCTTGAAGGGAATGAAGAGCATCTTCAAGGGCTTGTTGATCAAGGGAACCAAATCCTTCATCGATAAAGAGCGCATCAATCTTAATTCCCCCACTTTGCTCTTGGACAATCTGACAAAGAGCTAAAGCAAGGGCAAGTGAAGCCATAAAACTTTCACCACCAGAAAGTGTCCGGGCACTTCGCGTTCTGCCAGCATTATCATCATATACATTAACTTCAAGTCCACTCCACTTGGCACCAGCCCCATGACTTTCCGTTGCTAATTCAAATTGGTAGCGACCATTAGTTAACCGGTCTAACTGAACATTGGCTGCTACTAAGACATCTTGAAAATATGCCTGTAATACATACCGTTCTAAGCTAACATGGTTTTCAGTATTCCCAGTCACAACATCTGTTAATGTTTGTAATTCATTAATTTCTTGATCAAGTTTTCCAGTTTTTTCGACTGCCTTAATAATCTTTTGATCCGTTTCTTCTAATTGCTTATACTGAGCAGTTAACTGACCAATTTCTTGCTGATATTGCCGAAGTTGTTCACGCTCAGTATTAAGTTTTGTCTGCGTTGACGCAATATCTGGCATGGGATGATTATTGATGGCCTTAGTCAACCCCTCTTGTTGGGACTGATTATCCTGGACTTGACCCTCGAAGGTCGTTACCTGTTCACGTAATGATGACAACGTTGATACTTGTTCACTAGCTTCTTGCCAGAAATTCCATTTAAGTTGGACATCATATTGCGCTAAAAGATTCACAAGATATTGGTGTAAGTTATCCTGTTGCGTCGTTTGGGTGGCAAGTTCTTCTTTAGTCTGATCGATCCGACTATTTGTCCCTGCTAATTTTTCGGCATTTTCTTGTCGTTGTTGTTGCAATGACTCAAGCTGGTTATTAAAGGCTTTGATCTTTAGCTGATCAGTTTGAATTTGCTTGTCAGCAGTTTCTTTAGTAGGAAATTTTGCTGGTAAAGCGGCTGTTTTTTCTTTCAAAATAGTCTGTTTGGCAATTAAGTCCTGTTTGTAGTGGTTCACATTTTCGTCTATTTTAACTAGCTCTTCCTGAGAGAACTTGGTTTCCTGTTGCAATTTTTCCTCTTCTTGGCGCCATTGTTTAACCTGTTGTTCTATTTTTGCAAGATCAGTCTTCATTTGCGCTAGTTTTTGAGCCTGATTTTCGATTTGTCCTTCCCAATCCTGCGGTAATTCATCATCCCCTAACAGTTCAGCTAAATTTGCCTGCTGAGTTTCTACCTGTGTCGTTAAGTCCGCAATTTTGGCAACGCTTTGGCGAACTTGTTCTTTTAACTGGTCAAGCGTACTACGGTTTTGTTGAACTTTAATGGTTGCCGCTTTAACTTGTGCTTCCGTTACCAATTCACCATCATCTGCTAAGCTTGCCGGATGGGGGTGGTCGAGTGATCCACAAATTGGGCAAGGGGTGGCCGGCTTTAATTTTTGAGCAAGAATGGCAATTTGGTGACGGGCAAAGCGATCATTTAAGTCATCCAACTCACCTTGCGATTTTTGAACGAGTTTTTCAGCATCCCCCTGCTTTTGCTCTAATTTCGCGCAATTTTCCTTTTCAGATGAAAGTTTTGTTTCTAATTGCTTTAAATCTTTTCCAGCAGTCGTTAGTTTTTCCTGAAGAGCTTCTTGTTTTGCTATGTGAACTTGAACCTCACCCAAGTTTTCATGCTCTTTTAAATTATTAGCAATAACCGTCAATTGCTGTTGAGCGTCTTGCAACTTCTTCTGGGAAGCAACTTGCTGTTTTTCTCGCTGCTTTAAGTTTGTTTGTTGTTCATCGACAGCTGATCTTAGCTTATCTCGATCATCGAATAATGGTAGTTTATTCGTCAAGTCGGCGACCTCTGTTTGAAGCTGATCAATCTCTTCTTGCTGCTTGCTCGTTTGTTGGAGGTCGGTTTCAATTGTTTGCTGTTGCTTTTGAAGATTACGCAGGTCCTCATGGAGAATATTACTGTCTGCTGTTAATTTTTGGAGACGCTTTTCGCCATCTTTCCACCGTTGATATTCTGTCTGGTGTTCTTGGTACCATTCAAGGATTTTTACTTGTTGCTTTGTTTTTCGGATCTTTTCCGCTTGAGCTTGAAGTCTTTCTCCAGCCTTGACAAGTTCAGCCAACGCCTCAATATTCTTCTTCAACTCTTGCTCAGTATGAAGTTGAGCATCAAGCTGATCAACTTTCTTTTGCTGTTGCTGCTCATCATCGCCCAAACGTTCAAGATTAGCTTTTAGTCGGGATAAGTAATTTTTTGCTTCCGCTAACCATTCTTTAGTTGTTAATTGCGCATCAATCTCGGTTACTGTTTCCTTTAATGATTGAAGTTTTGTTTCTTGGGTAGTCAATGACTTCTTCTGTTCACGCAAATCGCTTTTTAGCTGCGTTGCCCACTGCTCATAACGGGACGTATTAAAGAGGTCCCGTAGAAGAGCTTCCTTCGTATTGCTATCTGAATCAAGAAACTGCCGAAACTTTCCTTGAGGGAGAAGGACAATCTGCTTAAATTGATCGCGGGTCAGGTTGAGTAGGTCAGTAATAAACGTGTCTGCTTCCTTGATCTTAGTGATTTCCTGGGGATGATCGCTTTCAAGCGGGTAAATAAGATCAACGGCTTGATTATGTTCAACTAAATTGCCGCGGCGTCCCTTTAAAACCTGTTTAGGACGACGCATAATTTGATATTTAAGGTCTTGGTGTTCAAAGGTAAACTTCACCATTGTTTCTTGATCAGCTGGTGCGAAATCAGAACGTAAAGCAGCAGCCGACCGATCACGATCATTGGTTGTTTGACCAAAAAGTGCATAACACATTGCATCAAAAATCGTGGTTTTCCCCGCACCAGTATTCCCTGCTACCAGAAATAAGGAACGCTCTGTGAACTGCGTAAAGTCAATTACTTGATGCTCATACGGTCCAAAGTAATGTAGTTCAATCGTTAATGGACGCATCCTATTCTTCCCCTTTCATAATTTGAGTCAAGGCCTTTTCTGCCCACTTCTTTTGGCGGTCAGTTAAATCGTTTCCCATCGTTTGGGAATAAAAATCCGCAAGCAAATCAAGGGGTGATTCCTGAGCACGCTTTTTACTAAGGTTGAGTTGAACCTGCTTGGCCTGATGTGTCCGGTGAAAGCTGACAATCTTCGGATAATATTCGCGTAACTTGTTTAGCACATCGGGGATTCGTTCTTGATCGGTCAATTCAATGTCATAAAAATCTTCCCGCAATGCTTCTTCAGGTTTTGTAGCCAGTTCAGCAAAACTCCCTTTCAAAAGGTGAATATCATGAACTGGCGATAGCGGAAACCATTCGGCCTTAAAAGGCGCTGTATCAACGATCCAAACGCCCTTTTCTTGCTTGGCTTCCGATACCGAAAACTTCATTGGAGAGCCACTGTACTTAACTTTTTCGTCATTTAAAGCGTTGCGGTTATGAAGGTGACCAAGGGCAACATAATCAAAGGGAGCTAAAACATCTGTCGTGACTGCACTCAATCCGCCAACCTCAATCAAAGTTTCAGAATCAGCCGTTCGCTTACTTCCAGCCGCAAAGAAATGGGCGACAAGGACATGCCTTTTACCAGGGACAAAATGCTTTTCCATCTCAGCTGTAATTCGTGCCATCGCATCATTGACATTTTTAATCTTGTCGTCATTAAAATAGTTGCGAACTTCTTGAATCCCAAAGAAAAAAAAAAAAAAAAATTGGGTATCTTTGATTGTGACCGGGGTAAAAGCATCATTAATG
>ERZ778496.2409-NODE-2409-length-11067-cov-4.667090_pt1 | contig 11067 bp, 8 predicted proteins | sample MGYA00433099_ERZ778496 | MGnify/ENA primary metagenome ERZ778496 (study PRJEB29527, sample SAMN07138962) | mouse gut metagenome | material: feces | host: mouse | place: China:Nanjing | collected 2016-01-25 ... | reverse complement strand
AGTGATAGTCGGAGGAAAATATGGATTCATTGACAAGACAGGAAAACAAGTCATTCCATGCCTGTATGACGACGCCTGGAATTTTAGTGAAGGATTGGCTAAAGTGAAAGTCGGAGGAAAATATGGATTCATTGACAAGACAGGAAAACAAGTCATTCCATGCCTGTATGACGACGCCTGGAATTTTAGTGAAGGATTGGCAAGGGTTGAAGTCGGGGAAAAATGGGGGTTTGTGGATAAATATGGTAACAGCACATTCGATTTTGATAAAAAATAGCATATGGTAATGATTAAAATATACAGATATGAAAACTATAGCATTTTCAATAAAATTCATCCTGATTTTAACAACGCTCGCTCTAAATCTTTCCGCTCAAAACAGTAGAGCCTACATTAGAAATGCAATAGAAGAGTGGGGAGAATGCCGCAATGTTACCCTTACCAAAACCAACGGAGATATTGCCCTATATGGGCGGAACGGATGTGCCCATTCCGGATGTCCTGCCAACCTCAATAAAGCGATTACCGAACTGAATGATGACAATGAATATATAGATGACATTCAATTGACAGAAGAGGGACGCTGGTTAATCTTATATGGGAACAATGGTTTCAGATGGAACGACATTCCGTACAGTTTAGAACAAAAACTACGGCAATTCAACAAAGACAACGAAGTCGTCACATCTGTCACGTTTAATGATGCAGGTGATTGGGTGGTTGTAACAACCCAGCACATCAGTTCTTCTGACTCCCGCATACAAGACTGGCTAAAAAAAGGGATGGATGCACACGGAGGGTTGTGGGCTGTCTGCGTAACAGACGATGCAATGGTCGCTGTTTTCGAGAGAGGCTATAGATTTATAGGTGATGTCCCCTATTCTTTGAAAACGGCATTACAACAGACAAAATTGGATGTCTATCGGTTAAAAATAGCGGGATCTGCATGGTTTTTTGCTGATAAGAGAGGTAATTACCGATATAATATGTAATCGTATGAAGTACTTGTATATCTTCTGTTTTGTTTTTCCGCTTTTCCAATATACTTATTCACAAAAAGCCCCTTCAACAACCACATTCCCATTTGTTGAAAACCAACATACTTCTGAATATGGAAAAACCTCTATCTTAAGCGTCACTGTTACACAAGACATAACCCTCATCATGTTTGAAGAGATAGTCCCCCGCCATATTGATGATGCTTGGGTTTCACTCAGTTCCCAAACCCTTCTTTCTTATAACGGCAAGGTTTCCCGAATTAAAGACTGGGGGATTATTTATAACGGGACCAACTTTGAATCTCTGGATTTCAACCAAAAATATACAGTGAAATCCGATCGGAGATACATTTTTTATATGGCATTTGATACCATCCCCCGAAATATTGACCGTATTTCCGTTTATGAGGAGGGCAAAAAAGGATTCTATTGGGAAAATATACATCTTAATACAGGAAACTCACCGGAAACGCCTTCTTTAAATAATCGTTCCCCTTCCCCTGCTCCGGCAGAAACATTCCATATAAAAGCGTATGGCACCTGCTTCGCCATAAACGCCGATGGTTACCTTGTCACCAATTATCACGTTATCCAAGATGCCCAAAAGATTAGGATTCGAGGAATTAATAAAGATTTTAACCATACTCATCCCGCAAACATCATCACAACAGATGAAAAAAACGATATTGCTTTACTCAAAGTCGAAAACGTAACCATAGACCATATTCCTTATGGTATCTCCTCCGATATATTAAATGTCGGGGATGACGTATTTGTTTTGGGTTACCCTCTGCGAACCGTTATGGGAGATGAGATAAAACTAACCAACGGTCTGGTCAGTTCCCGGACAGGTTACAAAGGAGACATAACAAGCTATCAAATTTCGGCAACCATACAACCCGGCAACAGCGGAGGTCCCTTATTTGACAAAAACGGTAATGTCATCGGAATTGTAAACGCCCGCTTAGCCGTGGAAAATGCCGCTTATGCCATAAAAACACCCTATTTATTAGCATTGTTATCCTCTGAAAATGAGATCCCTATAACACCCTCCGGCTCTTTAAACAATTTGCCTCTCCCGAAACAAGTAGAACAAATTAGAAATTTCATTTACATCGTCGAGGTCGAATAATTTTATTTTTACACAAAATATATAATAACAAGAATATGCAGCACCCCAAAGCACAAATGTCTGAAAATAAAAATAATATTCTAAAGAAGATTTTACCAATCCCTATTGCTCTCTCTCTTACGGATAGAATCATCCAATTTTACAAAACAGTCATAGAGTTGGAACAACGAAAAGAACCGGAAATAAAAACATTTTACCCCTATTCGTGTGACGAAATTACCCCAACAGATTTACTTTCAATACATCTTCCACAAAATGAAGATTTCAAGAAACTTTTTGAAGAAAATAAACAAACCCGATGGTCCAAAGACTTATTGATCAGTTTCGGATTTTCTCTATATGGCAAAAATTACAACTTATTCCATTACATCATTCCTCATGAGGAATTAAAAGATTTAGACATAAATAAGCAGCCCATCCAATGCAAACTATCCGATTTTTCAATAAATCTGAAAATTACAGAAGAATTTGAACTACAAGATGAGCAGATTTCTGAAATAGAGAATGCTATAAAAGAATATGATTCTATCGCAAAAATAGAGTCTGCCCTACAAAATATCATAGGCAACAACCTAACGATGGATAACCATCTGAATCTGGCATTAAGCCAAAAAAATCCGGCATTACTCCAAATTTATTCCGAACTAAACAACCTAAAAAACATTCGTGTCGGGAGTTTATTATCCTCCTTTTTATTGAATACGATAGAAAATAATCAGGTCGATACGTTGAAGGAGATGGATTTAATACAAGTCACCGAGCTTGACTCCTGGCAAAAAAAAGCGGTTTTGTGTGCATTCAATAATAAATTATCCGTAATAACAGGTCCTCCGGGCTGCGGGAAAACACAGGTGATTTTAAATATTTTAGCTAATGCCGTATTACAAAACAAAAAAGTACTGGTTGCAAGTAAAAACAATAAAGCTGTAGACAATGTAAAAGAAAAATTCGACAAAATTGATGATTATTGGGGGTATTTCCTCCGGTTTGGCTCTACCCAAATTTTATCTAATTTCACAATTCCTGCGATAGACGCCATTAAAAACCGGATAGCAACCCAACAAGACAATACGCAAGAACTCCATTCCCTTAAAGATAAATGGAACCTTTTAAAAGAAAAAATAACAGAAAATCAACATATACTTGAAGAACAAAGTCAATTAGAAGATAATATTAAAAAACTTGAACGGATTATTTGCGAAGCAAAAGAAAAACAAACACAATTAACTCAAAAATTCAGAGAAGACAGTGAAACTTTAACAAAAGAAAACCAATCGTTTATTTTTCACGCCTCATTAACCGAACTGAATGATTTTAATGCTTTTCTTAAAGCACGGAAAAACAAAATACAAACACACTATTCAGGATTGGGGAAATTATGGTTCAATTGGTTTCAAAAGCGGAAATACGCTTTTGAAATTCTAAATACAATCGAACACTACCCGTCAGACATAAAAAACTATTTACGAAATCAAACACGACTATCTCAAGTTTTTGACTTGAAAAATGGGAAAGACATCATTATATTATACCAAAATTTAATCGAAATTTTTAACACCTCCATAAATTATCACAGGACTCTTTCTTCGCTGAGGAAAAAATACAACGAGGACCATGAAAATCTTTCTATACACATACAAACAAAAGAAAAAGAGTACCAAATAACCTCTGAAAAAATTAAAGCCATATCTGCACAAAAAGCCGACATACTGCAAAATATAAAAACTTACGAACAACAAATAAAAGAATTGGGAAAACCCTTATTAACAGCAACCATAAGACACTTATTGGGAAACAAACACAACAGCATTGAACAAAAAATAATAGATTACCGGCGCTATTTACCCAACAATATACCATGGAAATCTGAAGAAATAGACCGCTTTACCAATAGCACCAAAGTTTTCCTTGATGTTTTTAAAATCACTTCTGTTACCAATCTATCGGTTAAATCCGCATTCCCTGCCCAATATGAATTATTTGATATGGTTGTAATAGACGAAGCATCACAATGCGATATCGCATCAGCCATCCCTTTAATTCTAAGAGCAAAGCAACTGGTTGTAATCGGTGATCCCTTACAATTAAAGCACATTTCTAAAGTCAACAACCAGGAAGAAAATACAATAAAAGAACATTTATCACTTACCGAACAGACTTTTTTGAATTATAACTCTCAATCTCTATGGGATTATTGCAATGACTTACTCATAAAAACAGGTATGCAGGCTGTCATTTTAAACAAGCATTACAGATGCCATCCTCATATTATCGGATATTCAAATGAAACTTTCTATCATAAACAGTTGGGGACACAGTTAGAAATCTGTACTAAAGATCAAGACTATAAACGAACTCCTAAAGGCATTGTTTGGATAAATGTAAAGGGCAAACAAAAAACTGATAATATAAACATAAATGACGCGGAAGTGAACAAAGCAGTCGAAATTGCTGTCAACCTTATTAAAAAAGATAAAGACCTCGAAATAGGTATCGTAACCCCCTTTAAGGACCAGGCAGAACAACTAAATGCAAAGATTCCGACGCAATACAAATCGCAAATTATAGCGGATACTGTGCATAAATTTCAAGGAGACGAGAAAGATGTTATGATTTATAGCTTGGTTGTGAGCGATAATTCACCTGAAAATAAAATTTATTGGATAGATAAAAAAATGCCAAATCTGATAAATGTCGCTGTAACAAGAGCAAGAAACACATTATACGTCATTGGTAACAGAGAATATATACAAAAAATGTCCCCCCCGTCTAATCCACTTGGACACCTTATTGAATATATCGATAAAACAACACCTAACCTCCCCGATAATGAATTTATCCCCGGCACAACAGCAAGCACTTTCTGAATTCAACGTTTTTTTGGATTCAGACAAGCCTGTATTTATTCTCCGTGGCTCTGCGGGTACGGGCAAAACAACGTTGTTGCGTGAATTTGTGAATACGATACAACATCGACACAGGACTTGCTGCTTGATGGCTCCGACCGGTCGCGCAGCATTAATATTAAACGAACGGACAACATACCCTGCGGCAACGATTCATCGGACAATATATGGTCTCGATGGACTCCCCCAAAAAGTTGACGACAAATGGTGTTTTTGGCTGAAAGAAAATCAAGATCCGACAAATACCGTCTATTTCGTAGACGAAGCATCCATGATTGCCGACATTTATCAAGACAATGAAATGTTCCTTTTCGGCTCAGGCAGATTATTGGCGGATTTAATCAACTATTGCGGGCTAAACCAGAACCGGAAATTAGTATTCATCGGAGACTATGCCCAATTGCCTCCGGTCATGCAATCGTTATCCCCCGCGTTAGACGAACAGTATCTTAAAAAAAATTACGACTTATCCTCCGTTCAAGTAACCTTGACAGAAGTCGTCCGCCAAACAGCAGACAGCGGTATCTATCAAAATGCCAGGCAAATCCGGATGGCAATCGATACTGGTCAATACACAAAATTTCAATTGTCAGATGGCGCAGACATTGAAACATTATCCACAGATTCATTTATCGAAAAATATGACAATACAATTAAACACAGTGGGATTGAAAACACGATAGTCATAACCTACTCAAACGCACAGGCGCTAAATTATAACAAACGGATTCGGGCTCATTTATATGGAACAGCCCAAACCACTGTTGTATCCGGTGATTTTCTCCTGATTACCCGCAACAATTATAGCTTGGAAAGCCTTCTCTTCAACGGCATGATTGTTCAAGTCGAAAAAGTGTCACCCGAAGTTGAAATACATACACCCCTTGTCGGGAAAAAACAAATTGAGTTGAAATTCCGCAGGATTTCCTTTTCTGTGGATGGAATCAAAACCCAGGCATACCTGCTGGATGACTTCCTCAATGACAAATCGGGTTCTTTATCCATAGAACAACAAAAAGCATTATGGGCAGATTTTGAACAGCGAATGAGACAACGGGGGATTACCCCTAAAGAAGCAGAATTAGAATTTTATACCCAACTAAAAAAAGATCCGTATTACAACGCATTGCAATGTAAATACGGATATGCTATCACCTGTCATAAAGCACAAGGCGGAGAATGGGAAAATGTTTTCGTTGATATGGACACATATACCGGAAAAGCGAACGAAACATTTTTCAGATGGGCTTATACGGCAATAACACGTGCAAAAAAAAGATTATGGCATCTTTCATCTCCCTCTTTTTCACCCATAGACCGATTTGTCTTACAACCTGTCATGACATGTAAATCCGCCCGACTAAAATACCATATACCCGAACATGAAAATTTCCTGGATCTTCGGTTCAAAAATATTTCCCAAATTAGCGAACAGTCTGCAATTACCTGTGTCGAAAACCGCTCCGCGGCATACCAACATCGGATTACTTTCAACAAAGACAATCAACAATGCACGCTATCATTATGGTATAATAAGAATTTTTACACGGGAAAAATAGATATTATCCGGAAAACAGATGATGCCTTGGTACCGATTGCTTTGGAAATCTGCAAGGAAGCATTGTACGCAGTCGAGTTCTCATATATCCCCCGTTTCTCGTTTCAGCAAGAACTACACAAACATATCATGGATACAGCTGATGAAGCTGGCGTCCGGGTAACAAACGTCATCCAGAACCCATGGAGCGACCTCTATTTTATCGAAACAGAAGCAGACGAAGCCTCTGTTGAGTTTTATTTCAACGGCAAACACTATTATACGTATGCGCAACCCCGCAGCACATTGGGAGAAAAAGACGGGACATTAAACCGCTTCCTCACACTGTTATAAGCGGAGCAATCGGACAATATATTGCATTCATTACAAAATCACGACTCAAAAAACGAACCATGCCGACTGTAAAAGAAATAACAACCATGTGTAAAGCCGGAAACATCACAGAGGCTTACAATGCAGCAAAAGCCGACCTTGCTGATTCCCCACAGAATGTATGGGCACAACGAGGCATCGGCTGGGCATTATATTATATGCTCAAAACAGACATTGACGGGCAAAAGCGTCTGGATTTCTTCACCCATATGGAGGAATTAGCAGGCTTGGATATGCTAACCATAGAAGCCGATTCACTTATCTTTGATAATGTGTTGTGGAAAGTGGCGGATTTCGTCAAACACACGCCCAAAGAAAACATACCGGAAATTGAACGATTATTTTTTCTGGTCAGCAAATACACATTTACCCCTTCTAAAGGATACTCCTACTTGCTAAGGACATATCTGGATTTCAAAGGATGGAATCACTTGACGGATTTCCTTGAATGGTGGAATCTTGACAATTTGCTGCCGGAAGATTATCAGCAATTCAAATTGGAAAGCGGAAAAAAGGCTATGTCCCTGGCTGAGCGAAGTTATATTGCATACGCCAAAGCGATATTGGGATTAAACGACCAAAATAAGATTCACGAGTTCTTGCCGAAGCTGGAAAAGTTGATGGAAGACTATCCGGAAATGATGTATCCGGGATATTTTTGTGCGAAACTGAAACTTGCCATAAATACCGAAAAAGAAGAGGCGTTAAATAGTGTGATGCCTTTCGTCAGAAAGAAACAATCGGAATTCTGGGTATGGCAGTTACTCAGCGAAATATACAAAAACGAGCCGGAAATCCACCAGGCTTGTCTTTTACGGGCTGTACATTGCAAAACGCAAGAAGCATTCCTGGTCAATGTACGCAAAGCGCTTATTGCAACATATTTATCACAACGGGATTATCCCCGTGCAAAATACCAACTCGACCAAATAATCCGATGTTTTATGCAAGAAGGGTGGCGCTTGCCGTATGAAATACAAAATTGGACAACGGAATCATGGATACAAAACACCACCGCCGACAGCAGCGATGGAATGGAGTACAAAAAAACGACTGATACAATACTGTCTCATGGAGCAAACGAAAGTATTGCAGCTGTCACATACGTTGACGCGACAAACAAACAAGCTATTCTTGTCTATGGAGAAAAGAAAAGTGTAAGGGTAAAATTCTCCGACTTACGTATCCAAATAAAAGAAGGGGAAATACTTAAACTGCATTGGATACCTAAAAAAGACGAAAGAATAAACATCGTAAATGCAGAACTTTTGGATTGGACGGCTTTAGAAGACAACGCATACATTAAAACAATTGATGGAAGTATAGAAAAACCTGCCAATAAGCCGTTCGCATTTCTCAAAGGACAAGAAATGAATTGTTTTATTACTCCTAATGTGGTCCAACAATATAACCTCAACGGCGAAGAAAATGTATCTGCATTGGCTGTATATACCTACAACAAGAAAAAAGAGGAATGGAATTGGAGCTGTGTATCTTTAAAAAAGAAGTAGAATATGAATAGACTTACCTATAACGAACGTATTGCCGTTATGCGCATTTTACAGGATATTATCCTGGCAGACAACAAAATCGACGACCGTGAACAAATCTTGTATGCAAAAATTTCCAAAACCCTGGAATTGGGGGAATCTGCAAAACAGGACGTAGAAAAACAAAATTCCCTGCTTGCCTTGGCATTGATTCACAATTTTACCCAAGAGCAAAAGGAAGAATTTGCAAAATTAATGGGACAAATGATAATTGTCGATAAAGATATTAACTACAATGAAGTGAAAATATACAATGTCGTTAACGAATTCTGCAACATCAATGTCGAATTTGAAATGGACAATTATCCGGAGTATTCACGTAGTTAGTTTTCTTTCTACTTGATAAATCACATCCGCTGACACAACTACGAAAGTAATGTTTTTATATTAAATTTGTACTCCATAATGCCGCCAAACACACGGACGACAGCGAAAGCATTATTCAATAAGGGATATGAATTAGTATCAGCAAGAAAAGAGTGAAATAAATTTATAGACAAAATATATCAAATCAACAAAATTTTTTCATTAAATATTTAGCAATCCATTTCGTTTCCAATAAATTTCTGCCCGTCGTCTGTACAACAAGCCCAAGCCCTTGATCTGTATCCGTAAGCACTAACTCAATCCGACCATCATTATATAAATTATGAATAAATTTCGTTTCAGTAGGATTAAATGGAAGTGAACCTATCACTTTTTTAATATATGGCGATTGAACTAACCTTTCCGCAAATACCATTAACTTATCTTTCCCGTGATCATCTCGTAACTTAATTTCTTTTTTACAGGGCAACAAATTGCTTTCTAAAACTGGTATTGAAATATTATTTATACACCATTCAGCAAATGGTTCTTCGTTAAAAGCTCCTTCCTCCGAAATACATACAATTTGCTGTTCCGTGATTTTTCTCCCCTTTACTAATCTCAATGTGAAAAATACATTTCTCCAAAAATCTTCTGAACAAAAACCGATACAATACGATTTATAAAGATATGCTGAATACAAACCAAAGCAATCTAAAAATGTATCATTTTTCTTTAGTTTTACATCATCATAGCTGATAAAATCCACTTCAGTTTCACTCCCGTCTTCAATATAAGGCTTTTTTACACAAGACAATAAAAAATCGCTCCAGATCTTATTATTTCGTTTATCAAAACAATATTGTGCTAATGATATTTCTTCGGTTAAAGAAACAGACCCTAATCCATGTTCATAACGAATCTTCTTTGCCCCTAATTCGAGTGCTGCCCTTACAACTTGAACATATTCACCGACACGCCTGTCAATTTCTTCCCCATTTGTACAATACGGTTCAACAGATAATTCATTAAAACAAACTTCCATAACTATATCAATTGAGCCATCTGCCGGGTCCATTCATCCATAAAATCATCAGGATATTTGCTGAGATTTCCTTCTGAATCAATCTTGATCTGATCTATTTGGAACAAATCATCCTCACACCCTCGTCCAAAATGAATAATATTTGTTTCTGTTTTTGCAATCTTTTTATTTTTTACAGCAATACGCAATCCATTTATAATATGATCACTATGTGTCTCCACAAATATCTGTAAATGTTTTTGGACCGCACATTCGACTAAAAAATTCACTAATCTCGACTGTGCCCCCGGATGTAAATGCGCCTCTGGATTCTCAATAATAATGATGCTATTATCTTCCGCTAATAATCCTATCAAAATAATCGGCAAAATGTAGCTATATCCAAAACCGACATTTACAGGAGTGAAACCGTCACTATTATTTATGGAATCTATAAATAATTCAATGATCGAACCTTCTGATTTCGGGACTCTGACAGACGCGCCGGAAAGAATATCTGATAATACTTTTTCTGTTTTATTTATGATTTCATCCCCACGTGTTGACAACACATTGATTACATGCTCTCCCCGTGTTCCAATATCATCAGGTCCAATATTGTCATTTTTTTCTACATAATTAACCGGTCCTTGTCTATTGGCTGCAATATAATAGAGACGCCTCAACTCTTGAAATCCGGCAATAGAAGACGTAACCCCCAAAATACTGTTCACATTCGAGGATTTACCAGCATCGGCTTCTGACGGCGTATCAAAATAATCATGGTCATCAACCCACAATTCACTCAAACGCGCTAACCGTTCTTTTCCCTCGTATTCAGAAAAACGACAACAAATTTTATTTTCTCTCAGATCATCTGTTTCGATATTAATCCGAAAGCCATCTTTCCCCACAGCATTTCTCCGAAAGACATCTTTAAACGTTCCTAAGGAAAGTAACGGTCCATTTAATTTTAAATGGGTCAAACTATTTTCCGAATCAAACGATTGTGACAAAAGTAATAATGCCTGCAATAAAGATGATTTACCCCGTCCGTTAACTCCTGTTAACAAATTGACTTGTGACAAGTAAAGATGTTTACCCGGTTTTGAAAAACATTTAAAGTTTTCCAAATATATTCCTTTAATCATAATTAATTTACAGAATTAAGCCATCCCCAAAAACTTTGACTAAGCCACCCTTGTTTATTTGATGAGTTGA
>ERZ778496.2401-NODE-2401-length-11102-cov-4.474790_pt1 | contig 11102 bp, 10 predicted proteins | sample MGYA00433099_ERZ778496 | MGnify/ENA primary metagenome ERZ778496 (study PRJEB29527, sample SAMN07138962) | mouse gut metagenome | material: feces | host: mouse | place: China:Nanjing | collected 2016-01-25 ... | reverse complement strand
AATCTTCCCGTCGACACTTCTGTCAATTCTCCGGCATCCGCCAGCTCTTTCAAGAGCTCAAATACCAGCCGTTTGGTATCCATACGATGCACATTCAGACTTTTCGACATCTGTTTGTAGTTATAACTCCGGCCCGGATGTCTTTCCATCAATTCACACATCGCCTTCCGCAAATCGGCTTTTCCTCTGCCCGCTTCGCCCTTTTTCTTACTTCTCGCCATATTATCACAATATTAATTACCCTGCTAAGATACAAAAAAAAGCGGCCTTTCAGCCGCTTTCTTTTACTTTATCAATCCTTTATCAAATTTTTCTTTGACTTTGACCAGCATGTCCGTGGTCATGTTGCTTAGATTGTAGTCGGGTTTCCATCCCCATTCCTCCCGGGCACAGGTGTCGTCCATACTGTTGGGCCAGCTGTCGGCAATCGCCTGTTTTACCGGATCGACGTCATAATCCATCTTGAATTCCGGCATGTGTTTGCGGATTTCAGCAGCAATCCCTTCGGGATCGAAACTCATGGCAGCAATGTTGAAGCTGTTCCGGTGTTTCAGTTTTGTCGGGTCGGCCTCCATCAATTCTACCACGGCTTTCAGTGCATCAGGCATATACATCATGTCCATGTAGGTACCTGCTTTTACGTTACAGGTAAAGGAGTTTTTCCGGATGGCATCGTAATAGATTTCTACGGCATAGTCCGTCGTACCTCCACCAGGCAAGGTAACGTATGAAATCAATCCGGGGAAACGCACACTGCGGGTATCTACGCCGAAGCGATGGAAATAGTAGTCGCTCAACAACTCTCCCGTCACTTTGCACACGCCGTAAATAGTGGTATTGGAACGCTGCAAGGTATCCTGCGGCGTTTTATCTTTCGGGGTGTCTTTACCGAAAGCACCGATGGAACTGGGCGTAAAAACGGCACAATTGTTGTCTTTGGCGATATTCAATGAGTTGGTCAAAGCTCCGATATTAATTTTCCAGGCCAATTCCGGATTCTTTTCTCCCGTAGCAGACAAAAGAGCCACCAAGTTAAACAGGGTGTCGATATTGTATTTGCGTACAATTTCGATGTAACGGTCTCTGTCGAGCACGTCCAACGCCTCGAAAGGGCCGTCCTCTGCCAACTGTTTGCACTTTTCAATACTGATATCAGCAGCAACGACATTGTTGTTACCGTAAATGGATCTCAAATGTGGAACAAGTTCCGAACCGATTTGTCCACCAGCACCGACGATTAATATCTTTTTCATTCTGATTTGAAAGTTTAAAATTCTTCTACAAAAATAGGATAATTAAATATTTTACAAAGCTAAAAAATAAAATATTTTTATCTTTTTAAGTAGAAATTTCCAATCCTTTGTTCAGCTCTTCTTCATAATAATAATCAACTTGAAGATCAGAACGTTTGTAGGCCGCAACGGCCAATTCGTCACAACGTTCGTTTTCCGGCACTTCGGCATGGCCTTTCACCCAGACGAATTTCACCTGGTGTTTGCGGTAAATTTGCAGGAAACGCTTCCACAGGTCGGGATTTTTTTTCTTTTTGAACCCGTTTTTCTCCCAACCGAACACCCAGCCTTTTTCTACGGCGTCCACCACATAGCGGGAATCGGAATATATGGTAACCTGTTGCCCTTCCTGTTTCAAGGCTTCCAAGCCGATGATGACCGCCAGCAATTCCATGCGGTTGTTGGTAGTCATCCGGAATCCCGCCATCAACTCTTTCCGGTGGGGTCCTGCCATCAACACGACGCCGAAACCTCCGGGACCGGGATTACCACTGGCAGCTCCATCGGTATAAATGATAATCTGATGTGCCATTTATCTTCGTTTCGAAGGGATTATTTTTTTTCTTTTCCGTCTTTTTTCTCCTGTTCAGCCACCCCGTTTACCGGAATTTTCAATTTTTCGATGGCTTTCTGTATGTTTTCCTGCGTATTCTTGTCTTCCCGGAACGTGACCGTAACGGTCTGGGCTTTCATATCCACTTTGAGGTCTTTTACCCCTTTTTCATAAGGAATGTTTTTCTCCACTTTCGCCTTGCACGATTCACAATGCAGAGTCGCGCTATATACTACCGTCTTCGTTTTCTGTTTTGCTTCTTTCTTTTCCGCATACACTCCGGCATTGGCCAACATGACAATCACCAACGCCAAAATAAAATTCATTGTTTTCATCATTATCTGTTTTTACGCTGTTTCCAGCAAAGTTACAAAATTATTCCTTCAATCCCGGTCTATGCCGAAACGCACCCCGAGATAAAATTTACGTCCGTGGACAGGCCCCCAGATTTTGGACGAATCGAAATCCTTGCTCCAAGGGGCGTCGGCAGCAATAATGGGATGCATCTGCATGAAGTCTCCGATGTTTTCACAACCGGCATACAGGCTCCATTTCCGGAAAAATTTGCTTACCTGAGCATTCATGATGCGGAAGGATTCAAAGTCTCCCATCCCGTTGGGCAAACGTCCCGGACCGTTGAACTGGGCGGTGAAATCGAACTGCCATTTACGCATGTTGGTATAGTACGAAAGATTAAGCAACCCTTTGTAACGGCTTTGAAGAGCTGCCCGCATCAAACGCTTGCCGATAGTCGTCTTCACATCGTTGTAACGGTAAGCACCCACAACGTCCAAACGGGGTATCAATTCATATTTCACTTCCACCTGATAGCAGTTGGAATAGGAATCCCCGTCCAGGTTATAAAAATTCACCTTCTCCGGATCGCTTTCATTGTCCACCACCACCTGATGTGTGAAATCAGTACGATAGTAATCTAAATTTATATTCAGCATGCGCCCGAAGACAACAAATTTCCGGTTAAGCTGAACCCCGAAATTCCAGGCTCTCTCCATATCCAGTTTCCCGATTTCTTCCGGGTGTATCGCCAATAATTTACCATTGACATAAACCGGGTGGGCAGATGCCAGCAAATAACTATTATCCGCCAATACGTTGGCAGCTCTGGACCCTCTGCCGGCAGAGAGTTTCAGCATGGTAAAATCGTCGGGGGCATAGGCGACATGCAGTCGGGGCGTCACAAAACCATCGTATAAATTGTGGTGATCGTAGCGCACCCCTGCCATAACGGTCAGTTTGTCCCAGAAATGTCCCGTGTATTGGAAAAACGCGCCATACACCCGCTCCCGGCGGTCAAAATTGACCCATGGTGTCTGGACTCCGGTCTCCGCCATATAATCGTTGAAGCCCTCGCGATAATCGTCATAGTTCATCGTCAATCCGGCAGAGTAGTTGTGATTTTCGGTATCGCCGAAAACCGACTGGTATATGTAATTGGCAAAGACCGTCCGCTGGCGCACATCATAATTCCGGCCTCCGTAGTAAGAATCCTGGTCATGGTCGGTGTAGTTCAGAATCAACGCCATACTGGTATTTTCATATTCGGGCATGAGGTAGCCCCATTTCAGAAAACCTTCATACCGGCGGGTATCGATGCCTATGCCATAAAGGTTGCCCGGCCCGACACGGTCTTTCATCTCTTTTCTGAAACCTTTCTGGCCTCCTAAACGGGTTTCGTCCAGCAATTTTCCTCCGAACTGAATGTTCCACATGTCTGTTTTATACTGCCAGCGGTTCATCAGATTATATTGCGTTTTTTTCGGCATGTCCAAAAATCCGTCGTGGTTACCGTCATGCGCTTCGCCAAGCCAGTCGCCGTGTAATAACAGAGCGGTGCTCCATCTTTTATTCAACACGATGCCCGCATTGGCATTGAATTCGACCATGCCCTCGTCACTGACATAGGCATTTCCGAAAATTTTTTCACCCGTCAAAGGTTTCTTGTAATCCACACTGATTTGCCCGGCTATCGCCTCATATCCGTTGATCACCGACCCGGCTCCTTTGGAAACCGATATGGCACTCATCCAAGGCCCCGGCACATAGCTCAGCCCATACAAAGAGGACACTCCCCGGAAGTTCGGTATGTTTTCCGTCATCATCTGCACATAGCGCCCTGTCAACCCCAGTAACTGTATCTGTTTGGCCCCGGTCACCGCATCGGCATACGCCACGTCTACGGAAGCATTGGTCGTGAAACTCTCCCCCAAATTACAACAAGCCGCCTTACACAATTCCTCTCCTGTGATCACCTGCTCTATCAAAGGGCCTTTGGTGCTCATAATGGTCGTGTTGCCCCGTTTCACTACAGTCACCTCTTCCAGCAGTTCTCCGGCTTGTAAGGTGATTTCGAGATTTACCCCCGGATTTTTTACCAGAACGGTATCGGCACGATAGCCGATGAAGCTGACAACCAATTTCCCTACGGGATTCCATTTTATCTTAAAATATCCCTCTGTATCTGTTCCTCCCCCTTCGGAAGTCCCCGCCCAAAACACATTCGCACCGGGCAGTCCCACCTTTCCCTCCTCTGTCTGCTCCACCACCCGTCCCCGCACGTCCTGTGCAGAGGCATACACACTGATTGACATCAGTATCCCTAAAACGATATACTTCATATTTGTAAAAATTAAACCATTGAATGTCTGCGCCGCCACCATGAGAAGCCAAAAAATAACCAAACGATCTTAAACACCGTCTTAATACATCACGTGCAAAGATAGCACAAGCAGAAAACAAAATCAAATTTTACCCGGACCGAACACATTTGAATAAGTCCTGTTACCTTTGCGACGATTAAGACTGAACGGGCATGACAAAAGCCATTGATTTGACAGAGGGGAGTATTACCCGGACGATGCTCGCGTTTGCGGTTCCGATGATTATAGGCAATCTGCTGCAGCAGCTTTACAATGTGGCGGATACGCTTATCGTAGGGCAGTTTTTAGGAGCAAATGCGTTGGCTGCCGTGGGGTCGGCTTATACCCTGATGATTTTCCTGACATCGGTTCTCCTGGGGCTGTGCATGGGCAGCGGAGCCGTTTTTTCCCACCGTTACGGAGCAAAGCAAACAGAGGTTTTAAAAAAGAGCGTATATGTTTCTTTTGTGTGGATAAGTGTGACAACACTTTTGCTCAATGTCGCCGTTTTTGTCTTTATACATCCGATTATCAGTATTTTGCAAGTCCCCGCAGAGCTGTATAGCCTCATGTACGATTATTTACGGGTTATTTTCTGGGGCATCGGGTTCACATTTCTTTATAATTTCTATGCCTCTCTTTTACGAGCCATCGGCAACTCGATGGTGCCGCTCTGGTTCCTTGCCGTTGCCGTTCTTCTGAATATTATCCTCGATTTCCTGTTCATCCTGTTTTTTAACTGGGGCGTCGAAGGTGCCGGCTGGGCAACCGTGATTTCGCAAGCTGTCTCCGCTATCGGATTATGCTTTTATACTTTTTTGAAGTTTCCGGAACTCCGGATAGGCCGGAAGGATATGCGCATGGAATGGAAAACAGTCAGGGAAATCGCTTCATATTCCGCCCTGACCTGTGCCCAGCAATCGGTGATGAATTTCGGGATACTGATGGTGCAGGGCTTAATTAACAGCTTCGGGACCACCGTCATGGCAGCCTTTGCCGCGGCTGTAAAAATCGATTCGTTTGCCTATATGCCCGTACAGGATTTCGGGAATGCCTTTTCGACGTTTATCGCCCAAAATTTCGGCGCCCGGAAATCCGACCGCATCCGCAAGGGAATCCGTTCCGCCATCACAATAACAATTGTTTTTTGTATTGTCATTTCTACCGGAGTCATCCTGTTTGCCCGGCCTCTTATGTTGCTTTTCGTACAACCTCATGAAAGCGGGATTATCTCCATCGGGGTACAATATTTGCATATTGAAGGCACGTTTTATTTCGGTATTGGCTGCCTGTTCCTGCTATACGGTTTTTACCGGGCAGTCCGGAAACCAGGCATGTCTGTAATTCTGACATTTATTTCTTTAGGCACCCGCGTGCTGCTGGCATATGCCTTAGCCGCCATCCCCTCTATCGGCGTCACCGGCGTCTGGTGGGCCATCCCCACAGGCTGGATTTTAGCCGACCTCACCGGTCTGCTCTACTACCGGAAAACCCGTCATGCCTACCATTTATCTGGTGAATGAAGTCGGTGGAATCATCGACACTCTTTCGCTCCCGGTAAATAAAAAGAAACAAATCCGTTCCCCGCAAAGTGAATCCGGGGCCTGTCTTTCCGATGGAGAAATTCCGGCATCAGCTTTTGCTGTATCATACACCGCAATCTCCCCGGTAAAACACCGCTCCTTCTTTTAGATACTGCCGTCATATAACCGTATCTCAACCGTTATCCCGCCGTTTCGAAACGGCGAGAACATAGGAAAAATACGAAAATATAAAGAAAGTATTTATAAGAGACAGTAAAGAGATATTGTTTTATTATTAAACCTATTACGAACATGGCAATTCTATTTTCATCCGCTTTTCAGCATTTGAAGGGCAAAATAGGAAATCTGATTCTATACAACATCAAGGGACAAATCCGGATAAGAAGCCATACCAGGAAGGTGTTCAGCAAAAAACGGTCTCTTTTCCACTAAAGGGAAGACTTTGGGGAATATTTTCGCCTAAAATTCCCCCAATGTGCAGTAATAAAAAAATCAGCCACTTGACAAGTGACTGATTTCCTGAGGTCGGTAGCAGAGTCGAACTGCTTTACACGGTTTTGCAGACCGTTGCCTAACCGTTCGGCCAACCGACCCTTTGCGGTTTTGCGATGCAAAGATAGGGCAATTTTAATAATTACCAAAAAAAGAAAGAAATTATTTCTCCAGGGTCAAGCTTGTCGCAGCGACTTTTCCGCCAATAGGCGGATTTAATTTGGATATTTTGATTTTTACATGGAGAGTCTGGGGGAAAGCTGCATATATCGCCTCTATCATCCGGGTAGCTACATTTTCAAGCAAATGGGAATTTTTCATCATCTCCCGGGCAATGATTTCATAAGCCGTCTGATAGCTCAATGCGTCGGCAATCTGATCGGATTGAGCCGCTTTTTGACAATCATAACGGATACAAGCATACACGATGAACTTGTTGCCGACAATCTGTTCCGCTTCAAAACATCCATGAAACGCATAAAACTCCATGCCCTCAATTTCAATGATACCGTCCATTACTGTTTCTTATTTTAGCAGGTATATATACAAAATGAAAAAGGACTGAAATTCAGCCCTTTTACATTACTAACTACTAACCTAAACCATACAAACTTATGAAAAACAATCTTTTCTAAAGACAGTGCAAAAGTAGCGGTTATTCTGATATTAAAGTATATATATTTGTGAAATATTCTTAAAATTACAAGCATTGTATGTTAAATATTATAAAATAATGTGTCACACTCTCTCCCTAATCCCATTCCAATGTATCCTGTCCGGTTTCCGGAGGCAATAATTCAAAAATGACAGGTACTTCATAAGAAAGCGCAACCGGCTCTCCTTGCCAATAAACCGGTTTCCATTTCGGCATGTTCCGGATTAACCTTATCGCCTCTGCATCCAGTAAAGGATGTACCGGAGTAATCACTTTAATACTGTCTATTTCTCCGCTTTTCATTAATGTGAAGCGAATAATCACCGTTCCATCTATTTCCTCCTCAACGGCCTGTACGGGATAGCTCAGATGACTGAAAATATAATCCCTGACATTTTTGTAACTGAATGGCAAGGGGGAGGTACGGGATTGTACATGCTGCCGAAGTTCGAGCGAATCCGTACGTAATGTATCATTCACCCCCTCCGCTTGTCCCGTCAAAAACACCATCATAAATAAAAACAAGAGAATTGTTCTTTTTTGTATGGAATTGATATTCATGTTATTTTACTCTTACATCCCACAAAGATAATGCAAGCAGAAGGTAAAACCAAGCTTCACGGGCCTTTGACGGAACAATGCCCCGAAGAGCGGAATTATTGTTTGTTAAAATTATTTTTCGCAAATATTTTGCAGGTATAAAAAAAACATCTACATTTGTATCCGCAATCAGAACAGATCGCACGGGTTCTTAGCTCAGTTGGTTCAGAGCATCTGGTTTACACCCAGAGGGTCGGGGGTTCGAATCCCTCAGGACCCACAGAAAAAAGACTGAAGAGTTGAAAGGTTTAAAAGTTGAATAGGCTTTCCTTTCAACTCTTTTCTTTTATCCCTTGACAAATTTGTTCAGAATATTCTCCCGGGTTGCATGAAGGGAGGAATCCTATCTGAGAAATGTTGTTCCATCGTTCCGCTGCTTCCTTTCAACTCTTCAACTGTTTCGACCTTTTAACTTTTTCATCCTCTCCCATTGGTCAATAGGGAAAAAAGTCGTAATTTGCGCATTCAAAAATATAGCACAGAATAAGTAAATACAGATATGAAACATTTCTTTTTTTGGGGAGTTGCTTTGTTTGTCTTAGCTTCTTGCAACAATAAAAACACAGTTAAAATCAATGGTGAAATCAAAGGTGCCGACAAGCAAAGTGTTTATCTTGACCGGATTGACGTGGACAATATTCTCACGGTTGATTCTGCCAAGCTCAACAGTAACGGACGTTTTTCATTCAAAACGACGGTAACGGACCCCACATACTACATGCTCCGATTCGGAAAAAACGAAGCCATTACTATTGTGGCCGAGCCGGAGAAAGAAATAAGCGTTACCGGAAATTTCAACAAACTCAGTGAAAACTATCATGTGGAAGGTTCGGAAAGTTCTGCGTGGATCAAAACACTTATTCAGGAACTCCGCCACACCCAAAACAAACTGGACTCTTTAAGAAAAAGTTATGCCGCTTTGCCCGCAGACAACAAGTTCAGCGCCCAACGCAAAGAGTTGGAAGCAGCATGGGATTCCATCCTCATGAAACAAGTGCGTTTTTCACGCCATTTTATTATTGAACACGCCATTTCCCCGGCCTCTTATTATGCTTTGTATCAAAAAATTGATCATACAAATTTCATTTTGAACCCGGAAACCGACTTGCAGTCTTACCGGATTGTCGCCACTTCGATGAAGGCTTTGCATCCGGAGTCGCAATATACCAAAGCTCTACTGAACCATCATGACCAGATTATAAAGCAACTGAAAAACCAAAAAATCAGGGACATGATTGTAAATTCGGAAAATAACCTGCCCGAAATCAATTTGCCGAATGCCAAAGGAGATTCCGTTGCTTTAAGTTCATTACGAGGCCGGTATATCCTGCTTGATTTTACCGTACTCGGAGCGGAAGGCAGCGAAGCATACGTGAAAAGCCTGAAGAATATTTACAACCAATTCAAAGGGAAAGGGCTGGAAATTTATCAGGTTTGTTTAGACCCGAATAAATTGCTGTGGGAAGAGCTGGTGCGCAAATACGACATGAAATGGGTTTGCGTGCGTGACGGCGAGGGATTGAAGAGTCCTGCCGCTGCCGTATGGAACATACAAAACATACCTGCCAATTATATCATCAATAAAAAATACGAAATTGCCGGAAAAAATCTGACAGGGCAACGTCTGGAAGAGAGATTGAAAGATGTAATAAAATAATCCGGCATCCTATGGAAGAAACAGAGAAGGGGAAAAACATTTACTTTCTTTCGGACGCACATTTAGGTGCTTCCGTGTTGAACAACAACCGGGAAAGAGAGCAAAAGTTGGTGGGATGGCTGGAATCCATCCGGCCGCATTGTTCCGTTCTGTTTCTATTGGGTGATATTTTTGACTTCTGGTTTGAATACAAACGGGTGGTACCCAAAGGTTTCGTCCGGTTTCTGGCAAAACTTTGCGAATTTACGGATCACGGTATTGAAGTACACTTCTTCACTGGAAATCACGACATCTGGGCGTTCGATTACCTCCGGCAAGAATGTGGTGTAGTTATTCACACCCACGATGAAAAATTCATTTTCAACGGGAAGAAATTCTATATCGGTCACGGCGACGGCCTGGACCCGCACGACAAAGGCTATCTCTTTATTAAAAAAGTCTTCCATAATCCTTTTCTGCAACGCTGTTTCAGATGGATACACCCGGATTCAGGCATTGCTTTTGCCCACAAATGGTCGTCCCATTCACGCCTGAAAGGCAACGGGAAAATCGAGGCGGATGCATACCGCGGTTCAGATAAGGAAGACATCGAACTCTATTGCCGTCAGACGCTGGAGCAGGAGTATTTCGATTATTTCATCTTCGGCCACCGTCACCTTCCTTTAGACATCTCTTTGTCTCCAAAGAGCCGCTATATCAATACCGGCGACTGGATCACTCATTATACCTATGCCGTTTTTGACGGTGAACAGGTAGCGTTAAAAAAATTATCCGAAGACTGAATATTTGGAAATTCCGCAAAAAAGTCTTAACTTATTATCGTGTTTGTAAAATCCATACCGATATGTTAGTCAAGATTTACAGCGGAGCCGTAACAGGTATCCATGCCCTACCCGTCACCTTAGAAGTCAACATCCTTAGCGGAGCCAAATTCATTATCGTAGGTTTACCGGATAATGCCATCAAGGAGAGCCAGCAGCGGGTTGACTCGGCCCTGCGGCAAATCGGTTCCCGTATTCCGGGCAAAAGAATTATTATCAACCTTGCTCCTGCCGACGTAAAAAAGGAAGGTTCTGCTTACGACCTGCCTTTGGCGATCGGGATTTTGGCTGCCAATGAAGAACTTCCCCTCCCCGATCTCCGGGATTATGTGTTTACAGGCGAACTCTCATTGGACGGCAGTTTAGTCCCTGTGAAAGGGGTGCTTCCGATTGCTATCAATGCCTTTGAAAACGGATTCAAGGGCATGATCGTTCCCCTGGACAATGCCAATGAAGCCGCCGTAGTGAAGGGGCTTCACGTGTATGGGTTCAGCCACCTGAGGGAGGTGGTCGCTTTTTTGAGGAAAAAGGAAAGCGCAACGCCCGTTATTTTCAACATCCGTCAGGCAGGCGAAAGCTGCTTCGACACCTCCTTTTTTGATTTCAAAGACGTAAAAGGGCAGGAAAATGTGAAGCGTGCCCTGGAAATTGCTGCCGCAGGTTCTCATAATCTGTTGATTGTAGGTCCTCCCGGCAGCGGTAAGACCATGTTATCCAAACGTCTCCCGGGTATTCTTCCCCCTATGACGCTGGAGGAATCTTTAGAAACCACTAAAATCCATTCCGTCGCCGGCAAATTACCGCCACAGATTTCACTAATAACCGCCCGAC
>ERZ778496.2397-NODE-2397-length-11124-cov-3.554160_pt1 | contig 11124 bp, 12 predicted proteins | sample MGYA00433099_ERZ778496 | MGnify/ENA primary metagenome ERZ778496 (study PRJEB29527, sample SAMN07138962) | mouse gut metagenome | material: feces | host: mouse | place: China:Nanjing | collected 2016-01-25 ... | reverse complement strand
CTCTCCCCCTTGAGAGAACACCAACCCCAGCGACCCTCCCCCTTGAGGGGGGAGGACAGGAAGGGGTGAATCCACAATTCCCCCACTCATACCAATCTCGCCCCGCCTCTTCTCCACGCGGTCAAATGCTCCCCGAGCTTGAAAACACTCTCTCGGTACGCACCGAAACGCCTGCCGAAGAAGATATCGCCGCCGCCGGCCCTCTGGGTGTCGCCAAAGCCCAGTTTCACGACACATACATCCTCTCGCAAACCGAAGACGCGCTGATTTTAATAGACCAGCACGCCGCCCACGAACGCATTGTGCTTGAGCGTATTAAGGCAGCGATGAACGAGGGCGCAAAACTCCCCTCGCAGTTAATGCTCCTGCCCGAAGTGGTAGACTTGAGCCTGACACAAAAAGCTGCCCTCTTGGGCGAATTTGAAAGTTTGAAAGCTTTAGGACTGGTGCTTGAAGAGTTTGGCGCAGGTGTCGTAGTGCGTGAAGTTCCGGCGCTTTTAAAAGACGCAAATTTGAAAAAACTTGTCACCGACCTTGCCGATGAAATGGCAGAATGGGGCGCAACCAACGTTGTGGAAGACAAGCTTAACCACATCGCCGCCACAATGGCGTGTCACGGCTCGGTGCGTGCCGGACGGCGCTTAAACATTGCCGAAATGAACCGCCTGCTGCGCGAGATGGAACAAACGCCACACTGCGCCCAATGCAACCACGGCCGCCCGACCTACATCAAACTCGACCTCCCCACGCTCGAAAAACTCTTCCACCGCTAATCCCTCCCCCGAGTCATTGCGAGACACGACGTAAGGTACATCACCGTGGCAATCCACCCCAATCTTTATAGTCATTGCGAGGCACGCCGTAAGGCACATCGCCGTGGCAATCCACAAACCGGTGCGCCGGCACACAAATTTCCCTTGACTCTTTTCTCTCTTCCGGCTACACTCGAACGAAACAAGAACGACAAACCGCAAAAAAATGACCGAACCAACCGAAATAAACGCCCTCAAATCCCTCTCCAAAGCCGTCAAAGACCTTGACAACTTAAACCTCACGCAACGTAAATTGTTTGATAAAATCGAGCATACGCACACCAACATCTTCATCCAAGGGCAAGCCGGCACCGGCAAATCCACCTTTATCAAATACTTAAAAAAACACTCCAAAAAGCGCATCCGCCTTGTTGCCCCCACCGCCATTGCTGCCTTAAATATCGAGGGCGCAACCATCCACTCGATGTTCACCCTGCCGCTGGGCGACTTTCTGATAATGCGCGAAATCCTCTCCTCGCGCCGCCGCAAACTTAAATCTATCTTAAAAAAAACCGATATCCTCATCATCGATGAGGTGTCAATGGTGCGGCCGGACATTTTGGACGCCATTGAGGCCCTATGCTGTCAGGCTCGCGGCAATTTAGCACTTTTCGGCGGCCTGCAAATCATCCTGATTGGCGACCTCTGCCAGCTCCCGCCAATAATCAAATACGAAGCCCAACCCGCATTCAAACAGGAATACGGCACCTGCGAACCCTACTTTTTCGACTCGAAAGCTTATCAAAAAGGCGGATTTGAAAAAATCGAACTAACTGAGGTTTACCGCCAAAGCGACACCGAACTCTTAAAATATCTGCAAAACCTCCGCAAAGACGAAAACCTGCCCGAAACAATCGCCTATTTCAACCGCGCCGAAACCTACCCCGCAGACTTTGCCGCCACCGCCATCACCATCACGCCATATCGTCAAGTTGCCGAAAACATCAACCGCCGCAAGCTCGCGGCCATCCAAAAAGAAGAAAAAACCTACGATGCCCAACTAGCAGGCAGTTTTGAAAAGATGCAAGATACCCCGTCCCCGAAAACCCTGACCTTAAAAGAGGGCGCGCTTGTGGTGTTTAACAAAAACAATTACCCCGACTACATCAACGGCACATCGGGCATCGTCGAAAAACTGGAAGACAGATATATTGTCGTCCGTTGCCTGCAAGATAACAAATTCATCACCGTCCGTCGCGAAGAATGGAAATCGTTTGCCTACGATGTCAATGAAGTAACCGGCGATGTGACCGAAAAAGAAACCGGCTCATTCATCCAATACCCGCTACAGCTGGGCTACGCACTGACTATCCATAAAGCGCAGGGCAAAACCCTCGACCGCGTAATAGTGGATATCGACCGCGGCGCCTTTGCTCACGGACAGCTCTATGTCGCCTTGTCGCGCACCCGCCAAAAAGCCGATATGTACATCAAAAACGCCCTCACCGAAGATGACATCATCTTCTCCCCACGCATCAAATCCTTCCTCTCCTGACCCCTCCTCCGCGCGTCATTGCGAGGTAAGCCGTAAGGCAATAACCGAAGCAATCCATAAACCGGTGCGCCAACACACAATGCCTCCCCATATTCTCCAAAGATTGCCACGTCACTCCGCTCCTCGCAATGACTCATAAAAAAACAAAAAAAAATTAAACCGCGGAATTTTGCGAAATAGTCGTGGATGTCCTGCCCTAAAGCGCAGCGTACATTGAGGTACGTGAGCATTTAGGGACAGGCTTCCATCCACGAACTAGTTCACAAAATTACACGGTTTAATAAGGGTGGTGACTGAAATAGCTCGCCATCACCTCCTCCATCTTGCGGGCACGGAGAACATCCTGCGCGTCAAAACAGATTGAGTGAAACGAAATATATGCCATAATCACCTCTGCCGAATAGAGTTTCGCAAGTTCGACTTCCGCTTGCCAGCAGAGGCCGTGCTCAGGCGAATAACGGGAAATAAGCTCCTTGGCGAGTTTCGCATCGCCGCGCCGCATAAGCGCCACTTGCGCATCATCCGAGAGCCAGAAATCCTTAACATACTTACTAACTGCCGCCGAAGAGGCAATCCGTACAAACGCCACATCATCACGCAGCTTAAAGGTCGTCAGGCAATCATCAAGGTTTTTGCTTGACAACAGCTTAAAGAGCTTCGGCTCATTCTCGGGCGTAAAACGGTAACCGCCAACACCATAAAGAATGGAAATGTGAAGTTTCAGCCACTGTGCATCAAAATTATGCATAAACAGCACATCCTGCGCTGCCGGCGCCAACGGACAGGTCTTGAGCAAAATCTCGACAAACCCGCGGTTAAACGAACGCAGCACCTCCACCTGCAGCTCCTCGGAAAGAGCATATTCGCTAAGGCCTTTCATCACCTTGTCAAAGTCATCGGCTTTGCGCGCCTTCTGCTTAAACCGGTTATAAAAACGGTACATCAGCGCCGAAAACGCCTTAACATTGCGTGAAGCAATCACCTCGCGCACCACAGCTTCGCTGATATAGCGCCCTTTGGAGGCATACCCCTGAAACAGGGTAGAATTCGAACGTTCCAAGAGCAATAACACCAGTTCATCGCCTTCAAGCACATTCTGCGCCACATAGGGGCGGAGAATACTATCCGATGCATTGCGCAGCACATATTCATCATCCCAAAACCGGCGCAGATTGATAAAATCTGCCGCAACTTCTTTAAGATTATTGTCCACAACAAACTTCTGTGCAGCCTCCGAAAGGCCGTAATAGTTGATGTACATTTGTCGCATATCGCGCGGGGCTTTGCCGATAAAAACGATTTCAGCCTTCTCGCTCAAGCGGAAACGGTTGATATAGCTCTTAACGGCCTCTGGAAGAAAATGCTCCAAAAGCACTAACTCCTCGTGACAATCAAGCGGACGTTCAGCCGGCATATTTTCGAAGTAAGCCTTCAGCTCATCAGCGGCATTGCGCTCAATAAGCGTAATTATTTTTTTCGCCATAACAAAAAAATTATACAAAAATTAAACAATACAATTATATCTTACTAACGAGGAATATACAGCTTTAAAAAAAATAGTCAACTCAAAAACATTGACTTTTGCTTAAAAACGTTGTATTTTAAAAGAAACGTAACCTGAATAAGGAGCTCAAAGATGTTAAAAAAACCGAGTCTGATATTAGCATTGGCGATTTTGTTAAGCGGCTGTACCCGCGAGGTATATTTGCAGGCCGTTCCGTGCGTAGAAGGCGATTGCGAATGTGCGTGCACCTCACAAACACGCGAATGCTGCCCCGAAACGGCAATGATGACCGAAACCATAAGGTATCAGGTTTATGACGTACCGGTTGTTCCGGTTGTCTACACCCCGTGCTGTGACCCGTGTGCCACCGTTGTTCCGGCCATAACCACCACAACAACAACGACAACCACCACGCGCACCTGCCGCAAAACCTGCCGTGAAGTTTTGGTAAATTAAGGACATCTCTATCTCAAGTAATAAAAAAAGAAGGCCTTCCGCCTTCTTTTTTTATCCTCTCATCCCGTCCGCACAAACGCGGCAAGAACAAAAACAGAGCTACCCCTCACTTTGTTTCTTTAATTTTTTAAGTATCATATTGCGTTTTAGCCGGCTGATACGGTCTATATACAAAATACCGTCCAGATGGTCGGTTTCGTGCTGGAGAATAACCGCCAGATAATCCTCCGCCTCTAATATCTGCTCATTACCATTATAATCAAGATATTTAACCGTCACTGCATAGTGCCGCTCCACCTCGGCACACTGCCCCGGAACAGACAAGCATCCCTCATTAAACCAAAATTTTTCTTCCGACCGTTTAATAATCTCCGGATTAACCATATAAAGCGGATGCGGCCCGCGCACACCGTCTTCGGTCACTTTGTCATCCACCACAATAATGCGCTTGGCAAGCCCGATTTGCGGCGCAGCCAGCCCCACGCCTTTGTCCGCATACATCGTTTCAAGCATATCGTCCAAAAGTTTGCGGATGTCATCGTTCACTTCCGCCACTTTTTCGCACTTCTGGCTTAAAATATTGTCAGGATAAGTGTAGAGCTTTAATATCGCCATCGTATTTAAATCCTTGCGTTTTTAGCAATCTGGTCAAGAAGCGCGTTAATCATCTTCGGCTCGTTTTTCATAAAAAACGCATACGCCAGATCCACATATTCCTGAATGAGCACTTTCGCATCCACATCAGTCGTGAACCCCAGTTCATACACCGCACACAACAAAAGCGCCTGCATCGTCGCATTCATATGGTCATATGCTGCCCCGTCTTTAAGATAAGAACGCAGCGCATTTTCCAAATCTTCTTTCTTGGCCTGAACGCCGCGAACAAGTTTTTCAAAATAAGGCTTGTCCATTTCTTCAAGCTCAACCATTTCCTCGTTTGCCATTCCGTCTTCTTCAAGAGCATACCGGCCGACTTCGCCTTTTAAGAAATCTTCAATTACTTCATCAACGCTTAAGCCCGAAAAGGCTGCCATATAGCAAGCCTGAACGGCAGCCAGCCGCGCGCCGGATTTTTTTCGTATTTTTTCAGAAACGTATTTTGCCATTTCTCTAAATATCCTTCATAAATATCACGTTTTAAGATTTGATTTTGCTGACAAATTCTTCAAAGTCTTTAGCTTCCTTGAAGTCTTTATACACCGAGGCAAAACGGATGTAGGCAACCTTATTGATAGCCATCAGTTTATCCATCACCTTTTCGCCGATGCTCTTGGAGCTGATTTCGGCAATGCCGGCATTTTCAAGCTCGCGGCGAATTTCCTCGACCAGACGCTCAACCTCAAAACTTGAGATGCCGCATTTGCTCACGGCAAGGCTTATCGAACGCAGCAGCTTGTCGCGGTCAAACAGAACACGCTCGCCGTTTTTCTTGATAACAGTCAAATCCTGCAGCTGAACGTGTTCGTATGTCGTAAACCTGCCACCGCAGTCCGGACACTCGCGCCGGCGGCGGATGGCCGTTTCATCAATCGTATCGCGGGAATCTTTAACCTGCGTGTTGCTTTTGCCGCAAAACGGGCATTTCATCTGTTTGCTCCTTAGTTGTTCTAACAGACAAGATAAGACAAAAAGTTATAAAAATCAAGATAAAAATATCCTCCTCCCTAACCGCAAATTAACTTTTGTCAGCGATAATGGCGCAAAAGTTTAATTGCTTTAAGGAAGAACGATAATGATAGCATTAAGTGCAGCAAAAATTGCAGAAATATTAGGCTACGCAGGCAAACCTGCCGCGGCGGAAATCAGAGAAATTTCAACCGACAGCCGCAAGGCAGACGAACACACGCTGTTCATTGCCCTCAAAGGCGAAAAGTTTGACGGGCACGATTTTATTTTAGACGTGCTGAAAAAAGGCGTGCCGTTAGTGGTTTCCGAACATCCGGTTACGGGAGCAGACGAAAAGCGTGTTATCATAGTTCCGGACACACTCAAAGCCCTGGGCAAACTCGCACAGCATAACCGCCGGCAATATAAAGGAACACTAATTGCCCTAACCGGCAGTTCCGGCAAAACCACGACTAAAGAAGAGCTGAAAACCGCCCTTTCCGCCTATGCGCCAACCTATGCAACAAGCGGCAATTTTAATAATCATATCGGTGTGCCGCGCTCGCTGTTGGATTTGGATATGAACGCGAAATACGCGGTGATTGAAATGGGAATGTCCGCTTTGGGCGAGATAGAATATCTGACTTCGCTTGCCGAACCAGACGTAGCACTTGTCACAAACGTTTACCCGATGCACATTGAGTTTTTAAAAAGCCTTGAAAACATCGCCCGCGCCAAAGCGGAGATTTTTTCGGGACTGAAAACAGGCGGTATCGCCATTTATAATGAAGACACGGCATATGCGGAGATTTTGCGGCAAGAGGCAGAAAAATATGCGGGCGCGGTGTATGGCTACGGCAAAGAAAACCATACCGCGGCAAAATTGCACCTACAGGATGAGGCGGAGCATTATTACTACAATGCGTGGGCAGTGCTGAAAGTGGTTGAGGTTTTAGGCCTGCCGCTTGATAAAGCCGTGGCAGCGATAAATAGCTTCGGCGCGCTTGAGGGGCGCGGCAAAAAGCACCTGCTGAACTTAAACGGGCGGAAAGTAACCCTGATTGACGACAGCTATTCGGGACAGCCAGACGCTATGAAACTCGCGATTAAGGCACTTGGAGAAATGCAAACCGCCGGCAGAAAAATCGCCCTTTTGGGCAAAATGGCTGAACTCGGCGATTATTCAAAACAAGCACACACCGAGGTCGGGCAGGCTCTGGCGGCAAACGGTATTGACATCGTTATCGGCGTATGCGAAGAAACAAAAGATATGCTCTCCCAACTGCCGGAAAATGTAACGCAATATTACTTCCCGTCAATTGAGGGCGTAGAAACGCTGCTAAACGAGATATTGCAAAACAACGACACCCTGCTGATTAAAGGCGCGCACTATTCCTCACAGGTGTTTAAGATCGCGGCAGGGCTGATTAAGAGAGGGTAGTCGGTATATATCCCGCGAGTCATTCGCCCCCTTTTTTTTCGCGAGTCATTGCGAGGCTTGCACCGCAAGCCGTGGCAATCTCACGAGAGTATGGTTTACTAATGTGTGCTATCGCACCGGTTTGTGGATTGCTTCAGTAGCTGCCTTACGACGCACTTCGCAATGACTACTAAAAAGAGGGAGATTGCCGCGTCGGCTGTTGCCTCCTTGCAATGACTCGCAGGGATGGGAGTTATTATTCCTTTTTTATCTCTACTAAGCTGATTTGGATATTTTTTCGGTATAGGCGCAACAGGCGGCAATAGGTGTGCCATTTTAGGCCGCATTGAGCATATTCAATGTGTTCGATATGCTTTCTTTCCAATTTTAGCATTGCGGCAAGTTCATCAATTTGCAGGTTTTGCTTTTTACGCTCTTCAGAGAGGAGTGTTCCCAGCGTCTGTCTCATCCAAAGCTTTAAATCTCTGCCACGATTAACATTTTTTAGTGATGTTTCCATTTTATAAACTCCTTGTTTTATTAAATTAAAAAAACATTGGCGCCGGATAATCCAGCGCCAGGGAGTTCGTAAATCACAATACAAATGACTCTTATAGCCTTCAATATATAGCCATAAGCTCCCTGACTTATTATCAAGGATAAAATGTATTGAGAGCCTACGACAGCCCTGACAGCATCTCTGCTGACAAACAGGAGTATAAAGAACGCAGGGTTAAAGTCAAGTTAATTTTCAGCTGATATAGCTTTTAATAAACCTCTGATTCTTACCCAGATTTGAAATCAGCTCGTAGGCGATTGTGCCGGCATCACGGGCGATATCGTCCACTGTATAGTCATCGTTAATCAGATAGCCGAAATCGCCGGTTTGCACCTCTTTAAGCGCAGTGACATCGCAGATAATGTTATCCATTGACACGCGCCCCAAAATCGGGCAGAAATGCGGCTTGCCGTGCTCGTAAAACACCACATTGCCACGGCTGGAGAGCGAGCGGGGCAAGCCATCGCCGTAACCGATGGAAACAATTGCGATTTTCATATCCTTGGGGGCGCGGAAAGTGGCGGAATATCCCACAAATTCGCCTTTCGGCAATGGTTTCACCTGCAACACCGGCGCTTTCAACTCCAAAATATTTTGCATCTGGTTCGGACGATACGGCGCGGTGTTAATACCATACATTGCCGCCCCCAGACGGGTCATATCAAAATGAAACTCATTGCCCAAAAACACGCCATCCGAGGCAGAAAGCGTCGCGGGCGTGTCGGCAAAAAAGCGAGTTTTCAAACGGCGAAAATTTTCCAGCTGGTGCATATTCATAAAGTGCGCCGCCTCATCCGCACACGAAAGGTGCGAGAGAACATATGAAAAACCGTTTAACTCTTCGGCAGTCAATTGCTCTAAGTCGTATTCGGTAAAGCCCAGACGGTTTAAGCCGGTTTCAATCTGAATGGCGGGGCGGATTGCCTTATCACCGCAGCTCTGCCAAAAACTCAACATCTCCGGCGAGCAGATAACCGGCGTCAGCCGCGCATTTTTAACCGCCGTAAGCGAATCTTCACCCACGCCCTGCAACACAAAAATTTCGGCTTCCGGCGCATAAGGGCGGATTTGCTCTCCCTCAGAAGCGTGTGCAACAAAATAATGCCTGCAGCCGGCAGCATACAGAGCTTTCACAACCTTAGCCGCCCCCAAACCGTAGGCATCGTCCTTCACCACCGCCGCCGCAACAGCAGGAGTAGAAAGTTCTTTCAATAAGCCATAGTTGTCAACGAGTTTTTTTAAGTTGATATTTAGAACAGGGGTGGTATATATAGGCATAATTTCATTGTCCAGACAGTTGAGGTTAAACTTTTTTATGCAGTTTATTGACACGCACATCCATTTGCAAGATTTTAAAGCAGATTTTGCACCACCGGTTTTGGAAAATCCTGCAGCAATGCGGCTGGTAACCGTATCGGCGACAACATCAGATTTTGCCAAAATCGCAGCGTTGGCAAAGACATATCCCGATAAAATTGTGCCCGCATTCGGCATTCACCCGTGGCATTGGCGCGAGGGGGCGGATATAGATGAATTGAAAGATTACCTGCATCGCCATCCGAACGCCCTCATCGGCGAGATTGGCGTTGACGGCCTAAAAGAGCCTTCAGGTGAAGGACAAGCACAATTATTTGCCGCCCAACTGAAGCTGGCGCAAGAATTTTCCCGTCCGGTAATTATCCACGCCGCCCGAGCCTTTCCGGCGCTGATGCAGTTTGAAAACGCGCTAAAAAAGGTAAAATTCGTTCATCACGGTTTTGTGAAGAATCGCGAACTGATAAAATTTATCAATAAAACAAGCGGTTACTTCGGACTGGGCGCACATTTCCTAAAGCAGGAAAAAGCCGCCGCAATGTTTGCCGAAATGCCGAAAGAAAAGATATTGTTTGAAACCGACGCCCCTTATCAGCTACGGGAAGAAACATATAATCAAACCGTACAGGAAAATATAGCCAAGCTTGCCGCTATCTGCGGGCTGCCGGCGGCGGAAATGGAGGAACTTTTAATCCAAAACGCAAAGGACTTTTTAAAATGTTAAACAAGCGGTTACAGCGCACAACAGCGCTTTTAGGAAAAGAAAAAGCAGCAAAAGTCTGCCAAGCTTCGGTGATGGTCATTGGTTGCGGCGCAGTCGGCGGCTATGCACTCGAGATGGTCGCACGCCTGGGGTTCGGCAAGATTTGGACAGTAGATTTTGACACATTTGAAGAAAGCAATGTCAACCGGCAGATTTTAGCCGTTACCGAAACTATCGGGCGCAAAAAATGCGATGTGGCGAAAGAACGTGTACAGTCAATCAACCCCGAGGCAGAAGTGATGGCTGTAGATATGAAAATCACCGCCGACACCCTTGATTTTATCTTAACCGCCAAACCCGATTTTGTGATTGACGCAATAGACGATGTGCCGGCAAAGGTGGCGCTGATTAAGTTTTTGGCTGATAACAACATCAAAGCCGTGTCGGCAATGGGTGCGGCGCTCAAAACCAAGCCTGAACTTCTGCATACGGCAACGCTTGATAAAACCGCCGGTTGCGCCCTTGCCAAAAAACTGCGCGATATGCTACGCAAAGAAGGTTGTGCGCTTTCCAAAGTCCGCTGCGTTTATTCCGCCGAGCCGGTCAAAATCTGCAAAGACGCTGACGGCAACAACATCCTCGGCTCGCTGCCGATGGTTCCCGCTGCAATGGGCGCAATGCTTGCTGCCGAAATATTGCAAATGTGTATTGCAGAAAGCTAGTCCCATTCTCCCAAAACGTGTTCGCGCGTGCGTTTTTTCATCGCCTCGCCAAAGTATTGGTTGCTTTTTAAAACCTCAAATGCATCCATCCCGTCCCTGCCGCGGATTTTCGGGTCTGCCCCGTTTTCCAGCAATGCCTGAATAACCTCCGCCGGATAATTATGTTTAAGTGCAAACAACAGCGGCGTATCCGCCTCATTATTCAAACTGTTTGTGTTTTTCGCTGCTTTAGCAAGCCGGATCATCATTTCTTCATTACCGCTTTTGGTCAAAACATACCATAACGGCAATTCGCCCGCCGCATTCGCACTTTCCGTATCAGCCCCATAACGGAGCAGCATATCCGCCACCATCGGCGCCCCGTGGACAGTAATCACCTGCCACAACGGCGTTAAGCTGCTGTTATCGGCAATATTCGGATCGGCTTTGTTTTCCAAAAGAGCCTGAATCGTTTTTTCGTTCGCCTGCTGTTTAAGGGCTGCCATCAGCGCCGTTTCGCCGGCATTGTTTACCGCGTTAACATTGGCACCGGCG
>ERZ778496.2385-NODE-2385-length-11159-cov-5.567003_pt1 | contig 11159 bp, 9 predicted proteins | sample MGYA00433099_ERZ778496 | MGnify/ENA primary metagenome ERZ778496 (study PRJEB29527, sample SAMN07138962) | mouse gut metagenome | material: feces | host: mouse | place: China:Nanjing | collected 2016-01-25 ... | reverse complement strand
CGAGCAAATCCTTCAGTCAGCCGTCAAAAACTGGCGGCTTACCGCCGTGCCCGAGTCGGCAATTGTAAATTCAACATTCTCAAATGCGTCATGCTGAGCTATGATTAGCCGCTATTTTTTTGTCCTGAATGATGTTTGACACTACCGAGGTGTACTATTTTTACCCGAGTCGCTAATTTTTGCCGCAAGGTGCTAAGCCGCGAGGAAAGCGAGGCTGAACAGGCAGTCGCCCGTCCACAGGTGACGGTGATCCCGCGTGAGCAGCATGCTATTTCCCGCAAAGATATCAGTGAAAATGCCCTGAAGGTAATGTACAGGCTCAACAAAGCGGGATACGAAGCCTGGCTGGTTGGCGGCGGCGTGCGCGACCTGTTACTTGGCAAAAAGCCGAAAGATTTTGACGTAACCACTAACGCCACACCTGAGCAGGTGCGCAAACTGTTCCGTAACTGCCGCCTGGTGGGTCGCCGTTTCCGTCTGGCTCATGTAATGTTTGGCCCGGAGATTATCGAAGTTGCGACCTTCCGTGGACACCACGAAGGTAACGTCAGCGACCGCACGACCTCCCAACGCGGGCAAAACGGCATGTTGCTGCGCGACAACATTTTCGGCTCCATCGAAGAAGACGCCCAGCGCCGCGATTTCACTATCAACAGCCTGTATTACAGCGTAGCGGATTTTACCGTCCGTGATTACGTTGGCGGTATGAAGGATCTGAAGGACGGCGTTATCCGTCTGATTGGTAACCCGGAAACGCGCTACCGTGAAGATCCGGTACGTATGCTGCGCGCGGTACGTTTTGCCGCCAAATTGGGTATGCGCATCAGCCCGGAAACCGCAGAACCGATCCCTCGCCTCGCTACCCTGTTGAACGATATCCCACCGGCACGCCTGTTTGAAGAATCGCTTAAACTGCTACAAGCGGGCTACGGTTACGATACCTATAAGCTGTTGTGTGAATATCATCTGTTCCAGCCGCTGTTCCCGACCATTACCCGCTACTTCACGGAAAATGGCGACAGCCCGATGGAGCGGATCATTGAACAGGTGCTGAAGAATACCGATACGCGTATCCATAACGATATGCGCGTGAACCCGGCGTTCCTGTTTGCCGCCATGTTCTGGTACCCACTGCTGGAGACGGCACAGAAGATTGCCCAGGAAAGCGGCCTGACCTATCACGACGCTTTCGCGCTGGCGATGAACGACGTGCTGGACGAAGCCTGCCGTTCACTGGCAATCCCGAAACGTCTGACGACGTTAACCCGCGATATCTGGCAGTTGCAGTTGCGTATGTCCCGTCGTCAGGGTAAACGCGCATGGAAACTGCTGGAGCATCCTAAGTTCCGTGCGGCTTATGACCTGTTGGCCTTGCGAGCTGAAGTTGAACGTAACGCTGAACTGCAGCGTCTGGTGAAATGGTGGGGTGAGTTCCAGGTTTCCGCGCCACCAGATCAAAAAGGGATGCTTAACGAGTTGGATGAAGAGCCGTCACCGCGTCGCCGTACTCGTCGTCCACGCAAACGCGCACCGCGTCGTGAGGGTACCGTATGACAGTGGCGTATATTGCCATAGGCAGCAATCTGGCCTCTCCGCTGGAGCAGGTCAATGCTGCCCTGAAAGCATTAGGCGATATCCCTGAAAGCCACATTCTTGCCGTTTCTTCGTTTTACCGCACTCCACCGCTGGGGCCGCAAGATCAACCCGATTACCTCAACGCCGCCGTGGCGCTTGAAACTTCGCTCGCCCCGGAAGAGTTACTCAGCCATACACAGCGCATAGAACTGCAACAGGGTCGTGTTCGTAAAGCTGAACGCTGGGGACCACGCACGCTGGATCTCGATATCATGCTGTTTGGTAATGAAGTGATAAATACCGAACGCCTGACCGTTCCGCACTACGATATGAAGAATCGTGGATTTATGCTGTGGCCGCTGTTTGAGATTGCACCGGAGCTGGCGTTTCCTGATGGGGAGACGTTGCGTGAAGTCTTACATACAAGAGCATTTGACAAATTAAGCAAATGGTAATTTATTTATATTACGAATATAAATATTTTCTGAAAATCATACATCCTCTCTTTCCTTAATAAAAATTTTAGTTTAAACATTTTTGCAGAAACATAATATAAATTCCCGCAGATAAATATCAATCCCATCGCCATACCCTAACCAATTGCACTTGTGAATTTATTTTTGCTTAATTTTGAATTAAGAAAATTTAATTTGTTCAAAAGCCCTTAAAGTGCACAATAGGCGTCCTAATGAACAATGATTGTAAATTTTGGTAACAAATATCATTGCTCATTAATATCTAGCATCTGCTTATAACATTTGTGTCATGAATAGTCATTCTTCAAACCAGTAGTCTGACTAATGGAATTTTATTCAAGGATTTTTATGTCTAAAAAATTAGGTTTTGCCCTGTCTGGTCTTATGCTGGCAATGGTTGCAGGTACTGCTTCTGCTGATATGGATGGTGGTCAGTTAAATATCAGTGGTCTGGTTGTTGATAACACCTGTGAAACCCGCGTTGACGGCGGTAATAAAGATGGTCTGATCCTGCTGCAAACTGCAACTGTTGGTGAAATCGATGCTGGCGTGCTGAATGACACCGTTGGCGCTAAAGCCAAACCTTTCAGCATCACCGTTGACTGCAGCAAAGCAAATCCGAATCCAGGTAGTACAGCTAAAATGACCTTCGGTTCTGTTTTCTTTGGTAATAGCAAAGGAACGCTGAACAACGACATGTCTATTAACAACCCGTCTGACGGCGTGAATATCGCTCTGCACAATATTGATGGTTCCACTATCAAACAGGTTCAAATTAACAACCCTGGCGATGTGTATACTAAAGCCCTGGATGCAACGACAAAATCTGCTGTTTATGATTTTAAAGCGTCTTACGTTCGTGCCGTCGCAGACCAAACAGCAACTGCTGGTTATGTAAAAACTAACACTGCATACACCATTACTTATCAGTAAGTATTCACCAATTAAATTGATTGAATGAATATACAGGGAATAGTGTTAATAATTTCTATTTTTATATTATTCCCTGTTTTAATTAACTCTGTCAGGGATGGTTTATGTTTTTTAACACCAAGCATACAACAGCTTTATGCTTCGTAACCTGTATGGCTTTTAGTTCATCGTCTATTGCGGACATTGTCATTTCGGGTACTCGCGTAATATATAAAAGCGATCAAAAAAGTGTCAACGTACGTCTGGAAAATAAAGGGAATAACCCGTTGCTTGTCCAGAGTTGGTTAGATACTGGCGATGACAACGCTGAGCCTGGCAGTATTACAGTCCCTTTTACTGCCACGCCGCCAGTATCGCGTATTGATGCCAAACGTGGGCAAACAATCAAATTAATGTACACAGCCAGCACCTCACTGCCTAAAGACAGAGAGAGCGTGTTCTGGTTTAACGTACTGGAAGTTCCACCAAAACCAGATGCAGAAAAGGTCGCGAATCAAAGTCTGCTGCAACTGGCATTTCGCACACGTATAAAACTTTTCTATCGCCCGGATGGATTGAAGGGAAATCCCTCTGAAGCCCCGTTAGCCCTGAAGTGGTTCTGGTCAGGTTCAGAAGGTAAGGCGTCATTGCGAGTGACCAATCCAACCCCTTACTACGTCTCTTTTAGCAGTGGTGATTTAGAAGCTAGCGGTAAACGCTATCCGATTGATGTGAAAATGATTGCACCATTTAGTGATGAGGTCATGAAAGTCACTGGCCTTAATGGCAAAGCAAGTTCTGCAAAAGTACATTTTTACGCCATTAATGATTTTGGTGGCGCCATTGAAGGTAATGCCAGTCTGTAATCAGGCAAGGATATAATTCCGCAGGAAGCATAACGTGACTATAAAACCAACTAAAAATTATCATAATCATCTGACCCGTATCGCTACGTTTTGCGCGCTGCTGTATTGCAATAGTGCTTTCTGTGCTGAACTTGTTGAATATGACCATACCTTCCTGATGGGGCAGAATGCCTCAAATATTGATCTCAGCCGGTATAGTGAAGGTAACCCTGCTATACCGGGTGTGTACGACGTCAGTGTTTATGTCAACGATCAACCTATTATTAACCAAAGCATTACATTTATTGAAATTGAAGGAAAAAAAAACGCACAAGCCTGTATCACACTTAAGAATTTATTGCAGTTTCATATAAATTCTCCCGATATAAATAACGAAAAAGCCGTTCTGCTTGCCAGGGATGAAACACTCGGCAATTGCCTTAATTTGACGGAAATTATCCCTCAGGCTTCTGTTCGTTATGACGTTAACGAGCAACGTCTGGATATAGACGTTCCTCAGGCATGGGTAATGAAAAATTACCAAAACTATGTTGATCCATCGTTATGGGAAAATGGCATTAATGCGGCCATGTTGTCATACAACCTCAACGGATATCATAGTGAAACTCCTGGTCGAAGAAATGACAGCATTTATGCTGCTTTTAACGGTGGGATGAATTTAGGTGCATGGCGACTGCGTGCCTCAGGCAACTACAACTGGATGACCGATTCTGGCAGTAATTATGATTTTAAAAATCGGTATATACAGCGTGATATCGCCTCGCTGCGTTCTCAACTCATTCTTGGTGAGTCTTATACAACGGGCGAAACCTTTGATTCTGTCAGTATCCGCGGCATTCGTTTATACAGCGACAGCCGCATGTTGCCTCCGACATTAGCGAGTTTTGCGCCTATCATTCATGGCGTTGCTAATACCAACGCCAAAGTCACTATTACGCAAGGTGGCTATAAGATTTATGAAACGACTGTGCCGCCAGGCGCTTTCGTCATTGATGATCTGAGTCCGTCAGGTTACGGCAGCGATCTTATTGTTACTGTCGAAGAATCCGATGGCTCAAAGCGGACATTCTCGCAACCTTTTTCATCGGTCGTTCAAATGTTACGCCCTGGCGTTGGACGTTGGGATATTAGCGGCGGCCAGGTCTTAAAAGATGATATTCAGGATGAGCCTAATTTATTTCAGGCCAGCTACTACTACGGTCTGAATAACTATCTAACGGGTTATACTGGTATTCAGATTACCGATAATAACTATACCGCTGGTTTGTTAGGTCTTGGTCTGAATACTTCAGTCGGTGCATTTTCTTTCGATGTGACTCACTCCAATGTTCGTATACCGGATGATAAAACATATCAGGGACAAAGTTATCGTGTTTCCTGGAACAAGTTATTCGAAGAAACAAGTACTTCACTGAATATCGCGGCCTATCGCTATTCGACACAGAATTACCTTGGTCTTAATGATGCACTAACTCTAATTGATGAAGTGAAACATCCCGAACAAGATCTTGAACCGAAATCCATGCGTAATTACTCGCGCATGAAAAATCAGGTTACGGTCAGTATTAACCAACCGCTAAAATTTGAGAAAAAAGATTACGGTTCATTTTATCTTTCCGGAAGTTGGTCCGATTACTGGGCTTCCGGACAAAATCGTAGCAATTACTCTATTGGCTACAGTAACAGTGCATCCTGGGGCAGCTACAGTGTCAGTGCCCAGCGTTCATGGAATGAAGACGGCGACACTGACGATAGCGTTTATCTCAGTTTCACCATTCCTATTGAAAAATTACTTGGCACTGAACAACGGACTTCAGGTTTCCAGAGTATTGATACTCAAATGAGCAGTGACTTTAAGGGTAATAACCAACTCAACGTCAGTAGCAGTGGCTATAGTGATAACGCTCGCGTCAGTTATAGCGTAAATACTGGCTATACGATGAATAAAGCCAGCAAAGATTTGAGTTATGTTGGGGGTTATGCCAGCTATGAATCACCGTGGGGAAGCCTGGCAGGTTCAGTTTCTGCAAATAGCGATAACAGTCGTCAAGTGTCTCTCAGCACCGACGGTGGTTTTGTATTGCATAGCGGCGGCCTGACCTTCAGTAATGACAGTTTTAGCGACTCCGATACACTGGCGGTAGTTCAGGCTCCAGGTGCTCAAGGAGCGCGAATAAATTATGGCAACAGTACTATCGATCGATGGGGTTATGGTGTCACCAGCGCTCTTTCTCCTTATCATGAAAACCGTATCGCGCTGGATATCAACGATCTTGAGAACGATGTTGAATTAAAAAGTACCAGTGCAGTAGCTGTACCGCGTCAGGGTTCAGTCGTCTTTGCTGATTTTGAAACCGTGCAAGGGCAATCAGCCATTATGAACATCACACGAAGTGATGGTAAAAATATTCCATTTGCTGCAGATATTTATGATGAGAAAGGCAATGTCATTGGTAATGTTGGACAGGGTGGACAAGCATTTGTTCGTGGTATTGAGCAGCAGGGAAATATCAGCATTAAATGGCTCGAAGAAAGTAAACCCGTAAGTTGTCTTGCGCATTATCAACAAAGTTCAGAAGCAGAAAAAATAGCGCAATCTATTATTCTGAATGGAATTCGGTGTCAGATTCAGTAACTACAAGGGACGTCAAATGATAAAAATAACGCCACATAAAATAGCGATACTGATGGGAATATTATTATCACCATCAGTATTTGCAACGGATATTAATGTAGAGTTTACAGCCACTGTCAAAGCGACAACCTGTAACATCACACTTACTGGTAATAACGTCACGAATGATGGCAATAATAACTACACATTGAGAATCCCTAAGATGGGTCTGGATAAGATCGCGAATAAAACGACAGAATCTCAGGCTGATTTTAAACTGGTTGCTAGTGGGTGCAGCAGTGGCATCAGTTGGATTGATACCACTCTGACCGGAAATGCATCATCAAGCTCACCTAAGCTTATTATACCGCAGTCTGGTGATTCATCTTCGACGACAAGTAATATCGGTATGGGTTTCAAAAAACGGACTACTGATGATGCCACTTTCCTTAAACCTAACAGTGCGGAAAAGATACGCTGGAGCACAGACGAGATGCAGCCCGATAAGGGTCTTGAAATGACCGTTGCGCTACGTGAAACAGATGCAGGGCAAGGCGTACCGGGGAATTTTCGTGCACTGGCAACGTTTAATTTCATCTATCAATAAGAAGGATAATTACGATGACATTTAAAAATTTACGTTATGGATTATCCAGCAGTGTCGTTTTGGCTGCCTCATTGTTCAGCGTACCCTCTTATGCGGCAACAGACAGCATTGGGCTGACCGTGATTACTACCGTAGAAATAGGTACTTGTACTGCTACATTAGTAAATGACTCTGATCAGGACATTTCTGTTGTTGACTTTGGCGATGTATATATTTCTGAAATCAATGCCAAGACCAAAGTTAAAACATTCAAACTCAAATTCAAAGACTGTGCGGGTATCCCCAATAAAAAAGCACAAATAAAATTAACCAAGCGAGCCACATGCGAAGGTACTGCTAATGACGGTGCGGGGTTCGCAAATGGATCCACAGCCGCAGATAAAGCAAGTGCCGTCGCCGTTGAAGTCTGGAGCACCGAAACTCCGGCAACAGGGAGCGCAACACAATTTAGTTGTGTGACACCAGCATCTCAAGAGGTCACTATCTCCAATGCAGCCAACGCGGTTGTTTATTATCCGATGAGTGCTCGACTGGTCGTCGAAAAAAATAAAACCGTAAGCAATGTCACTGCGGGTAAATTTTCTGCACCTGCCACATTTACAGTAACCTATAACTAACAGACTGACAGATCCAGGAACTATATATGCATCCCACTCAACGTAAGCTGATGAAGAGAATAATTCTGTTTCTGTCACTACAGTTTCCCATTACCTATCCAGCCATCGCTGGGCAGGATATTGACCTTGTTGCCAATGTAAAAAACAGCACTTGCAAAAGCGGAATCAGTAACCAGGGTAATATTGATCTTGGCGTCGTTGGGGTGGGATATTTTTCAGATAATGTTACTCCTGAAAGCTATCAACCAGGTGGAAAAGAGTTCACTGTCACAGTATCAGACTGTGCATTACAGGGAACTGGCGATGTGCTTAATCAGTTACATATTGATTTTAGAGCCCTTAGCGGTGTCATGGCTGCAGGTTCAAGGCAAATATTTGCCAATGAAGTCGCAACCGGGGCTAAAAATGTCGGTGTCGTTCTCTTTTCCATTCAGGACCCGACCAATATATTCAATGTTATTAGTTCAGCAGGAAATTCTCGTTCCGTGTATCCAGTAATGACTTCTGCCCTGCATAATTCTTCATGGAAATTTTATGCCAGAATGCAAAAAATCGATCCCGCGCTGGATGTCATATCTGGCCAGGTAATGAGTCATATATTAGTTGATGTGTACTACGAATAATAGATCAAAACAAATAACTGCGACTGTTACAGCAGTAGATGGTGGAGTGATAATGAAGAAATTCTTCAGACATTTTCTTTTTTTAATTCTGTGCTTGAGTTGTTATACCGCGAGTGCTGGCACTGATGATAACGTAGGATATATTGTTGGGAATAGTTACGGCGTTGGTCCGTCAGATCAAAAATGGAGAGAAACGGGGCCGAATGGCGATGCTACTGTCATATTCAGATATGCAACAAGTACAAATAATTTAGTTTTCTACAAACCGACGCAGCTTGGACCTACAGGTGTAAAATTACAGTGGAGTCAGTTAGATACCGCTTCTGGTGGTGGTTTTCTTTATTGCAACAGAAGTGATAGCACAAGTGGTAGCGCAATGCGTATTGAAAATGCAATGGTTGACTCAGGTAAAATGTATGGCTCCCATAAATTATTTAATACATCAGTTCCTGGTTTGTATTACACATTATTAATTTCAAACATGTGGTCAGCTTACGGTACCGTAACTAACGTTAGTTCACCTGGGATATACATTGGTGACTCTGCAGAACAATATTTTTCGTGGTATAATCCAAGCGAAGACGTGTTATATTGGAGTTGCAATAATGCGAATAGCACCCGTAAATACTGGGCTGTAGGTGGTATTTATCAGACCCTTACAATTGAATTCTATACAGATACAAACTTTGATCCAACAGTAACTCAACAGATCAAATTATCCAGCTCATCAAATTATCTGTATTCATTTAAAGCCTATGGCGCAGGCCAAGGTATAAATGAGCATAGTTATTTTATCAAAATCGATTTCGATCTGCTCAATGTCAAGTTGACTAATCCCACTTGTTTTACCGCTATGCTTAGTGGAACTTCTGTGACTGGTTCTACGGTAAAAATGGGTGAATATAGTGCAGAACAAATCAGAAACGGTGCCACACCGGTTCCTTTTGATATTTCACTTCAAAACTGCGTTCGTGTGACTAATATTGAGACAAAATTAGTTTCAACAAAGGTTGGTACTGAAAACGGGCAACTCCTTGGTAATACTCTCACAGGTAATGACGCAGCAAAAGGAGTCGGTGTACTCATAGAAGGTTTAGCAACTAGTAAAAATCCTCTAATGACATTGAAACCTAATGATTCAAATTCTGTTTATAAAGATTACGACCCGAGAGGCAAAGACGATACAACAGGAGGAGTTTACCCGGATCAAGATACAGGTATAACATACCCTCTCCATTTCCAGGCCACGCTACAACAGGATGGAACTATACCAATAGAAGCTGGTGAGTTTAAAGCCACCAGTACTTTCCAGGTAACCTACCCTTAATAAGTCCACCGCACCGCCATCATCTGGCGGTGCGGTAATTGATAAATCATTGCCCCCACCAATGTGACTGATAAAATGCCAGGCAACACGACATCATTTATCAGGACACGTTATGAAACCGACCACCATTGCTTCACTTCAGAAATGTAAGCAGGATAAAAAGCGTTTCGCGACCATCACCGCTTACGACTACAGCTTCGCGAAACTATTTGCTGATGAAGGACTTAACGTCATGCTGGTAGGCGATTCGCTGGGCATGACGGTTCAGGGCCACGACTCCACCCTTCCCGTTACCGTCGAGGATATCGCCTATCATACCGCCGCCGTACGTCGCGGCGCGCCAAACTGCCTGCTGTTGGCTGACCTGCCGTTTATGGCGTATGCCACGCCGGAACAAGCCTTTGAAAACGCCGCAACGGTTATGCGTGCCGGTGCCAATATGGTCAAAATTGAGGGCGGTGAGTGGCTGGTCGAAACCGTAAAAATGCTGACCGAACGTGCCGTTCCTGTATGTGGTCACTTAGGTTTAACCCCACAGTCAGTGAATATTTTCGGTGGCTACAAAGTTCAGGGGCGCGGCGATGAAGCGGGCGATCAACTGCTCAGCGATGCATTAGCCTTAGAAGCCGCTGGGGCACAGCTGCTGGTGCTGGAATGCGTGCCGGTTGAACTGGCAAAACGTATTACCGAAGCACTGGCGATCCCGGTTATTGGCATTGGCGCAGGCAACGTCACTGACGGGCAGATCCTCGTGATGCACGACGCCTTCGGCATTACCGGCGGTCACATTCCTAAATTCGCTAAAAATTTCCTCGCCGAAACGGGCGACATCCGCGCGGCTGTGCGGCAGTATATGGCTGAAGTGGAGTCCGGCGTTTATCCGGGCGAAGAACACAGTTTCCATTAAGGAGTCACGTTGTGTTAATTATCGAAACCCTGCCGCTGCTGCGTCAGCAAATTCGCCGCCTGCGTATGGAAGGCAAGCGCGTGGCGCTGGTGCCTACTATGGGTAATCTGCACGATGGCCATATGAAGCTGGTCGACGAAGCCAAAGCCCGCGCCGATGTGGTCGTCGTCAGTATTTTCGTTAACCCGATGCAGTTCGACCGCCCGGAAGATCTGGCACGTTATCCACGGACCTTGCAGGAGGACTGCGAGAAGCTAAACAAACGTAAAGTGGATTTAGTTTTCGCCCCTTCGGTAAAAGAGATCTACCCGAACGGTACTGAAACCCATACTTACGTTGACGTTCCCGGGCTTTCGACCATGCTGGAAGGCGCGAGCCGTCCGGGGCATTTTCGCGGCGTTTCGACTATCGTCAGCAAGCTGTTTAACCTGGTCCAGCCGGACATCGCCTGCTTCGGTGAAAAGGACTTTCAGCAACTGGCGCTGATCCGCAAAATGGTTGCCGATATGGGCTTCGATATTGAGATTGTCGGTGTGCCAATTATGCGCGCCAAAGATGGCCTTGCGCTCAGTTCCCGTAATGGTTATCTGACGGCGGAACAACGCAAAATTGCGCCCGGTCTGTACAAGGTTTTA
>ERZ778496.2381-NODE-2381-length-11175-cov-4.072392_pt1 | contig 11175 bp, 13 predicted proteins | sample MGYA00433099_ERZ778496 | MGnify/ENA primary metagenome ERZ778496 (study PRJEB29527, sample SAMN07138962) | mouse gut metagenome | material: feces | host: mouse | place: China:Nanjing | collected 2016-01-25 ... | reverse complement strand
AAGTGAAAGACATGCCAGAAGTCTTTTACGTGTTACAGACAAGTTCAAACAAGTGGATTTATTAAATAAGATAATAAATGAAAAATGGCCAGTAAGAAAATTAGATGAAGAAATTGATAAATTACTTGGAACCTATAAAAAAGACACGCCAATCACAGGTGCTATAAATGCCAATACAAGAATTGATGTTAATGTAGATGATATTGTTAATAACTCTACGGATATATTTATGGAAGAAGAATTTACTCCAGTAAATTATCAATATCAATCAAACATTAAAGAAAATAATAAAAAGAAAGATTCTCTTTTCTTTAATAACTTGGAAAATGAAGCAGCTAATATGGATCCAACTTTGAATTTTGGTTTTAATCCATTTAAAAATAGTGTAACTACTGAAAAAGCCATTGAAAGAGATTATGAACTTTTAGAACTTGATGAAGAAGATGAAGATATTTTAGAGGAAGAAACTTCTTCAGAAAAAACTCAAGAAGTGGAAAAAGTCTTTATTGAAGAAGATTATAAAACAATGGACGATGTTATTATGGGCATCAAAAAAATTGTTACTAAAGCCAAAGCTAACGAAGTTCCAATTGAATTAGAAGAATTTAGTTTTGACAAATTCTATCAATTTATTGTAAGAGTATATAATGACAAAGACAAAAACTAGAAATGTTTAAATTTCTAGTTTTTATTTATGTAAGCAAGTTCTGTTCCAGATAAAAAATAAAATAAACTTTTGGACTTAGAGTTGTATTTTCCTGTAATTGGATCCATTGGAACAGCAACTACATTATCGGGTTTTGTATACCATACTTCATCCATATCTTTTTCAACATTTTCCATCGTATCTAACCATATATTCTTAATTGCTTTAGAATAGGTTTTAGGAGTTTCTGCATTTTGATCATTACCAGCCCAAACAAGCATTAAAGCTTCTTTATTATATCCAGCAAGCCAGTAGTCATTATCCGTAGTACCACTTTTTAAAGCATACTTATGACTTAATTTTCCATTAAGATATAAAACTGTAGGAGAGTAGTAATCAACAAAATTATAATTATAAGTGTTTGTCATAAGCTCATTAACTATATAAGTAATCGATTCATCTAAAACTCTTGTCTCTTCAAATTCTTTTTCATAAATTTTATTACCATTAATATCTTCAATTCTTCTGATGAAAAATAGATCTCTTTTTAGCCCTCCAGAAGCTAACGTAGTATAAGCAGTGGCAAAATCCAACATATTAATTTCTTTAGCTCCTAGAGCTAAGGATGGATTTGGCATTAATTCCTCTTTTAATCCACAACTTTTTAGAGTATCAACTAATGTATTTTCTCCCAAGAAAAGATGAGTCTTAACAGCATAGACATTATCTGAATAAGATAGAGCAGCTGCCATAGTTATATCTTTATTTCCATATAAATCCCCATAGTTTGTTGGAGAATATGTTTTATTTTCTCCAAATACAAAAGAGGTTTTTTCCGATTTAAACGTTGAGGCAGCCGTCATACCGTTATTTAAAGCAGCATAATATAAAAAAGGTTTAATTGTAGATCCAACTTGTCTTTTTGCTTGCGTAACACGATTATACTGACTTTTTACATAATTTTTTCCACCAGCAAGAGCCATTATTCCCCCTGTATTAGGATTAACTAATACACTAGCAATTTGATTATCATCATCTATATCATTTTCCTTAATAGCCATCTCCATCGCTGTTTGAGCATCCATATCCAAATTAGTGTATATTCTTAATCCTCCATCATCCAGTAAACTTTTAGGTACACCTTTAATATTTTTTAATTCACTTATAACAGCATCTTGATAATACATCAATGTATCCAAATTATTATTCTGATGTTTTCCATGAAGTTCTAAATTGTTAAAGTTAAGAGAATTAAACTCCTCTTCACTTATAACATCATTATCTTTTAAAAATTTTGAAACAACATTTACTCTTTTAAAAAAAGCTTCTTTATTACTTATAGGATTATAATTATTAGGACTTTTAGGAATACCTGCTAAAGTTATTGCTTCTTCAATAGTTATATTACTTATATCTTTATTAAAATAATACTGAGCAGCATCTTTTACGCCATAAATACCTTGTCCAAAATATATTGTATTTAAATAACCCTCTAATATTTCTTTTTTTGAATAATGAGTTTCTAATCTAATAGTTAAAAAAGCCTCTTCAATTTTTCTTTCCCAAGTTTGATCAAATTCTAAAAATAAATTTTTTACATATTGTTGAGAAATTGATGATCCTCCACCTAAGATTTTTCCTGATTTAAAATTTAGATAAAGACTTTTAAGAATTCTTAATACATCGAAACCTTTATGCTGATAAAAATGTTGGTCTTCTACATTAACTATATATTCTACAAACTTATCATCTATATTATCTAAGGAAACCCATTCAGAATTATTAGAACCTTGATAGATTACATTATCTTTATTATCATATATATAATAGGAATTAGCTGTATTAAGAGCAATAGGTTCAGTAAAATACGCGAATATGTAAAGACCTATTAAGAACATAAATCCCAATACACATAAAATACAGCCTATTTTAATTATACGTTTTACATGTTTCATTAAATCACCATTAATATATTGAGACAAAACAAAAAAAATATGATAAAATACGCGTGAGAGTGATTATAATGAAAGAAATTAGTTTTAAATTAATCTCTAATGGAATAGAAATCATTAATGAAAAAACATCTTATTATGAAAAAGATAATACAATTAATTTTTGTATTAAAGGAGATGTTTATAAATTTGATAAAAAAAATGTTATATTAAGAAAAAAAGATCAAGAAAAAGAATTAGTTATAAAAATTAATGAAAAAGTTATAATAATTGAAGTAATAAAAGAAGGAATTTCTGTTGATTATCCTATTAATGTAATTACGACAGAAATCAGCGATTCCAAAGTGTTTTTTAGCTACAGTTTAGATAGTGAAGAAGAACTAGAGAATACGATAATTATAGAATTTTAATATTTTTATTGACAACACATAATTATATGATAAAATTAGTATTGTTTTAAGTATCAATAACATTTTTTTGATAACTTACATATAATGTTTTTGTAATTAGGAGGAAAATTATGAAAAAAGTTAAATTATCACCAGAGGAACTTGAGCAAATGTCACATGCCGATGTTGCTAATATTGTTCTAAAAGAAAATGGTAAAAAAATGACTATTCAAGATTTATTTAAAGAAGTAATTAGAATAATGAGTCTTCCTGAAAGTTATTTTGAAAGTAAAATTGGTGATTTTTTTGGATTATTATCCACAGATAAAAGATTTATTATGTTAGAAAAAGGTTTTTGGGACCTAAAAGATAATCATTCAACAAAAGTTATTATTGAAGATGAAGAAGATGATGATATTGTTGTAGATGAAGACGAAGAAGTAACTGATGAAATTGTTGAAGAAGAAATAAACTACGATGATGACACAGTTGATGATGACGACGATGAGGATGATTTAAAAGATCTAGTTATCATGGACGATGGCGAAAGTGAAGATATGATGTAATAAACCTTTTGGAGAAATTGGAGGTGGCAAAAAATGCTAGAAAGATTAGAAATTATATATAACCACTATAAAGATATTGAAAATGAATTAAACTCTCCAGAAGTATTAAATGATTATACTAAAATGACAAAGTTATCTAAAGAAAAATCAGACTTAGAGACTACTGTTGAGAAATATCAAGAATATAAAACTATTACAAGTGAAATAGAAGAATTAAAAGAATTGATAAATGATCCTGAAATGGGAGAGATGGCTTCTTTAGAATTAGCTGAAAAGCAAGAAAGATTGCCAATTCTTACACATGAAATTGAAGTACTACTTATTCCAAAAGATGAAAATGATGGAAAAGATATTATTATGGAAATAAGAGGAGCAGCAGGTGGAGATGAAGCAAATATCTTTGCTGGAGATCTTTATAGAATGTACACAAGATATGCTGAAAAACAAGGATGGAGAATTGAAGTAATAAATGAAGTTCCAGGGGCATCAGGTGGATATGCTCAAGTAGAATTTTCCATAAAAGGAGATAATGTTTATTCTAAACTAAAGTTTGAAAGTGGTTCTCACCGCGTTCAAAGAGTTCCAACAACCGAATCTCAAGGAAGAATACAAACATCTACAGCCACAGTAGCTGTTATGCCTGAAGCAGAAGATTTAGATTTTGAATTAGATATGAATGAAATAAGAATTGATATTACTCGTTCATCAGGTTGTGGTGGACAAGGTGTAAATACTACTGATTCAGCAGTAAGATTAACACATCTTCCAACTGGAACAATCGTTTACAGTCAAACCGAAAGATCTCAAATAAAAAACAAAGAAATAGCTTTAAAAATAATGAAAACACGTTTATATGATTTAAAATTACGTGAAAAGGAAGCAGCTGAAGGGGAAGAAAGACGAAATAAAATTGGAACTGGAGATCGAGCTGAAAAAATCAGAACTTATAACTATCCTCAAAATCGTGTAACTGATCATCGTATAGGTTTTAGTGTTATGAATTTAGATAAAGTAATGGATGGAGATATAGATGCTATTATAGAAGCTTTAATAACTGAGGATCAAAGGAGAAAACTTGAAAATAGTTAAACCAAACTATTTAACACAAAATGATTGGGAATTATTAACTAAAAAATATAAAAATATGCACAGGGTAATAAAAAAGTTAAATAAAAATTATCCTGTGCAATATTTAATTGGAAATGTAAATTTTTATGGATATGAAATAATTGTAAATAAAAATGTTTTAATCCCACGTTTTGAAACTGAAACACTTGTCGAAAAAACAATAGACTATATTAAACAAAACAATCTAATAGAAGGTAATGTACTAGAGATAGGTACAGGATCAGCTTGCATTTCAATAGCTTTAAAAAAAGAGTTAAATGGTCTGAAAATAACTTCAATAGATAAATCTCCTAAAGCTTTAAAAGTAGCAAAAAAGAATATAAAAAATAACACAGTTAACATAAATTTGTTAAAACAGAATATTTTTAAGTATCAAATTTCTGATAGATTTGATGTTTTGATAAGTAATCCCCCATACATAAGTGAAGATGAAATAATAGATGAGAAGTGTAAATATGAACCTTCTATGGCTCTTTATGCAAATAATAAAGGACTAGCTTTTTATGAACATATTTTAAAAATAAGCCCTAATATCATGAATAAAAAAAGTATATTAGCTTTTGAAATCGGTTATAAACAAGGTGCTTATTTAGAAAAATTAGCAAAAAAATATTATAAAAAGGCAAAAATCAGTATAGAAACAGATTTATCTGGTAAAGATAGATATTTATTTATAATTAATGAATAGAAATTAAAAAAATTCCCCATGTATATTGTAGAAAGGGGAATACATATGAAAAAAGTACTTGTATTTCTAGCCATAATAATGATAATTATAATAAGCAATAAAGAAGAAAATATAATAATACCAGAAAGTTCAATAAGATTTAGAGTTATAGCAAACTCCAATACTTTAGAGGATCAAACAACTAAGAATAAAATAAGTAAAAATTTAAGTTCTTTTGTTTCAAATTTAATTAAGGAAACTTCTTCTAAAGAAGAAGCAACAAAAGTATTAAACGAAAATTATAATACAATAGATAAATATCTTAAAGAATATTTAAATAATAACAACCTTAATTTAAATTATGATTTAAATATTGGGAAAAATTATTTTGAAAAAAAGAATTATAAAGGTATAAACTACGATGCTGGATACTATGATTCCCTTGTTTTATCTTTAGGAAATAAGCAAGGTGTTAATTGGTGGTGTGTAATGTATCCTCCATTGTGCTTAATTGATGAGGATACAGAAGATGTTAAATATACAACGCTAGTACAAGATATGTTAGATAAATACAAATTCTAACATTTTTTTTATACTTAAATTTAATTTTAATGAATATAAATATGATATAACAATTAGGTGAGATATTTTCATTTCATTTACATCATGTTATTGAATAAAGTAGGAGAAAATACTATAATTAAAATAAAGAAAATCGAGTGGATGATAATATGAAAAAAATAATAATAGATGGTGGACAAGAAATAAGTGGTACAATAAAAATAAGTGGGGCTAAAAATTCTATAGTAGCTTTAATTCCTGCTAGTATTTTAACAAGTGGAAAATGTGTTATAAAGAATGTTCCAGATATAAGCGATGTAAGAATACTATTAGAAATAATGCGAGAACTAGGTTCAGAAATAATTTTTGAAAATGAAACAATAATAATAGATAACAGTAACGTAAAAAACAAAGAAATAACAGAAGAATTTGCTTCAAAATTAAGAGCGTCTTATTATTTTATGGGATCATTAATTGGTAAATTTCATAAAGTAGATATTGCTTGCCCAGGGGGATGTGTTATTGGATCAAGACCAATTGATATACATTTAGATTCTTTTAAAAAAATGGGCATAGAAATAGACGAACAGCAAAGTAAATTTGTTATGACTGTTGATGAATTAAAAGGAAATCATTTTTATTTAAACTTTCCCTCAGTAGGTGCTACTATTAACATTATGATAGCTTCTACTTTAGCTAAGGGACAAACCATTATTGAAAATGCGGCAAAAGAACCAGAAATAGCCAATGTTGCCTCATTCCTAAATTCAATGGGGGCAAAAATATTTGGAGCTGGTACATCAAAAATTATAATTGATGGTGTAGATGAGCTTTATGATGGATTTGTTGAAGTAATTCCAGACCGTATTGAAGCTGGAACTTACCTAATAATAGGGTCTCTTTTAGGGAACAATTTAACAATTGAAAATATAATTGAAAGTCACATTGAGTCAATGCTTTATAAATTAAAAGAAGCGGGTATTAAATATGAATCTAAGGGGAACTCTATAACTATTACAGCAGCAAAAAATTTAAAACCTATCAATATAAAGACAACTGTTTATCCAGGATTTCCAACAGATCTTGGACAGCCAATGTCAACACTCTTAACTCAATGTGAAGGGGAGTGTCTTTTTGAGGAAACTATTTATGAAAATAGATTGAGACACATACCTCATCTAAACTCAATGGGAGCCAATATTAAAGTATTTGATAATCAAGCTTTGATTCTTGGAAAAACTCCACTCCATGGTAAAAAAGTGAAGGCAACAGATTTAAGAGCTGGAGCAAGTATGCTAGTTGCTGGATTAATTGCTGATGGAAGAACAGAAATATATAATATTGAACATCTTTTAAGGGGATACGAACGTATAGTAGATAAGTTATCCCAGGTTGGTGTTCAAATAAAATTAATTGAAGATGAAGAAAATATCTAAAATTTTTCAAAAAAACATTCGTGAATGTAAAATAATCTTGCAAAAATCTTAGAATATGCTATACTAAACAAGTAATGAATTTCTATAACCTGTGTATGGGTTATGGCGGAAGGAGGATTTAGATGAAAAAAAATACACATCCAAATCAAGTTGAATGCACTTTCAAATGTGCTTGCGGAGCAACATTCAAAGCTAAAAGTAATAAAGAAGAACAACTATTAGAAGTATGTTCAGAATGTCATCCATTCTACAAAGGTTCTCAAGGAAATCGTAAAAAGACTGGAAAAATTGAACAATTCAACCAAAAATACAACCTTAATTAACATTAAACTAGCAATCGCTAGTTTTTTAAATTTAATAAATTTGTTATAATAAAAATAGGTGATACAATGGGAAAACTAGGATATTTAATTAAAAGAGTAAAAAATATGAATTTTGACAAAATGTTTCAAACAATTGATTTAGTAAATAAAAAAACAAACAAATCAAAGATATCTATATTTTTTGATATAATTAATTGCGGAATAAAATATCAAGCAGGATATGTTGATTATAATTTATATGAAATGTATAAAATGAATAAAGATGAAAGAAAAACTGTTGTAACTAGAGGAATTAATAATGAGATTATAAAAAAATATAATGACATGACTTATGCTTATAAGTTTGAAGATAAGGCCTTATTTAATAACCTATTTAATAAATACTTAAATCGTGAATGGATATATATAAAAGAATCTAGTATTGAGGATTTTAAAAAATACTTAAAAGGAAAAAAAGAAGTAATAGTAAAACCATTATCGCTTTCTTGTGGAAAAGGTGTCGAAAAAATAGTTGTAAAAGATTATAAACCAGAAGAATTATATAATCACCTTATGCAGACAGATCAAACTCTTGTAGAGGATGTAGCTATTCAAAACAAAGTTCTTAGTGATTTATACCCTCATTCAGTCAATACTCTTAGAATAGTCACTTTAAATAAAGTTGTTGTGGCTGCTTTACTTCGCATTGGAAATAAAGGAAATGTTGTTGATAATTTTAACCATGATGGAATGGTTACAACAGTTGATATTAAAACCGGAGAAATAAAATATCCAGCAATTGATAAAGTTGGAAACGTTTATGAAGTACATCCTGAAACAAATGTAAAAATAGTTGGTATAAAAATACCAATGTGGAACGAAGTAAAAAAGTTATGTATTGAAGCATGTGATATTGTACCTGAACTAGGTTACGTTGGATGGGACGTATGTTTAGGTGAAGAAAAACCATTCCTAATTGAAGGAAATGATTTTCCAGGACATGATTTATATCAATTGCCTGTACATAGAAAAGATAATTATGGATTACTTCCAGAATTTGAAAAAGCCATGAAAGAAGGAAAATAAATGAAAATTGGAATAGCAACAGACCATAATGGTGTAGAAGAGAAAAAAATACTAACAAAATATTTAAGTGAACTTGGATATGAAGTTAAAGATTACAGTGTTAATAATACTCCAATAGATGACTATCCAGACTTTGCTGCTCAAGTTTCTAGGGCAGTCATAAATAATGAGATAGAACAAGGTATCTTGATGTGTGGAACTGGAATAGGAATGTCAATTACTGCCAACAAGTTTAAAGGAATAAGATGTGCTAAAATATCTACCAAAGAAGAAGCTATATTAGCAAGAGAACACAATAATGCAAATGTTATTGCTTTAAGCTATAAGATGCCTATTGATGAATTAAAAGAAATTTTAAAATATTATTTAAAAACAGAATATACAAATGATGAAAGACATGTAAGACGATTAAATAAAATTAAGGAAATTGAAAATCAAAATGTTTAAATTATTTGTTTATATGATTTCTTTAATGTTATCAATATTTGCAGTAAGCGGACTTAATATAAATCACATATTTAAAAAAGGCCACATAAATGAATCCAAATGTTTTATACTTATTATATCTTTAGCTTTAACATACTTGTTAGCTAATTTTATAATTGATATAAGTTCAATAAATTTAATGCCTTTATCATAATCTGACAAAATAATTATCAAAAATATATTACCTTATTAATAGGTGATATTTTTTTATGAAAGAAACAATTATCAATGTAAGTATATTTACTTTAATAGGTATATCATTAATAAGTTTTTTTACATATATTAATGCATCGACAAAGGAAGCTTTAGTTTCTCCTAAACAAGAACCAACAACAGAAATAAAAATAGATAATAATCAAGAATTAGAAGATTATTTAGTTAGAGTAGTAGCTTGTGAAATGCCCGCTTTATATTTAAACGAAGCATTAAAAGCACAAGCAATTGCTTCAAGAACATATGCATTATATCAAAGAGATATAAATAATGTTAATTTAACTAGTCAAGATCAATGCTTATTAAGCGATGAAGAAATGCATTCTAAATGGGGGGATAACTATCAAAAATATTATGACATAATTGTATCGGCAGTAAATGCAACTAAAGGTATAATTATGAAAAAAAATAATGAATTGTTCAAAAGCTTTTACTTTTCAACATCTAATGGCTATACAGAATCATCTTTAACTGTTTTTAAAGAGGGAAATTTAGAATCAGTTTCCTCTCCTTGGGATAAAGAAAATAAAAATTATGAAGTAACAACTTCATTTGAAAAAAGTATGTTAGAAGAACTTTTTGGAGGCTTTAATAGCATTAATGTTGGAAAAAGAAATGCGACAAATCATGTAGAAGAAGTAACAATAGATAATAAAATTATTTCAGGAATTGAATTTAGAAAATTATTAAATTTACGAAGTACAGACTTTGAAATAACCGAAAAAAATGGTTCCTATGAAATAACAACAAGAGGCTATGGCCATGGTGTAGGAATGAGTCAATTTGGTGCTAATATGCTTGCTAAAGAAAATAAAACTTACGAAGAAATTCTTAAATATTATTATGGAAACATTGAATTAAAAAATTATTAGTATAATTTATCACTTTTTGCTAACACTTTTATTAGGAAGGTGATAATATGAAGTCTAGAAAAGTAGTAGAAATAGTTAGTTTAAGTGTTCTTATATTATTTGTGGTTGGTATAATAGGAGTAACATCATTTATATCTAAAAATGTGTTTTATGCATTGAAAGGCGATGATAATTCTTTTGTCTTAAAAGATCTTGCATCAACAGATTTACCTGTAGTAAATGAAGTAGCAAAAAAAATAGAAAAACCATTTAATGATGAAAAAACAAACATACAAGTAAAATTTTATAGTAAAGATTCCTCAAAAGAAGACCAAGAAAAAGCTCTTATATTATACGATAATACATATATGCCAAGTACAGGTATAATTTATTCCAATGAATCATCTTTTGATATATTGGCTATTGCTGAAGGAAAAGTAGAAGATATAAAACAAGATGAAGTATTTGGAACAATAATAACAATTAAACACAATAATAATTTAATTACAAAATATTCTAGCATAAAAGATGCAAAAGTTAATGTTGGAGACACTGTTAATACAGGTGAAATAATTGGAACAAGTGGAATTAACAAAGTTACAAGTGTTTCAGAAAATATGTTATACTTTGAAATGATTTGTGATGGTAAATATGTTAATCCAGAAGACTACTATGATAAAGAAATAGAAGAAATGAACTAATGAGTAGAAAAAATATGTATGTTAAAATAACGGACAACTTTATTTATACATATGTTAATAAAAAATTAAAAAAAGCTATCAGCTTAGACTTAAAACCTATCGTATGTGTTGGAGAAAGCTTAGAAGAAAGAGAAGCTGGAAAGGCAAAAGAAATTGTAACTACACAAACAAGATTTGCTTTAGAAGGACTA
>ERZ778496.2379-NODE-2379-length-11187-cov-5.432896_pt1 | contig 11187 bp, 9 predicted proteins | sample MGYA00433099_ERZ778496 | MGnify/ENA primary metagenome ERZ778496 (study PRJEB29527, sample SAMN07138962) | mouse gut metagenome | material: feces | host: mouse | place: China:Nanjing | collected 2016-01-25 ... | reverse complement strand
AAATTTGTACTCGACAAATGCATTCCGAGAGCCAGCTCCAGAAGTTGTCCCGTTTTACCCTTATTAACAATTATAGACTCCATATCTGACGGAGAGAAAAGATTTCCAAAACGAATCCCTGATATTTCATTAAACCGCTCACACGCTTCTTCTAACTTCATATTACCTCCATAAAAAAATATACTATATTTTGTCGATTAAATATAGTATATTTTATCACACTTTTGTTCGTATGTATATAAACTTTACAACTTTTGTTTATTCATTTTGCATCACCAAAAATAAAAAAACATAAATATTCTGGCATAATACCTTTCTTTCGTAAATTACTTACTTTTTTGTGGGTATCTCAATCCCATTCCAAACCATCTTCATATTCTATCGCATCAAACACCATCTTACACAAATCTTCTTCATCTTCCACCCAATATCCGATGAGATCCGCAAGCCGTCCTGCCCTTTTCTGATTCTCTAGCGTATTTTCATAAAAAGCCGTATAACATCCCTCCTCACAATCCGTTTCCATTCCTTCCAGTAAATCCGGCAGTTCCCTTTCAAGACTGTATTCTAAAAGCACTCCCCAGTGATAGCCGTTCATCTTCGCATTCAGGTCTATTTCTTTTAATTTCTTTCCTAATGCAAAAGGCTTCGGTGCTTCCACCATAAATTTTACTTCTACGTGATTTTGTTCCTCCAATGTCGAAATCTTAATATAATCCGGCAGCGGCTGTTCTCCTTCTTTATTGCGTGTAAATATTATTTCTTTGCAATCTTTAAGCTCTGCGCTGTCCTGATCAGAGATGTAGATTTGTACGGTCTGGGATAAATCATTACCACAGAACCTTTTTGTTTTTAAACAAAAAATCACATCTTCCACCTGTGCGGCGGCATCTTCAGCATCAAGCCATACAGCAAGTTCTGTGCCGCTTTCATTTACATAATCGTATCCGTTATCTGTTATTTTTCCTTTTGTGTACTCCTGAATATAATCTGGTATAGTGTAACGCATATCCAAATTGGGATGTATCAGCTTCTGTGAATCCATTTTTATAATAATCGTTGACATCTTTATTTTCCTCGTTTCTATTCAATAAAAAGAAATAAAACTATTTCTACTGCACTATGCAAGCGAAAACATCGCTTTTGCTTCTTCAATCGCTTCTTCGGGAAGGTATTGTTCATATTCTTCTTCTGCCCAATCATCCATATAGCCGCTTAATATTTTATCAGGACATTCCAGTCCCAAAAGATGCGCCATTGCAACCGCAAATCCATTAAAATTACTTCCTCCGGCAGTCACAATATTATTAGAAATAACAATCGGTGCAGGAACAAAGTTTCCTCTCTCTAAAAATGGACATAAATCGAAAAAATCCATATAAATAGAACCTGTATACTGCTTACCTTTTAAAATACCTGCACGTGCCAAAAAAAGCGGCGCGGAACAAATTGCTCCAATTGCAAACTTATCGTTTCCACAAAAGGAAGCTAGAAATTCAAATAATTTCTTATCTTGAAATGCTTCTGTAAAATCACTGCATCCCGGCATTATCAAACACATATAATCGTCTACGCAAAATGTATCCACTGTTTTCTCAGGCAGAACAAGTATTCCCTCTTCACTTTTCACTGCATTTTTACTTGTTGCAATTACTTCTGTAAAAACATTATAATTCCATCGAAATAATCTGGATAAATTCATTACTTCCTGTAAACTAAATTCTGGATAAACAAGCAATGCTAATTTTTTCATTCTCTCTTTTCCTCCCTGTATATGTTAATCCGTTCAAATAAAAGTATAACAAGAAATACCATTATCATCAATTATAAAATATAAAAATATTACACCACTTTACAACTTTTTAAAATAAAATAACACACAAGGCACTTTCATGGCAGGCTCTATTCCGCAAAATTCGTATATAGATTTCTTTTGTAAATTATGCTATACTGTTAAAAATGCAAAAATGGGGAACACAGCAAGGAACAGTGCATGGCATAATACACAACACCGTTTACATTTGCTACTGTTCGCTCCGTTCCAGTAACGGGTAAAAATCCATGCAAAATCACCTTTGGTGATGGATTTTTACTTGGCTGTACTACATTTTCGCACGGAATGAGTTGGGAAAGGCATGGTGATTTCATGAAACAAAAATTATTTAAAAAGCTGGCGTGTCTGGCGTTGTCGGGTATTTTATCCGTATCCGGTGTGGAAATTCCAGCGTATGCATCTGAGAGTTTAATAATGGAAGGAAGAACGGAAATACAAACAGAAACGACGGCAGAAGGGACAGCAGAAACGTCAGGCGAATCGACAGAAATATCGGACGAATTGACGGAAACGGAAGTTGTTCCAACGGAAACATCGGACGAATCGACGGAAACGGAAATTATTCCGACAGAAACATCGGACGAATTGACGGAAACGGAAGTTGTTCCAACGGAAACATCGGACGAATCGACGGAAACGGAAATTATTCCGACAGAAACATCGGACGAATTGACGGAAACGGAAGTTGTTCCAACGGAAACATCGGACGAATCGACAGAATCCGAAACGATGGAAGAAAAAACCACGGAAACCGAAACAGACGAAGAAACCACAGAAACCGAAACAGACGAAGAAACCACGGAAACCGAAACAGAAATGGCGGAGAAAATGACTGCACGCGCCGCCGATGAAGATGGGAACGTCCCAACTCCACAGGAAGCCTATGAGGCCATGATTGCCTTACAGTCAAAGTTTCCGGAGGGAATGCATTGGACGGATGCCAGCAGCGGTACATATACGTGGAAGGGGGGAAGAGGAGAAAATGGTGAGATTGCGACCATGGGCACGGGCTGTGTAAACTTTGCTTTCCAATTAAGCGACGCAGCATTCGGAACACTGCCCGCGCGGATGCTGAAAGAAAACGAATTTGAATTTGCAGATATCCATGTCGGAGATATATTAAGAATATCCCTCGGGCACAGTGTGATTGTACTTCAGATCAATGACGATTCGATGGTCATTGCCGAGGGAAACTACAATCAATCCATCCACTGGGGACGCGTAGTGACAAAAGGCGAAGTGGAACAATCCGTACATGTCCTCACCCGTTATCCAAAAGGATATATCCCTCCCAATAATCCAGACGCGGATACTGTCATTAAAGAAGACTCGATTCAAGACGATGAAGGGAATCCGTCCGGACTTCAATGGAAACTTACCAAGTCGGGCACTCTCACAATATCCGGAAACGGAGACATGCCAGATTTTAATTTTGGAAATCCTTCCGTTTCAAACCGTCCATGGAATGATAATATAGGCAGCATTCAGAAAATTATTATCGAAGATGGCGTGACAAGTATAGGCAGCAACGCTTTTCGCAAATGTGATGTTTACAGTGTATCCATACCAAAAAGCGTGAAAAAAATCGGCAATAATGCTTTCCGTGAATGCAGGAAGATTAGCTATGTATATCTTGAGGGAGTGGTCACGATTGGAGAACGCGCTTTCCAGAGCTGCGATAATATCAGGGGCGTAACACTGCCCGCCTGCATAAAAGAAATTGGCTCCGCAGCATTTTTTCAGTGCCAAGAGCTAGTAAGCGTGGGATTTGATCCCAAAACACAAAGTGTGACTGTAGGAGATGATATTTTTAACAGCTGTTGGCGGTTGATGGATGTGACTCTGCCGAAAACAATGAACCAAATAGGCAAAAATATGTTTTACAGTTGTATGGCTCTTCCCGGACTGATCATCCCGGAAGGGGTAACCAGTATTGGGGAGGGAGCTTTTACAAACTGCTCTTATATGACGACTGTTTTTATTCCGAAGAGCGTGAAGCAAATAGGGATAGCCGCATTTGCTAAAAGCGGTCTAACAACGGTGTATTACGGCGGCAGTGAGGCGGAATGGAAGAACATACAAAAAATAGGCGACACGGCAGCGACACTATCAAAGGTTACACTCTTTTGCGACATCGATCCAGAACCTCGACTGACACCTGATACAAAAACTGTTTATAAAGTGGGCGAAGCGTTTGACAAGGATGGATCGTGTGTCAATATAGCAACGAAGACCATTTCCCTAAGCGATAAAGATGTGACGGGTTTTGATTCCAAACAAGAGGGCGTCACAACGATAGCCGTAACTTTAGGCAAGGATATTTATGAGTTTGACCTGCTGGTTGTCGAAGAACCAAGCCTGACAGCAAAACAAGGGCAAAAACTGGAAGAATTAACACTGCCTTCCAATAACTATGGAACATGGAGCTGGTCGGAAGACAGCAAACAAACGGCACTGACAGAAACAGGCAGCTACGATTATCCAATTATCTTTACGCCGAAGGACACAGAGAAGTTCAGCGTGCGGGAAGACCTGCAGGCGCACATCAAGGTGCAGACGACCGCTCAAGATCCAGGCAATCCTGAAGAAGGACTCTGGATTGCGCCTATTGCAGTGTGTACCTATACAGGAATAGCTGTTACTCCTTCCGTGAATGTATTTTACAATGATAAGAAACTCACGGCAGGTATTGATTATACCCTTTTGTACCAGAACAATATAAAAGCCGCCTCGTCAGATGCCCAAAAAGCGCCGACAGTCATTGTAAAAGGCAAAGGCAATTATGCTGGTACCAAAAAAGAAACGTTTACCATTGATAAGCTTACACTGACGAAAGATCATTTAAAAATTGCAGCAAACTACCCCAAGGACATAAAATATACCCCGATAGTGACAAACGACAGCAATAATATACTCAAAGCAGGAAGGGACTATACGCTGACTTATCAAAATTCCAACGGCGAACCATTAAAAAAACAACCCACGACAGAGGGAACTTACCAGATACAGATTCAAGGAATAGGGAGTTGTGCGGGTGATTTCAAATACAGCTATTCTATTTCTGAAAACGGCGGCGCAACAGCAATCAATAAAGGAACAGCCAAAATCGACAGCTTTACATATGGCAATGGCGAGCCAAAAGTATCACTGACTGTGAACGATAACACGCTGATTAGCGGAACAGACTATATTGTCAACTTTGTTAATGTTGGCAAAAAGGGCACGGCAACGGCAACCTTTATAGGAATAGGAAACTATACTGGTACGCTGAAAAAGAACTTTAAAGTTCAGGCAGCTCCTATTGAAGAAAACGACATAAGCGTACCCCAAACTGCAGCATATGCAAAAGGTGGCGCGAAGCCAAATGTCACAGTTACTGTAAATGGTCGCAGCCTTGTAATGAATACAGATTATACCGTTTTATACAAAAACAACAAAAAAGTCGGAAATATAGCCAAGGTTGTTATAAAAGGGAAAGGCAATTATAGCGGAAGCGTGACAAAAACGTTCAATATTGAACAACAGTCACTTCGCGCAGAAAACATAAAGATTTATGTATCTGATGCACAAGCTGGCAAAAATCCGGCAGTTACAGTGTATGATGCCAACGGTAAGAAGCTTGCTGTAAAGAGTGATTACCGTACGGAGATTGACAAAGAAAAACGCAAGGTAACCATAACCGCTGGAAAGAATGGTCTGTACAAAGATTCTGTTGACAAGGACTACAAGGAACTGCCAAAGAAACAACTGGTTACGTCCGTCACTCTGAAAAAAACGCAGCCTAAATCCTTTGAATATACGGGAAAAGAAATAAAACTAGAACAAGACTGGCTGACAGTTAAAGCGGGAAAGACCGAGCTGGGAAAAAATGAGTTTGAAATCATCGGTTATGTGAACAATATCCAGAAAGGAACCGCGACAGTGATTATAAAAGGTTGCGGAGAGTACGGCGGAATCAAGATGTATAACTATAAAATAAAATCAAAAAAACTTTCTCAAAAATAGCCTTAACTTATTGACGTTTTACACCCTATTTTGCAGCCAAAAGTGCAAAACCAGTTTAATGTCTACAAATCAGGAGAAAAAAGGGGAGCAAATAAGAGGAAAGCTGCCCCGGTTTGATAAGAACCGGAGCAGCTTTCCTAATTTAATTTCCATATTTTTTATCATTCCTTACCAAGGCACAAACAAATTGTGAAAGTTTTGTCAAATTCTTTCACTCTTGATTTCCATATTTGATTTCCATTTATTGATAATATTTGCTCTGCGCCTGAAACATTTCGTAATATTTTCCCTGTGCTTCCATTAATTTTGCATGAGTGCCCACCTCACAAATACGTCTATCATCAAGTAAAATAATGCAGTCGCACAACCTTGTAGACGCCAATCTATGCGAGATAAAAAGTACAGTTTTCTTTTGCAGCAGCGTATGATATTTTTCATAGAGTTCTATTTCTGCCAGTGCATCCAATGCTGCTGTCGGCTCATCCAAAAGAACCAGCGCAGATTCACGATAAAGCGCACGCGCAAGCAAAAGCTTCTGCAATTCGCCGCCGGACAAGGAAATTCCATCCGCTGCGATATCTTTTCCAAGATATGTGTCAAGCTGCTTTTCCAATCCCCGTATTTTCTCCGCAATCCCCGCCTGTGCAAGCGCTTCCCATACACGTTCCGTATTGTATTGCTCTGACAACGCCACATTTTCACCAATACTGTAAGCCGTCTGAAATGGTTCTTGAAAAATCGCCGCTTGTTTTGCAAAATAACTTAAACAAAGCCAATTTTTTCTTCTTTTTCCATAACGGTTCGTAAATAAACCGATAATTGCTCCATCCGCCAGCCCCGCATGGTAAGGTAAATATTATGTACTTCCTCCACTTCGTTCTTCAGCAGTTTATTCTGATTCACAAAAAGCTGATTTAAAATAAACCGAAACAGTTAAACGATTATTTTCGCAGCAAAGCTCCTTTATGCCGCCCTCTATTCTATTTAACAGTTCTTTTACAATATATAACCCTAAGCCCGTATTCCCATTGGATCGGGAGGTATCTACTGTGTAGAATTTTTGCAAAAGCATATTGACATCAATATTTTTTAGTTCCGATGTTTCATTTCTAATGGTAAAGACAGCGTCTGCGCCGATTTCAATATCAATTTCAACTTTATTTTCACTGTTAATCATAGCATTGGAATGGCGTATTGCGTTTGTAATTAAATTTTCAATAATTCTTTTGCAGGCTGTGGTATTTCCCATTATCCAAACTGGTGCGTTTTGTGTTTTTATTATGGGCGCAAATCCTTTTAACTCATTGTATTTTTCAATTAAGCAATCCGTTACGATTCTGTTGATATCCAATTTCTCAATTTCCAGAATATACGTATCACTGTCGATCAATGACAAATCATAAAATATTTGCAGCAGTTCTGTTAAATAGTCCGATTTTGCCTGAATAATCGCAATATAGTTTACTTGTTCTTCTTTGCTTTTGCAGTTTTTTAAGAGTGTTAAATAGCCTTGAATAGAAGTTAAAGGCGTCCTTAAATCGTGGCTGATATTCGCAATCGACTGTTTTAGCTGTTCTTTTTCCTGTATAATCTGTATTTTTTCCCTCTGTTCCAAATTGTTTTTCTCATTGACTGCACCTGCTAATTTTTCCAAATATGGATTGGACAGTGATATTCGTAGTTTTTTATTCTCAGTCAATTGCCGTGTTATTTCTATAACCTGCTGTTTCCATGAAAAAAGGGAAAATGCCAATATAAGATTTAAGAAAATTAATAATAAACAAATCATTGACATTCTCTCCTTTGACAAAACACTAAATACTTCCCGTTCATTACGACATTATGCACAAAAATGCGAAAGCTTTCACTTAAACTCTTGTTTCCTGACAAGCAAAACGGACAAAGGCAGTAAAAACAGCAGACCGAACACAAAATATATCATTATCTCATAAACCAGTCCATATTCCAGCCGGAAAGTTCCCATATTCAGCCAATAGTATAAAGGATTCAGCCAGACCAGATATTTTAGTATCGTATGACTGTGAAAGTTCTGCCAGATTCCGGTATATATAACTGCGCCGCCCAGCGTAAACACGCACAGAACCGTCGCAATAATGCCCGTGTTTTTCAAACAAATACATACTGTCAGACAGAGTAAAATAAATGAAACCATAACCAAAAAATTCAATCCGATATATCCAAAATATTGTATCAGTTCAGCAAAACAAGGAACATATCCGCCCCAGTAACAAGTAAAGCCAAGCGTAATGGCATTGAATAAAACATAGCAGACCATATAATATAAAATAATCACGATAACCTTCGCCAAGTAAACCTTTACTCTGCTGATGCCATATGCAATCGGCAGTTTCACTGTACCCGCAGTGTAGTCATAGCAAAAAAACTGTACAGTTAAAATAAGCGTAATAATCCACAGGAACACATTGCAGGACATACAGGACTGTATAATCTCACGAAACGCAGGCGCCTTTGCATTTTCAAATGTAAACGCAAAAAAGCCGATAACTCCATGGATGACGGCATTTGTTTCTTCATCTCCCTCTGAAACCAAAACTTGTGTTCCTTCCGCAGACAGGCTGAAACTTCCATATAAAATAAATCCCGCAATCAATAGAATAGGAACTGCAATAAATAGTTTAGAATATTTCAATTTTAAAAATTCTGACTTTAACTGATTAAACATCCTTACTGCCTCCTATTAAATTTTCAAAATATGTTTCCAATTCTTCTCCCTGAACAGATAATTCTAAGATTACAATTCCACAAGCAGAAAGCGTTTTTGAAATCGTATGCGCTTCTTCCAATTTCTCATATATCCTGATAAAATCATCTGGATATATAGAGAAATTCTTGATTTGTAATTGTTCTTCCAAAATAGTAACAGTTCTTTTTGTATGATCTGTTTTCAATTTGATATGCCGCCTGCATTCTTCGCCAAGCGCTTTTGCCGAAATCTGTTTCAATAATTTTCCATGATGTAAGAAACCATAACAGGTTGCCAGTTGATTTAACTCGCTTAAAATATGGCTTGAAATTAAGATCGTTACTTGATTTTCTCTTACTAACTTTTTCAACAGTTCACGAAGTTCGATAATCCCTGTCGGATCTAAACCGTTCACCGGTTCATCCAATATAAGAAATTCTGGATCGCCCAAAAGCGCCACTGCCAATGCCAGCCGTTGTTTCATTCCCAAGGAAAAATGATTTACCTTCTTCTTTTGGGTATGTTCTAATCCAACGTTTTCTAATGCTTTATAAATGCACTTTCTGTCTGGAATCCCTCTCTGCACCCGTTGTATCTCTAAGTTCTGCTGGGCAGTCATATCCTGATACAAAGCAGGCATTTCAATGGTACAGCCAATCTTTGAACGTTCCTGCTGCAAGTTTTGTGTTTTTCCAAACAGGGTTATAACGCCGCCGCTTGGAAATGCTAGTCCTGTTAATATACGGATTAACGTAGATTTTCCTGCGCCGTTTTCGCCAATCAATCCATATATTTCGCCACGGTTAATAGAAAGATTTACATTTTGTAATGCATGGAAATTTTTGTAGCTTTTGCATAAGTCTGTTGTTTGACATATTATTTCTGTCATTGTATCATCTCCTTTCCATGCCAGCTTACAAAATAAATCTAAAAAATATCTAAAGATGAGAAAATTATTTTAATTTATACCCAATCCCCCAAACCGTTTCAATATATTCTTCACTTGTATATTTCTTTATTTTCTTGCGGATATTACTGATATGCGTGTTAATGGTGTCATTATCATAAGCATACGCTTCCTGCCAAATGGATTCATATAGATTTTGCTTTGAAAAAATCTTTTGAGGATACTGCAGCAGAAGCGCCAAAATTGCTAATTCTGTAGAAGTAAACTGCACAATTTCTCCTTTTATGGATACAGTGCAATTTTCTATTTTAATATCCCTATATGTTAAATGAATTTCTGTTTTTTGTGCATTGGCTTTGGTTCTTTTCAGATTTGCTTCTATTCTCGCAAGCAGTTCATAGAGGTTAAAAGGCTTTGTAATATAATCGTCTGCCCCCATACGCAGCAGCTCTATTTTGGACTGCACCATTGTTTTTGCCGATACAACAATTACAGGCGTATCCGCAAATATCCTTAATTGCCTCAATACATTGTCACCACTTAAAAGCGGCAGCATCAAATCCAAAATAATAAGGTCTGGCAAAACTTTTTGACACAGATCGACTCCTTCTTTTCCATTGGAAGCGGAATATACTTCGTAATGATAATCTATTAAAAATTTTGTTATTATGCCGCAGATATCTGCATCATCTTCAATAATTGCTATCTTTCTCAAGTTACATCACTTCCTTTATTTACCCAAAATGTTATTCTCTTTAACTTGGAACTGTTATACTAACGACCGTTAAGATTTTCTGATGCCGTAGATGAACATGTTGACAAGTAATTGTTATGCGTAATTTATTAACACTTCCTTACTGTCAAGGTTTGATATAATGCTGTATAAAACGCTGATTTAATTCTTGATAAGAACTGCGGCTGACTGGCAGTATCATTTTATTGGAAAGAAAACATTCTGTACGACTGATTTTGTCAATATAGGTAAGATTTACTGCGTAACTTCTATGGCATTTTACAAAATGTTCTTTTTTATGAAGCCGTGCCAAAATTGCGCCAAAACTTTCTTTTACACGGATAACTGTCGTATCTACGAGATAAAGCTGCGTATAATGCCCCAAAACCTCGATGTAACAAATCGTATCTTCGTTAATTTTTCTTAGACTCCCCTTCTCCTCCACCATAATACATAGCGGTTTCTCCACCGCATTTTCCAGTTCTGCAAACAACGTGTCCAAAAGTTCATACAGCTTTTCCTGCACAATCGGCTTAATCAAATAACGGACTGCCTGAACCTCATATCCTTCTAAAGCAAAATCCTTGTCCGCTGTTAGAAACGCAATAGGAAGATGCTTGTCCTTCTGGCGGATTTTGTGCGCCAAATCTACGCCATTCATCTGCTTCATTGCAATATCTAACAGAACTGCATGATAAGGATATTCTTCGTTTTTAAATAAAAATTCTTCTGCGCTCTCAAATAAAACAACTTCCGCTGTTGCCCCGCGGCTGTCCGCCCATTGCGCAATCATTGCACAGATATAACGTGCCTGCGCACTTTCGTCCTCACAGTAAGCTATCCGCATTTTTTTACTCCAATCCCAATTGATACTCACGAGCGATTAGATTTTCCTTTCTGCGCAGCCCATATTGCCCGCTTATGCAATATGCGCTGTGCAGAAATTGGAAAATCTTAACGGTCGTCAGTATATACTCACAAAT